>AP72_2010_repI_A001DRAFT_1000044_pt1 | contig 24220 bp, 12 predicted proteins | sample AmaPasrepliIA001_FD_9535 | JGI IMG/M metagenome (IMG submission 9535)
GGTGTCGAGGAGTTGCCGATTCACTTTACGCGCCCACTCGACATCATCGGGAATGATGTCATAGCGCAAGTCCGACGTGTCCATGCCAATGGTGTAGGTCTCGATCCGGCGGCCGTTACTATGGTGCTTCATCATCGTTACGATTGACGACGAATCGATGCCGCCGGAAAGAAACGACCCTAGGGGGACATCGGCAACCATTTCGAGATTGACAACTCGATCGAGGGTTTCGAGCAGACGCTCTTGCCACCACGATTCGCTTCGTCCCTCGTCGATGTCTTCAAAGGAAACATCCCACCATTGACGAGTTCTTACCTCACCGTCACGCCATTCGACCAGGTGCCCGGGCAGCACGGTCTTGATTTCGCTAAAGAGTGTGTTGGGATCCGGCACCCACAGGAAGGTCAGAAATTGATGGAGCGATTGATGGTCCAACTCAGCCTCGATTAGACCACTGGCGAGGATCGCTTTGACTTCTGAAGCAAAAAGAAATGGTAGTTGCCCTCCCTCACCGCCGGGCTTCTGACACTGGGCGTAATAGAGAGGTTTTATACCAACATGATCTCGCACCAGGAACAACGCGCGATCTCTCGCGTCCCACAGCGCGAATGCGAACATTCCGTTGAGCCGGTCGAGCGATGCTTCGCCCCACTCGCTCCAGGCTGCGAGCAATACCTCGGTATCGGTTTCGGTTCGAAACCTATGACCTTGGCGAACCAGCTCCTGGCGCAGTTCACGATAGTTATAGATCTCGCCGTTGAATGTGATTACAAAACGGCCATCCGGAGAGACCATGGGTTCGTGGCCGGCGCTGCTGGTATCAATGATCGACAGTCGCCGGTGTCCAAGACACACTCGTTGCCCATGGATATTCGCCCTTGAGGTCCATATGCCCTCGTCGTCCCGTCCGCGATGCTCGATTGCCTTGAGCATTTGGCCGATTCGCGATTCAGGCTCGTGGTTAATTAAGCCGGCAATACCGCACATGATCGAGAAATTATGATAGCAACCAATTCGATTTGATCGAATGGCCGGTTCCTTTTCATTCACACCTCGCTTAAGCGAGGTGCCTGAAAAACCCTTTTGTGACCCGCAACCATTTCAACGGTTTTCCCTGAAGCCTTTGAAACGGCTTTGCCTGTTTAATATGAATCTGGTACACCTCGCTGAAGCGAGGTGTGAATGAAATCGGTTGATATGATCAGCGAACGCGCTGCGCTGGACAAGAAAGCCCCGCGACGCTCGCGTGTCATCGCCTGTATTGCGATTTTCCTGCTGGCTTTCGCGGTTCGCGCTCTCACCTGGCATGATACACGGCTTGACGTAGGAAAAATACAGACCTCGGTTGTGGCTGATTACCAACGCGTCGCGGGATTAATTCATGAGGGCGGCGTCAGCTCGTTCTTCAGCCAATCTTCATCGCTGGCCGATTTGAACAACCTGGGCCACCCACCCGGTTATTCACTACTCATCGCGTCAGTTTATTCCTTGAAGGCATCGGCCGCCGCGCTCCAGATGGTACAGATCGCGTTGGACGCCTTTTCTGCTGTGCTGATCTTCCTCATCGTCGCGGAGTTGTTTCCGGTCACAGCGGGACTTGTCACCGGCCTTTTGGCCGCGCTCTCGCCACAACTGGCATGGAATTCGGTGCTTCTTTTGCCTGATGCGATCTCGGTGTTACCGATCTTATTGGCAATATTTCTGCTGGCCAGGGCGCTACGAAATCCGCGCATCTTTACTTTCGTAATCGCCGGCGCCCTGATCGGAGTCTCATGCTGGCTGCGCGCCAACGCCATGTTGATGACCTTGTTTTTTGCCGCCGCCGTAATTTTGGTAATCAAAGAAAGACCCGGGCGGGCGTTTGCGTGGCGATTTGCGCTGGCGGTGATTTGCGGGACGGTACTAATCGTGCTGCCACTGACGATCAGAAACGCAATTGTCTTCCAGCGCTTCGTTCCGCTCTCGCTCGGCGCTGGACAAACATTCCTCGAAGGTATTGCCGATTACGACAAACAAGGAACGCTCGGCATTCCCGGCACTGATATCGGCATCATGAAACAGGAGGCGGTGATCTACCGGCGGCCTGATTATTACGGCAACCTTTTTAATCCCGACGGCGTCGAGCGCGAGCGAGCGCGACTCTCGCGAGGCTGGAGCGTTGTCCGGGCACACCCATTCTGGTTCGCGGGCGTGATGGTGCGCCGGGCGTCATCAATGTTAAGGCTGGAACGATCCCGCCTGGTTTCGACCGAGCCGGCAATCACTCACAGTGTAAACAATCTCGATGGCTCGTCACCCAGCGCCACGATAAGCGCGCAACAGATTGTTTCAAATGGAGTTGCAGCGCCGGGCGCAGCAGCAATTTTGAATCCCGGCGGAACGACGCTCGTTCTCATGGGTAATGCCAATCGGTACGGCCGTCAGTTCGCAGCCCCTGAGATGACGACCAAATCCGGCACTGACTATTTAGCGACGGTCCCACTCAGAATCTCAGCGGGACGCATGATGGTCAGCATTGAGAATTCCAGCGGCAAAGTGTACGCCTCACAATTCATCGAACCACTCGAAAACACCAGCCCTGCCGATCAGCCGGCAAGGTCGATCCAATTCCCCTTCGTGGCCCGGATCGATGATCACGTGAGACTCGTCTGGTCTAATGAAGCTTCGACGGCGCCACAGCCGTCCATTGAGATCGGTCCTATCAAGTTGTACGAACTGGGTCCAGCCCGATTTCTGTGGACGCGTTATCCACGAATCATCATCCATGCGATTCAGACGATTTTCATCAGCGCTGTCATTTTGCCTCTGGCGTTCACCGGTTTCCTGATCCTCATCTGTCGCCGGCAAACCACAGCGCTGGTTATTCTCTCGATCGTTCCGGCCTACTTCCTGACCGTACAGTCCGCAATGCACACTGAATACCGGTACGTCCTGGCGGTTGATTATTTCATGCTTGCTTTTGCCGGAGTGGCGCTGCATTGTCTGGGAAGTCTCGTTCTGAAATGGACGTCACGGTTATCGCGGCGTAGCGGCGCGTGAATTTAGCCGGCGTTTAAACGCCCGGTCGGGCCTCAACAGAGAATGCTCGTCGCGATCGAGGCCAGGCGACAGAACTCACGAACGCGCGCGAAGCTTCGCTTCAATCAACTCACTGACCCATTCGGCTCTCGCTTCCCAGGTCCCATCACGCACGGCGTCTTGCCGCGCGTTAATTTGTTGCCTGCCGTCTTCACGCAATGCCTCGTCCACGAGGCTGAGAAACTGATTGCGGTCGCGGCCGATTCTCAGCACCGCACTCATCGACTCATACTCGGGGAGGGGAGAGATTACCACCGGTTTACCGGAAGCAAGATATTCACGGACCTTGATTGCCGAGCCATAGCTGGTGAACGGCACTTCGGTGTTCCACGGCAAGACGCAGATATCAAATCCGGCCGCATAATGTGGCAGTTGCCGATAAGAAACCGGCGGCAGGAAATGGACATTTCGCAGACCCTCGATCTCCAGACCTCGGGTTTTGTTGCCGATAAAGATCCAGTTCCAGTCCGGCCGCTCACGCGTTGCCTGTTGAATCAACTGCTGATCGATCAACCACGGCTCGATCGCACCGAAATAGCCGAGACGCGGACGGGGAATACGATTGACTTCCGCTGCTACCGGAACTTCCCCCGTGCTGAGCCGCGACCAGTGATCAAAATCGACCGCCTGCTCGAGCAGGTGCGACTTCTGACATGCCTGGTCGCTTTCGGCAAACAGTTTTCGACTTGAATAAAAAACCAAATTGGCCGCAGTCAGCGCCCGTTCGTGAAGTTTACGAATAAACGACGGATCCGTTGCATGGTCCATCGTGTTGGCCTCGTATTTATCCGAGACGTGATAGATGACCAGCTGTTCATCCAGACGACCGACTACGTCCACCGCCGTAGGGATCGCGATCCAGAGAATCGGGTTCGTCATACCCCGGCGTTTCGCCAGCGAGGCAACCTGCGCCGTCAGCAGACTACGATTGGCCGCAGCCGCCGCCCGGTTCGCAAAGAACGGCACCACCGCCGGAGAGACTACGGTGATGCCTTCTTCGGTAGTTCGGGCTAGCTTGGCGTAGCTTTTTAATTTTCTTTTGATCCGGGGCAGCACGTCGCCGCTTTTCAGCGGCGCCAGCCCCATCGAGATCGAGTTAACAAAGATCACTTTGTTGCCGGCACGCGCAAACCTTCGCATCAGGTGGTTCTTGGAGTGCGGATGGTGATACCACCAGTCCTCGCCGCCGAAACAGATGATCGATTTGCCGTGCAGCATCGAGCATCGATAGTACACCAAATTCAGCCACGGGTTTTCACGGATAGTCCCGGATCTGAATTTGATTTTCTAATTCGCTCGGACAGTAATATCGAGATGAGCCGAAAACACGAACTGACACCAACAAAAGTCATGGGTTCGTGCATTTGGTGGTTCAAATTCCAGCACACCCCACACCAACAGAAAGGGACCACGAAATCACACGAAAGAAAGTACTCGTTTCGTGTCATTTCGTGGTTCAAATTCTGTGACATCATATCGACACGAAGCGAAACCACGGACGCACACACAAAATGCAAAATCAGACCGTACACGGATCTAAATTTCCTATCCGTCTTCATCTATGACAATCTGTGGCTGAATACTTTTCGACAATGGTTCCAACAATCTGCCTGGCCTTAACTCACGACTGGGAATTGCGGGGCGACGGCTCTGGCGACATTGAACAAATTCAATTCGCGCCGATGCAACGCCTGCTGGACATTTACGAAAAGTTCGGCGCCCGCACCACGTTCCTTCCCGACGTCATGCAGCAGATTACTTTCCGCAGTTTGCAGGACGAACACGACGGCCTGCGTCAGTATGCGGACCTGTGGGACGAGTACGTAAAGGCCGCCTGGCGCAAGGGTCATGACATCCAGTTGCATCTGCACTCACAATGGTCGGAGGCTCGGTATGATAACGGTAGCTGGCATTTGCGGGGTGATTGGTCGTTGCTGGAATATGATTCGGCCACTGCGGCGCGAATGATCAACTCGGGCAAGAATTATCTCGAGAATCTGCTCGTCCCCTTTGATTCGCAATATCGTTGTGTTGCCTTTCGCGCGAGTGCGCTCGCTTTGGCGCCGTCTGCACACCTGTTGCCAAGCCTGGCCGCACTCGGAATCGAGGTCGATGTGAGCATCGCGGCGGGAATTTATCTGGACAACGAAACGCTTACACTCGATTACCGTAACTGCGAAGAAGGTTTTCTTCCGTACTATCCAAAGATGGATGACGCTCGACTGGTTTCCGATAAATCGGAACCGGTGGTATGTGTGCCGCTTAATCATTTTTACGGATCGCGGCGAGCGGTAACCAAACAGAATCTTCGCCTGGCGAAATCCCGGCTGGCTGGCGTTGACGGGGGATGGCGCGGCACAGAAAGAGCGGAAAGACCGCCCCTCGATAGCGCGTCTAGGGGCGTCGCGCGCATTTACGAAAAGCTGATCGCGCCGGCGATTAGACGCAAGCATTTCGTCTCAGACACGGGACGGCTGAACTATCCGCTGATGCGCGAGATGCTTGATTCCATCCGCCGGAGAGCCCGCGAGAGTGGACTGGCGAGGGTTCCCGTAGTGCTGACGAATCACCCGAAAGATCTTCGTGATTGGGAAGGACTTGAAAGGTTCGTTGGCGATCTGGCCGCAGCAACAGATGTGGAGTTCATCACCCTGAAGGAACTGGCTGACAAACTCAAAAGCGGTGAGTTTCACGTTCGGACGAGATCAGCACCGTCCGCGTAAACGGATGGAATCGGAGCGTTGTTCTCCGTTCAAAGAAAAATGATGTAGACGGAAGCGCGCGCGACACATATGGAGTGCGGCGACTAGTCGCCGCTTTCCAAGGCGCTGACGAGTCAGCGCACTCCAAATTTTCCAGACTATTTTCTTACCGACCTTGGATACACGATGATATCGTTGCGCGCCAATTCCATCAGCTCTTTAAAGAGCAGCGGCGCGTCGGCACGGAAGAACTTCATCCCGCGCACAATCAAATCGCGACATGCTCTTTCGGAAACATAGGTCCGGATCCACTGCGGCATATCAGGATGAACAGTCGTGCTCATATCGTGCGCATACGTCGCGACCGTGACACGCTCGCCTTCATAGTTGATACAGGGCGCTGCAAACAGTTGCTCGTGATAGACCCGGACGGGAAACTTCTCCTTGAAGGTGTCGTCGACGCAATAAGCAAACGAAATATAATTCGTCGTCGTGCCGAGCCCGATAATTTTGCCGCCGCCGGCAATCAACCTGTAGTAAGGGCTGTTAGTATCGTAAGGATAGGGCGAAAGATGATGCATCGATGTAAGTCCCGCCGCGGCCGGCCCAATCGCGCAGACAGACTTTGTCGGATGCAGACTGCGAACCGCCTTTCGCTGCCGGCGCGCAAACTCAGTCAGGATTCCTGTGTAAGAAGGAGTCCGCCTGATATCAAAAACATTTCCCTGCTTTAGCCACTCATAAGAAGAGATGCGGTGGTTTGGATACGTGGGAAACACAACTGTGCCACCGGGTCCAATGATCTCCTGGATTAAAAACAGAATCCGGTAAAAAGGAAAACCCAGATTCAATCCATCTATGCCGCTGTGCACGTAGACCAGATCGCGGGCCGCCAGGTTTAGGTCGTTGACCAGTATCTCGCGGAAGTCTCTTTCAGTCAGCGGCGGCAAAGACGCGACGCGGCGACGCTCATGTTCCCATTTAGCATGACGTAGTGACGTGACGGCCTGCTTGGGGAGAATAGCTTTGGCGAGCTTTCGAATTTGCATGTACCGATCGGCTCTTGCCTCAATAATTCCGTGCACTGTGAAGATTAGTCTCACACAACTTCAATCATCGTCGCTCCCCACGAATAGCCGACGCCGAATCCGATGAGCGCAACTCTGTCGCCGGGTTTCACCCGCCGCTGTTCAATCGCGCTTTCAAGCGCAACCGGAATCGTGGACGAAACCGTGTTGCCAGATTTCTCCATATCGATCCAAAACTTGTCACTGGGAAACTTCAGCTTCGCGCGCAAACGTTCAAGCACAAACTTGTTCGCCTGATGTGGGACGACGAAATCGATATCGTCCAGCGTCAGGCCGCTTTTCTCGAGCAACTGCTGGAGCGTGGGCGGCACAGTACGCAAAGCAAAACTAAACACGTCACCACCATCCATGAACAGGTTTTCGTCTGAACGCCAGTTGCCGCTGCTGTCCTGCCTTTCGACCGATGTCTCTATGGTAGGGCGGTATCTGAGACCACCGGCTTTCACGATTATCTGATTCGCGCCCCGGCCATCAGAGCCCAGCACGAATGGGCCAATTAATTCTCTTTCACTCTCAACGGCGCTCACCAGGGTGGCCGCCGCGCCGTCCCCAAATAGAGTCAACAGCGAACGATCACGGCGATTGATAAATTTCGTGTAAGTGTCGGCCGTAATCAGCAGAACTGTCCGCGCAGTCCCGGCTTCGATCAGGCTCTTGGCGAGCGCGAGACCATAAATGTATCCCGAGCATCCCTGATTGATATCGACGGCGCCGCAACTCGTGGGCAGGCCCAGGGCATCCTGCATCAGGCACGCCGTAGTGGGCATGAAGTAGTCCGGAGTTTGGGTGCAGAAAATGAGAAAGTCAATTTCATCAGGCGCGAATGAGCCCGCAGCAAACAGACGTCTTGCAGCCTTTACTCCCAGATCTGAGGCGCATTCATTCGCTGCGGCAATCCCGCGCTCAGCCACACCGGTCTTGGAAAGAATTTGGCTGGCATGCCAATCGCCGAACTGCTCTGCCAGTTGTTCGTTGGTTAACTTGTTTTCAGGAAGAAAGGATCTGATTGCCTTAATTGCCGCGCGTTCAGCCATGATCGGTCAGTACCATCCGCGTCAGCGGATGGGATAAGGAGCCACTTTTATTGTCGCGAGTGCCATTGTGTTGTCATTCAGATGGCCAGTCAAATGGCGGCAAGTCGCCACCCTGCCCATTTTTAACATAGTCGACAGCGGGCGCAATGCTTCGTTCGTTCCAAAGGCTTCTCTTGCTTCCGCGATCCGCCCAAGGCGTCTGCTCATGTTTCCAGTTACCATCTCTGCGCATGCGGCGAGTCGCGTATGCTTTTAAACGCGTTTAAGGCACGCTCAGGCTTTAGCGTGCCGACTGAGACAACCGTATGAACATGATTAGACCGCACGTTGAGTGCGTGAAGGAACCATTTACGGTGATCACATACTTCACGAATAGCACTATCGACACTTTCACGTTGAGGCGCGTTAAGTGTTACGGGTGGAGATTTAAGTTGACGCTCGCTCAGTTCTTTACGCCGATCACTTCGAGGAAGATACGGAGATTTGTATCGGTTGTGGAATCTATCAATCGATCCACGTTCATTGCCGTGTAACCAAATACCAAAGCTTCTGAACGTGATTAGGTATGCCAGAGGGATGTAGGTATCGTTCCACATAGTTGACGCATTATCCCATCCGCTGACGCGGATGGTACTGACTCCCTAGTTACATCACGCCGATCGCATGATCGCCGTGATCGCTGCAAAGCGGGCGTCCTCTCTCAACCTGCTCAGGTTCGGGTCGTGCTCAAATAAAAATCTATTCTCATTGCCCAGCGCGATTGCTCGACGCAGCCAATCGAAGGCCTCGTCCGGTGCCTCTAGCAGCGCATAGGCCGCCGCGACGCTGTAGGCAATATCTGCATCGACCGAAGCCGTTCGCTTTACCGCGTCATTCAGCTCGGCGCGCGCCGCGTCGTGCTCACCTCGCGCGGCCAGGAACATTGCCAGTAGCGGCCTCACACCATGAAGATTCGGATTGGCCGTCAATACTTCGCGCAACAAGTCAGCCGCATGGTCCACCTCACCACGATAGAACATCAATAAACTGCGGAGGCTGCGCAGCAGCGGATTGTTCGGCTCAATCGAGGCCGCGCGATCCAGTTCACGTTGCGCCTCGTCGTATTTCAGCTGGTAAAGAAAAATCAGCGCCCGGTTGCAGCTGACCACAACAAACGATGCGGGATCCAGATGTACCAGTCGATCATTGCTGCGCAGTGCGCGATCATATTCACCGTCGAGCCGGTGCAGCGTTGCCTTAACAAAATAGACGACAGCTTCGTTCGGCGCTTCGCGGCGCATACGCGCAACCTCTTCGCGGGCCTTCTGTTTTTCGCCGCGCCACAGAAGCACAAACACCATCAGCATGCGGGCTTCTATGATGGCCGGGTCGGTCGCCAGGGCGCGACTAAAAGCAGCTTCCGCCTGCTCGAAGTCTTCAACTCCACCCAGCCCTTTAAAGACGCGATTCACGTGACATGCGCCCAGCCCGTCATAAGCCAGCGCGAATTCAGGATCGAGTTCAATGGCCCGCGTGAAGTGCGCGATCGCCGCATCGCAATCGGCTGCGGACACCGTGCGAAAGATGAAGCGGGCAAATCGATCGCGGCCGCGCAGGTATTCTTCGTAGGCTACGGCGTTTACCGTCGCTGGTTGCGCCAGGACTTTTTCTTCATCCGGGCTCAGTTCCAATCTGAGGCCGTCAACAATCCGCTTGGTGATCTCGTCCTGAACACCGATGATGTCTGCTGCGGATGCATCGACGCGGTCGCTCCAGATGATCTGTCCGCTCTGGACATCGAGCAGTTGGGCATTGACGCGAAAGTGGCCACCTACGGCGAGAAATCCGGCGGACAAAACCGCGTCGACTGAAAGCTCGCGTCCCACCCCCGGCGGATCCACAACCTGCCCTTGGTATTTCGACATGACCGAAGATGGTCGCACTACTAATGATCGAATGCGCGCGAGTTCGGTAATAACCGCGTCAGCCAGCGCGAATTCATAAAACGCCGCGGCTGGATCGCCGCTCAGGTTCTTAAAAGGGAGCACGGCGAGCGTTATCTTCTCTCGATCCGTGATGGTATTGGTTATCGATCGTTCTTGCGCCTCGGTTTGCGCATGCGAAGTGAATTGCGGCGAGGAGGTCGGGCTGTCTTTGCCGCCACTGACTTTGCGCAACCAGCGCATGGCGCGCGAGACCGGGCTCCCACCTGCCAGATGACGTGGGATTGCCGCCACATCCATCGCCGTGCCCGTCGACACATCCTGGAGGACCCGGCGCAGTTCGTCGCGCAACTCATCGATCCGCTGATAGCGATCGCGCGGCTCTTTCTGCATCGCGCGGTCGAGAATCTGCTGCAACCGTAACGGCGTTGCGCCAGGTCGCATTTCCGCAAGCGTTTTTGGTTGGTCGTAAATCACTGCATGCCTAACGTCGATTGACGTTTTCCCCCGAAAGGGCCAGGTCCCGGTCAACATCTCATACAGCAATACGCCGGTCGAAAAAATGTCAGCGCGCGCATCGACTTTGTCACCGCGCGCCTGTTCCGGCGCCGCATAGGTGGCAGTTCCATAAGGCACGCCCACTTCCGTCAACTCAGTCTGGTGGATGCCCGCGGCTGCCGCCTGCTGTTCGTCGATCAGCTTTGCCAGGCCAAAGTCCAGAACCTTCGCCTGGCCATTCTGAGTCACCATCACATTGCCAGACTTGATATCTCTATGCACGATTCCGCGTGAGTGTGCGGCGGCGAGCGCATCCGCGACTTGAATGCCGATGCGCAGGGCGCTATCCAATTCCAACGGCCGTCCATTGCACAGCTGTCGAACGTTCTTGCCTTCAATGTATTGCATAGCGATGAAATGAAGACCGTCCGCCTCATCCATATCAAAAATTGTGCAGATGTTCGGATGGTCGAGCGCTGAAGCAAGCTGAGCTTCACGCTCGAACCGCTTGAGGTTGGATTCTTTCACCGTCAGTTCAGCAGGGAGAATTTTGAGGACGACCGTGCGGCCCAGCTTTTGATCGACAGCTTTATAAACAGCGCCTTGTCCGCCGGCGCCAAGCTTGGAAGTGATCTTATAGTTGCCGAAGAGCTGCCCGATCATGGCTGGCGTATTCTAGTGCCGCAACGGCTTAATGGGGAAGTGATAAACAGTGCTAGTTGCAAGAATTTTGCTTGACACTGAGGGTAGCGGTCCTACACGTGGCGACTGGTACAAAAACCGCGAGCGGTAACGAGTGGATACCAGAGGCCACTTGAGAGGCTTCTAGTGGGCTTTGCCACATAAGTCAGCGGATTGAAAGCTCAGGCGTTCTTCATTTGTCGCCGCGTAGCGGCGAGTGAATTTAGCCCGGCCTTTCAAGGCGGGAAGAGTTGCATCAGGAGAGACGCGTCGCGTCAGATCTGTAAACCGCATTAAGACTTCTCCTCATCCCGATTGGCCGAAGCCGCCGACCTACTTCGTGGTTCGGCTGCCCAGTCGCTCTTGCTGTTGTGTGGCATCACCACGGGCACCCGCAAACAGACACTCTGGGTCGGCAGCACTTCGCGCCAGTCTTCGATCAGCTGTTTATAAGCTTTGCCGACCGGCCGGATCTTCCGATCCAGATCGTACACCCTACGGTATGAACGCGATTGTTCTCTTCGCGCAAGGCGACATCCCAATCGATTTGATCCGTCAGCGAGTACCAGGTGAAACCGACAATAGGAATTCCGTCGTTCCGCACGCGCAGGACGTTGGCCCATTCTTTCCACAACCAGTTGGTGGCTTCCTCACCCGTGGGGCCTTCGCACAAATTTGTCTCGGTGTGCATCACCGGCAGTTTGTAACGGTCATAGTACTGCCAGGTGATCTCGTAATAGCCAAACACCTCGCCTGAGGGCCGCGTCGATCCATCTGCAGCCACCCGGTGCTCATTCGTGATGTAATAATCGTTGCCCATTATGCTGTGGTGCTTCAGGTTGTTATCGAGAAAGAAATGGTACTCGTCGCGCGTCATGCCGTTGTCCAGAATGTATTCGTACATTTCAGAATCGATGCGCCGGCCATAATTCAGATCGAGCGAAAGAAACCGTTCGGCATTCATGATCTCCGCCGGCTTGATCGCGCCGGGGTTCTCCGCGTGGTAATACTCGGTCGATTCGCTCTGAATGAAAATCGCATCGGGACGCGCTTCGAGGATTTCCTGCATAGCCAGCACGTTAGCCTTGACGATGTGCTTTAAAGCTGTCACGAAATCCTTGTCGCTCGAAAGCTGTTCATTCCACCATCCGTAGCGCGCTGAGAATAAGGCGCAGATGTACATCTCATTGATTGGCGTGTAGAGCTGTATCCAGTTGTACCTTTTGGCGAAGGTGCGCGCGTAGGCGGCGAACAGTTCCGGAAAATCCGGATTCTGAAAATTGCCAATCCAGTCCGGTACGCCGAAGTGACACAGATCGGCAATGGGCACAATGTTTCTCCGGTGTAACTCACGAAAAACCAGATCGCTGAACGACCAATCGAACTTATTTGACGCCGTGTAAACTTGATAAAGGGGCACGCCATAACGGAGAAAACGAATGCCCAGATCCTCGACCAGCGCAAGATCCTCCTGCCATCTCTGGTAGTGTTTGCATTTTTCCAGTTCGTCGATCCGTCGCCGCCCATTGTCGATCACGGGCGAGCTGTTCTCGACGCCGGTGGCAAACATGAAAGATGGAGACACTCTTGGCATACCCTAACTTTCGCTTTGATCTGGCAAATTCCCGTTTCGGTTCTGTGGAGTGAGTGTTACGGGGCTCACGGCAGAAGATAATCGCGGCGCCATCCGCGCAGAATCGATAGCCCGGTCACCCTCAATGAGTTCACGTGCCTAGCAAAATCTGTTAACAGAATCGCAAAGAGAAACATTAGGACGGCATTGCGGATTTTGCATTGACTTTCATTTCCGTCCCGATTTAATCTTCGCCGACCTTTTTTACGGTTTTGTAGCGATCGGCATGCGGGTTTTCTTCCCGGCGCATGTCCCTCGCCACGCTGGTTAATTTCAGTCTCAGTTTCGGCGGCGAAGTGCAAAGCGCAAGCCCATTGCGCTTAACCCTTATCAATGCGCCCTTTGCTTTAGCCTGTTCAAAAGGAAGCCCGCTAAATGTCTTTTAAATACCCTGGACCTCATACTTGCATGGATACATCTGTCAAAAGCGCGTCTCAATCACGCAACGGGCACTCGATCAACCCAGGATATATTCGCATCAAAGCGGCTGTTGTTCTTTGGTTCCTGCTATTTGTGGTTTGCGCGTTGCCGTTCGCGAGTCGGGCCACCGGTCTTAAAGTAGATCCTTATCGTCTGCTGGCCGGTGTTTATTCGGGCGTGTTTGCCGGCAAAAGCGCGCCGGCAACTGACGGCAGTTCAATTAGCGAAATACATTGGCGTGCTTTGGCGACGAGCGGAACCGATTACACAATGTCCTCGAATCTACCGGCGGCGCTCCTGCCTTCACTCAGCATCAACAACGTTACTCTGGCTGAGGGGAACACCGGAACCACGTCCTTCATTTTCACCGTGACCAAGACCGGCGTCGGGCCGGCGTCCGTCAGCTTCCAAACTCAGGATGGGACTGCGACGATCGCTGACAATGATTACCAGGCGGCGTCGGGCACATTGACGTTCAACTCGGGCGATACCACCCAGCCGATCACCGTGCTGGTAAATGGCGACACCACGTTCGAACCGGACGAAACCTTTACCGTGCATCTGTTCGGGGAAAGCGGCGCGACCATCAGTAATGCCGACGGAACCGGCACCATTAAGAATGATGATATCGCGTGTCCCTCAGCTTTGACTGTCAATAGCCCTGCCGACGGCGCGGACGCAAACCCGGGCGACCATATTTGCGAGACGGCGCCCGGAAATGGCATCTGCACTCTACGCGCGGCGATTCAGGAAGCAAATCTTTCGTGTAACAGCCCGGTAACAATTAACTTCGACGCGAACGTTTTTGTGCCGCCGTCGTCCTACGGAATCTCTCTAAACAATGCGCTGCCGGCACTCCACCACAACATTGCGGTCGTTGGACCGGGCGCAAGTACGGTGAGTATTGACGGCCAGGGTGCAAACCAGATCTTCCAAATTGACCCCGGGTTCATTACCAACATCTCTGGCCTGACCATTACCAACGGACATACCACAAATGGTTCGGGCGGAGGCGTCTTCAACCGCGGCACGCTGACTTTAAGCGATAGTGTTGTGAGCAACAATTCCGCCAGCCGTGGCGGCGGTATCGATAGTGAAGATTCATCTTCGCTGATCGTTAAGAGCAGCATTATCAGCGGCAACTCTGCGACCAAAGCGGGCGGTGGCATCCGTAGCGTTGAGTCATTGAAGCTAGTCAATTCAGTCGTGATCAATAACACCGCCAGCAAAAACGGCGGCGGAGTTCACAACGACATCAATGATGGACTGGGTAGCGCGAACGCCATCATCGTTAACTCTACGATCATCGGTAACATGGCCGACGCTGATAACACCGGCAATGATGGCCTGGGAGGTGGTCTCTACAATAATCAGGGCGCCGTCAGGCTGGTCAACACGATCGTGGCCGTGAACAGGCTGGGCAATTCGGCTGAGAATGACATTGATGGCTCAACCGTAGATGCGGCCGCCTCTTCGCACAATTTGATCGGCACAGGCGGATCCGGCGGGCTGACAAATGGCGTCAATGGAAACCAGGTCGGAGTGGTGGATCCGGTGCTAGACTCGAACGGGGTCCCACTCCCCGGAAGCCCGGCAATCAACAACGGCGACAATTGTGTCCTCAACGATTCGTGCGTTGCCACCCTCGGCTTTATTGTGACCACGGATAAGCGCGGAATCACTCGTCCACAGGGGCCACACGTCGATATCGGGCCGTTTGAGGTAGTCGCCTTCGTCGTGAACACTACTGCTGATCATAATGATGGCGCGTGCGAAGCATTGTCTTCCGGACACGATTGCACCCTGAGGGAAGCCATCGTCGCCGCCAACGCAAATCCGAATTCGATGATCATGTTTGGGATTCCGGGAACCGATTCGGGTTGTGACGTCAACGGCATTTGCACGATTCTGCCCACTGCAGATTTGCCACAGATAACTGCGCCCGTTTTCATCGACGGCTATTCACAGCCGGGCGCACATCCAAACACCAAACATCTCAATGAAGGCGATGACGCCGTGTTGACAATCGTGGTCAACGGCGCAAATGACAGCAGCCCGGCTTCGCGCGGTCTGGATCTGGAAGCCGGCTCCGACGTTTCTACCATTCGCGGGCTGGTCATCAACCATTGGAATAGCGCGGGTATCTTCATCCAGGACAGCAACTGGAACACCATTTTGGGCAATTTTATCGGTATTGACGCAGCCGGCACATCTTCGGCCGGCGGCACCGGCGCAGGTGTACTTTTCACCACCGGCTGCAACCCGGGAACCGCCGACAATCTAATCGGCGGCGACCTGCCCGAGGCGCGCAACATAATCTCAGGCAATGGCGCATCGGGAATTGACATCGGCGGCATCAACGGTACGTGCGTCGAGGACAATGTCGTAGAAGGCAATTATATCGGCACGGATCGCACGGGCAGAGTGGCCCTGGCAAATGCGACTCATGGTGTCAAGGTTGAGAACGGTTCCAAGTTCAACGTTATTGGTTGCGAAGTGCTCGATGGTGACAATGTGATCTCCGGAAACACGGATGCGGGGGTTTTGATTACCGGAACTGATTCAAACCTGATCGAGGGAAACTTCATCGGCACTGATTGCACCGGCACAACTGCGCTCGGGAACAAGCGTGGGGTCGTCATGTCGGATTCCTTCGCGATTCAGATCGGGTTGCCCGGCTCTGCCAGTGTCATTTCAGGTAATACGCTTAACGGGATTGAGATAATCGAAACGTCCACTGACGCCTGTGACAACAACTTCATACAGGGCAATCTAATTGGCACAGATCTCAGCGGGACCGTGGCAATAGGCAACGGCCAATCAGGAATCCTGATTAACGGATCGAGCTGTAACGTCATCGGCGGCGGCAATGACGGCGAGGGCAATCTGATATCGGGTAACCGCAATGAAGGCATCGCGTTGCTGGGCGCGTCGTCCAATCTGGTTCAGGGCAACTTTATCGGGACCGACATCAATGGCTCCGTCGGCGCCCTGGGCAACGCGAGCCACGGCATCGAAGTCTACGTCGCCGGGCCTGCCAACTCGACTGACAATTCTATTGGTGGCGGTCAAATAATAGTTGGTGAAAGAGCCGGCCGGGCCGGGGCACGAAAGTCCACGAATGGACAAAGTGTGGCGAATCGGCTCGCGGCCGCGACTAGCGGAAAGTTTTCTGCCTCTATTGCCAAACGGCTGGCCGCGATCACAAGTGCAAAAGACGCGGCTGCTAGGGTGAACCGGCAACGGTCCGCCGGCGCGGCACTGGCCGCGCAGCCACGAACGGCCACGCTGCATACTGCCAGAACGCGGCGTCAGGATTCTGATCAGCAGTCACTTCAGAGCGGCTCGACCAGCAACCTCATCGCCGGAAACGGCGGCGACGGGGTACGCGTCAGCAGCGACGGCGACTTTAACAATCTGATTAGTCAGAATTCGATCTTTTTGAACGGTGGTCTCGGTATCAATCTCGGAACTGATGGTGTGACCCCAAATAATTCGCTCAATCATGCTACCGGTCCGAACCATTATCAGAACTTCCCAGTGATTACAGCTGCCGATCCGAATAACCAAAACATCACCTACACCTTTGACACGACCGGCGGTACGGGCCCATTTGTAATTGAGTTTTTCGTTAACGATGTCTGTGACGGTACTAACGGAGAAGGAAAAACATTTATCGGTTCCACGAACGTCGAATCGAGCGGCACTTTCAACTTCACTGCCCAAACGACGTTTGCGGCCGGCCAGATAATTACTGCTACGGCGACCGACAACAATAACAACACCTCTGAGTTTTCCCCGTGCTTCTGCACTTCAACCCCGGCAACTCCAACCGCGAGCAATGGTGGGCCGTATTGCGAAGGCGCGACCATACATCTCTTTACTCCGGCGGTCGCCGGCGCCAGTTATTCATGGACAGGTCCAAACGGCTTTTCATCTACTCAACAGAATCCGACGCGTACGAACGTCACGACAACAAGCGCCGGACAGTATCTCGTAACGGTGTTATTAAATGGCTGTCCTTCGAGCGCAGGCAGCACAACTGTGGTCGTCAATCCAGTGCCGGCAGCGCCGACTGCTTCGAACACTGGGCCGTACACCCAGGGACAAACGATCCAACTCTCCGCGAGCACGGTACCCGGCGGCGCCTATTCATGGACCGGCCCCAACGGGTTCACTTCGTCGCTGCAGAATCCAACGCGGGCAAATGCCACGACTGCCGACGCTGGTACGTATTCGGTAACGGTGACCGTTAACGGCTGCACTTCGCCGGCCGGGAACACGAACGTAAGCGTGAGTTGTCCGACCAGTTTTACGGTGAACGATTCCGGCGAGAGCGACGACTTCTCTCCTGGTGACGGAGTTTGCAGCGATTCGGACCAGCACTGCACATTGCGCGCGGCGATCGAAGAAGCAAACGCTTTGTCGCTTTGCTCGGGCACGATCGATATAAACTTCGCGATCGGATCGAGCACGATTCAAACGGTGGCGCAGTTAATTGTCGATCACAACGTAAATATCGTTGGCCCCACGGCAAATTCCGTGAGCATTGATGGCGGAACTCTCACTCGCTTGTTCACCATAAACAACGGGCGATTAGTTTCCATTTCAAACCTGACCTTGACCAGAGGAAACGGCTCGGGCGGCGATGGTGGTGCGATCCAAAACAACGGCACACTAACGTTGACTGCAGTGACGCTGAACGCAAACAAGGCTGTCAATGGCGGCGCGATAACTAACGTCGGCACACTTTCAATCGTCGATACGACTATCAGCGGAAACGCTGCCAACAACAACGGTGGTGGGTTAGACAATGGACCGAATCCGGCAACCCTTACCAACGTCACTATTGCCTACAACCGTGCTGATAATGACAACAACACGACCGGGACAGGCGGCGGCATCTTCAACTCCAGCGGCGCGGTGTTGCTACATAACACCATCGTAGCCGACAACTACGTGGGCTCCACGCCTTCGACGACTGCTGATAACATCGGCGGCACAGTTAATCCAAACAGCTCATATAACTTGATCGGAACGGGCGCTGGCGGTCTAACTAACGGCACCAATCACAACCAGGTTGGGGTCGCGACTGCGTTGCTGGGCGTGCTGATGAATAATGGCGGGCCGACCTTCACCCACGGTTTGCTTTATAACAGCCCGGCAATCGACGCCGGAGACGACTGTGTCTTCACGAACACCTGCAGCCCACCGTTCGGCGCTGCATTAACCATCGACCAGCGCGGATTCAGCCGGCAGGCGAACGGCGATCTGACGGCGGGCACTCACGTCGATATCGGCGCGTACGAGCGACAGTCGACCGAGATCCGAAACATCAACAACACCGGAACAGTTAATGTCGACCTTAACGATGTCCGCGTGAAGTTCCCCTGCACGCCGGCTGGCGGTTGCACCAGGGCAAATCCCGAGCTAACAAACGGCGCACCACAGAAAACCTCTCCGGCGGTGATTTTGCCTACTGTTTCCCTTACTGATGTCGATCCGGCAACTCAACCGCCGCCGCCTGCGGGATTCGTGCTTGGCAACAACACGAGTCCGGCGCTACCGACTTTTGATGTAGCTCCGTCCGTTTTCACTTTTGATCCGCCGGCGACAGTGTGTCTCTATCTGCCGTCGATAAATGACGCGATCTTCTTTGATGGCATCCGTCTGTTCCACAATAACGGCAGTTCATTGGATCTACTGGCCAATCAAACGAGAGACTTTCCCAACCGGCTGGTTTGCGGTGACACCAATTCATTCTCGACCTTTGCCGGGGGGCATACAGCCACCCCGACCGCTACTAACGGAACCGTTGCTGGTCAGATTCTTGACAACAACGGCAACGGGATCGAAGGCGCTGCCGTCCGCATGAGTGGCACACAGAACCGGCTCACCATAACCGATGCCGCCGGTAACTATCATTTCGATAATGTGGAGACGAACGGATTCTATGTAATCGCGCCGTCGCGCCCGAACTTCGCTTTTAGTCCGTTACAAAAATCGTTCAGTCAATTAGGTGCCCATACTGAAGCCGCCTTCACTGGGACGGCAACCGGTGGCGGCGCGAACCCGCTCGACGCCAGTGAGTACTTCGTGCGACAACAGTACCTTGATTTCCTCGGGCGTGAGCCTGATGAGTCCGGTTTTAATTTCTGGGTCAACAACATCGAGAGCTGTGGCGCAGACACGGCATGTCGCGAAGTTAAACGGGTCGACACCTCCGCAGCCTTCTTCCTTTCGATCGAATTCCAACAGACGGGTTATCTCGTCTATCGCGCTTACGAATCAGCGTATGGCAATCCGCCGGGCGTGCCGGTACCGCTCAAGCTTAACGAGTTCAAGTCGGACACGCGGGAGATCAGCAACGGAGTGGTGGTCCTGGAAAGCGGCTGGCAGCAAACAATTGAGAACAACAAACGTGCGTTTATGAGCGACTTTGTGCAGCGCCCGCGATTTACGGCGGTGTACCCCACGGCGATGACGCCGGTTGAATTTGTCAGCCAGCTATTCCGGAACGCGCACGTCGACGTGGGCGATAGCGATTACGCCGCTTCCATCGCTGAGTTCGCGGGCGCCGCCGACACCTCTGACGTTGCAGCTCGCGCAAGGGTGTTGCGGCGGATTGCTGAGAATTCAACGTTCTCGCGAGCGCAGTTTAATCAAGCGTTTGTTTTGATGGAGTATTTCGGTTATCTGCGGCGCGACCCGAACACCGGCGCGGATATCGACTTTACCGGCTACAATTTCTGGCTGGATAAGTTGAATCAGTTCGACGGGAATTTTGAAGCCGCCGAGATGGTCAAGGCCTTCCTATCGGCAACTGAATATCGAGGCCGCTTCCCCCGCTAGAGGGGAAGCGCCCGAAATGGTCCGGCGTGGTGGCGGTAATCGCTGGCGCCAAATTCCTCACAAATAATCCTTGCCAGCCAGCCAGCAATTATGTTTGTTAGAAGGCATCAATTCTGAATCGCAAACCGTTCCAGATTCAATTAACGAACCTTCGCAACTGCACGCTAATGGCGAAACCAATCGCGATGAACGTTGCCAGCACGGAAGACAGACCGGAGCTCATCAATGGCAGCGGCACGCCGATCACCGGCAACATGCCCAAAGCCATGCCGATGTTGATAAAAATCTGAAAGATCAAGCCGCCGACAATCGCCATGATCACCAGCATCCCAGTGCGATCGCGCGAGCGACGCGCGTCAGCGATCAAACGAGTCAACAGCAAAGCATAAGCGGCCATCAGCAGCAGGCAGCCGATAAAGCCGGTGGTCTCGGCGGTGACGGCGAAAATGAAATCGGTGTGCGGTTCAGGCAGGAATTTCAGGCTGCTTTGCGAGTACTCGCTGTTGCGCGCGCCGCTCAAACCGCCCTCGCCTATGGTGACAATCGATTGCCAGGTGTGGTAGCCAAACCCCCGTTTATCGGCATTCTCGGGATCGAGGATTACGTTTATGCGCTCAAGCTTATAACCGTGAAGTAGTCCCGTTTTAACTCCCACGGTGTAAGCGAGGGGGGCGCCGGCGATGCAAGCCACCAGAGCGGCGGCCACGATCCACATCCGCACTGATGATAAGAAGAGAACAATTGCAAGTAAGGGAAGGTAGGTTATCGCCTGGCCCATGTCAGGCTCAAGCAAAATCAATCCCATCGGCAGACCGAGGATTAGACAGCCGATAATCAATTCTTTCCACGTCAGCATGCCCGTGCGATGTTTGCCGAAATATCTGGCCAACATCAGGACCACCGGAATCTTCACGAATTCGGAGGGTTGGAATTGCCCCGCCACCGGCAGCTTAATCCAGCAACGCTGCCCATTGATTTTCAAGCCCACGCCGGGGACCAGCACGATGACCAATAACAGCAGCCCCAGGATGTAAAGTATCGGGGCAATCTCAACCAGCCAGCGTAGTCGCTGAACGAGATGGCAATCATGGCGACCATGGCAATCGCCAGCCCAATTAATTGCTTTTGCCAGAATGTTTCCGTCGGCTGGGCGTTATGAATTTCCCAGGTACCGAAACCTACAATCCCAATCGCGAGCACGGCGATGAGCCAATCGAAATCTCGAAGCGAACGTTTTTGGATGATGGCGACCATGAAATCAGCAGCCAGTCGTCAGTACGACAAAAGAAAACCTTCTATCTAAACTTTAGCGCAAATGCATTTTTCGGCGGCTCGGGCTGGCGAAACTTGGCATAGTAAACGTCATAAACGGCGCGAACTGCAGGCGCAGCTTTTCTGGCGCCGAGGTGGGCCGTGTCAGGCCTGCGATTCGGGCGATTGTCGACGCGCTCGTCCAGCAGCGTTCAATTCACGAATCTTCGCAATTGCACGCTAATGGCGAAACCAATTGCGATGAATGTAGCCAGCACTGAAGAGAGGCCCGCGCTCATCAGTGGCAGCGGCACCCCAATTACCGGCAACATCCCCAGGGCCATCCCAACATTTATGAAGATCTGAAAGATCAACCCGCCTACGATCGCCATAACTACGAGCATCCCGGTGCGATCGCGCGAGCGCCGGGCGTCCGTAATCAATCGAGTCAGCAGCAGCGCGTAAGCTGTCAACAGTAGCATGCATCCAATAAAGCCCGTAGTTTCGGCGGTGACGGCAAAAATAAAGTCGCTGTGCGGTTCGGGCAAGAATTTTAAACTGCTCTGCGTATAATCCGGATCGCGGGATCCCGTTAGCCCGCCTTCACCAACAGTCACAATCGACTGCCACGTGTGATAGCCAAAGCCGCGCTTGTCGGCATTTTCCGGATCCAGAATCACGTTGATTCGTTCGAGTTTGTATCCTCGCAGTAAGCCAGTCATGACCCCAACCTCGTAAGCCAAAGGGGCGCCGACGATGCAGGTAATCAGAACTGCTGCCACAATCCACATTCGCACCGAAGACAAAAAGAGTACCACTCCCAACAGGGGAATGTAGGTAAGTATCTGGCCCATATCGTGTTCCAGAAGAATCAGACCCATGGGCAGACCCAGAATCACGCAGCCCATCAGTAATTCTTTCACAGTCAAAGGGCCACTCCGGTGCTTGCCAAAATATTTCGCGAGCATCAAGACGACGGGAATTTTTACGAATTCAGAAGGCTGAAACTGACCAATACCGGGCATCCGAATCCACGCCCGATGGCCGTTGATCCTCAACCCAACTCCTGGGACCAGGACTAACATCAACAGCATCAGCCCGATCACGTAAAAGATTGGCGCCAGTTCTACCAGCCGCCGGTAATCGCTGAAAGCGATGGCCGACATCGCGACCATGGCGATCGCCAGCCCAATTAATTGTTTTTGCCAGAATGTTTCCGTCGGTTGGGCGTTATGAATTTCCCAGGTACCAAAAACCACAATACCAATCGCGAGCACGGCGACTAACCAATCGAAATCTCGCAGCGTACGTTTTTGGATGATCGCGACCATGGAATCAGATCGGCAGGGGACAAAAAATTGAGGAGAAAAACTTCTATCTAATCTTCAACGCAATTGCATTACTTGGCGGCTGGGGCTGGCGGGTCTTTGCATAGTAAACGTCATAGAGCGCACGCACGGCTGGCGCCGCGTTTCTGGCGCCGAATCCCGAATTTTCAATTAATGCGATAATGGAAATTTCCGGTTTGTAGGCCGGAGCATAAGACACAAACCAGGAATGGTCCTTGTTCTTGCCGACGTCTTTGCCTAAACCCACAACCTGCGCGGTTCCGGTTTTGCCGGCGATATCAAAACCGGCCATCTTAATTGCCGCCGCGGTGCCGCCGTTGTTGACCACGCCCCACATACCATCGACCACCACTTTGTGTTGGTCCTCGGGAATGGGAATAATCTTTGGATTAGGCCGCTGCGGATCGAGCGGTTCATACAGATGGGCTGCCCGATAGTCGGGATCGCCTGGGTTACCGATTGCTTTGAATTCCTTGAGCAGGTGCGGAATATAGAGCTTGCCTCCCATTCCCGCACCCGCGACCGTGCGCAACATCGACATTGGCGTGACGATGTCATAGACCTGGCCAAACGATGAATAGACGGTGTCAATATCGCGCCATTCAGGGTCACGCGGATTCATTTTCGCCTTGAACTCGGGAGAAGGTGTAAAGCTGACGACCTCATGCGGCAGGTCGATTCCGGTCTTTTTATTCAGATCAAATTCATCGACCATTTCCATCAGGCCTTTGACCGTCATTTTCAATCCCAGCCGGTAGAAGTAGCCGTCACAGGATTTAGTAATCGCGGTGCGCAGATCCGGCGACCCATGGTTACCCATACAACGGGTGAACTTGTTGCCTACCTGGATGCCGCCGCCGCAAACGAGATTCGATTTATCAATCGTGATCACTCCTTGTTGCAGCCCGGCAACCGACATGGGAACTTTCCAGGTCGATCCCGGTGGATACCGGCTCTGAATGGCCCGGTTCAGCAAAGGAGTCTGCGGATCATTTAGCAGGGCGTTGTATTCCGCACGGCCGGCTTTGGTCGAGATTCGCTGCGAGAACAAATTCGGATCGAAGGTCGGATACGAGGCCATCGCCAGGATTTCGCCATTGTTGGGGTCCATGGCCACGATTACGCCCCGCTTCGTCAGCGAATTTTGTAATTGCTCCTCGGCCGCTTTTTGCAGGTCGAGGTCAATGGTCGTGTACAAATCCTGACCCGGCTGCGGTGGCACGATCTCGAGTTCTTTCTGTATGTGCCCGCGACTGTCAACGATCACCTTTCGATATCCATCACGGCCGCGCAGATATTCGTCATAGGTGAATTCCAGTCCGCTTTGACCAACGATCTCGCCTGGCTTGTAATGCTTTTCCTTGTAACGCGGATCGTCGAGTTGTTGCGGGCTGATTTCCTGGACATAGCCCAGCACGTGCGCCAGCATTCCGTTGGCCGGATATTGCCGTTGCGGCGTCTGTTCAATGCGCAGTGCGGGAAACTCGAACTGATGCGCATCGACCCACGTGATGTCTCCTGTAGTCGCGCCCTCTTTGATGAGAATCGATTCGAAAGCNGGCTGCAGCTTCACTTCATCGAATTTATCGCGGAGCATCTCCGGATCNAGATTCAAGCCTTCTGCCAGTGGTTTAACCAGAGAGTCACGATCAATATTCTTCGTATCTTCACGGGAAAGAATAATGCTGTAGATCGGTCGCGAATCGACTATC
>AP72_2010_repI_A001DRAFT_1000045_pt1 | contig 23946 bp, 23 predicted proteins | sample AmaPasrepliIA001_FD_9535 | JGI IMG/M metagenome (IMG submission 9535)
CCCTTAAATCCGCCACTGGCCCAGGCGATGTGTGGACGCATTCCGCCCGCAGTATCGGCTTGGATGATTGCATCGATCTCTGCAGCCTCGAGCGCACTTATAGCCATGTCTGCCTCGAACTGATTGGAGAAGGTTTGAACTACTACGAGATCGTCATCGCGCATGTCTTTATTGTAGGGGTCAAAGGTCAAACCCCCATTTTCACCACGGACGCACGGAGAACATGGAGAGACACAATGCGGGCAACGGGACTGCAAGTATAGGGTCTAGCTATCACCAGATTTCGCGCTCGATTGGTGTTCCTCCGTGTTCTCCGTGCCTCCGTGGTGAAAAGTTGTTGGCGTCGCAGTCCCCCGGCCCACCGTTACCGTGGGTGATACTGATAAAATTAAGTATCCCCGTCCATCCGTTCAGGAGGCTGTTTCTGGGTTCTTATTATCTCCGTCGTTCGCCTTCAGGCTTCGTTCTGACTCTACTGATCACTCTCCTGGTGTCTTCGTTTGTTATCGCTCAGAAGCCTGCTGCGCCTGCAGCTCCGTTGTCTCATTCCGGGCCAGTGGCCGATCCGGCAGGCAACAAGATTACCCTCGACGTCAGTGAGACTTTCTTCTCGTTCTTTGTCGGCCTGAATGCCTGTGGATACGATCAGGAACTCTCAAGTTCCGATCCGGTTCGTAACCAAATCCGGGCGGACGTGATTCGAGCTGTGGCTGCGTCGGAAGATGCGCAATTCCAGCGCAAACAAGTCTGCGACTACATTCGAGATCACCAGCCGGCCGATCCAGCACGAAACATCTCGCAGTATGTCTCGCTCGCCTTCTACACGACCGAGCCGCCGGAGTTGAAACCCACCATTAAGGACGCGGACCTGCCTCCTGATGCGCAGAATGTCCTTGGTTATTTGCCGGTGCTTGAGGCGTTCTACAAAGCTGTGAATCTGCATCAGCTCTGGGTTCGATACGAGCCGCAGTATCAGGCTTACGTCGATCGCTATCACAATCAAGTAGCGAACATGATTCTGGAGACGGACGCCTATTTGCGTTTGCCGATTAGCGGATATGTGAGTCGCAGCTTTGCACTCTACATCGAGCCGCTGGTTGCGCCGGGAGAAGTGAACGCCCGCAACTACGGCGTGAACTACTTAATGTTGATGGCTCCGGATCAGGGAGTTTTGAAGATGCAGCCGGTGCGGCATACGTACCTGCATTACACGCTGGATCCCATGGCGCTGAAGCGATACAACCGCATGCAGGGCCTGAAGCCGTTGCTTGCGACCGTCGCGAATGCTCCGCTTGACGAGAAGTTCAAGACGGACATTGCGCTGCTTGTGACGGAGTCGCTGATTCGCGCGGTTGAGATCCGCACTACGCCGGTGGCTCGCATCGACAGTGAGGATCGAAAAGCTCGCGAAAAACGGGTTGAAGGGATCTACTCGCGACAGGTGGACGAGGTGATGCAGCAAGGATTTGTGTTGACTCGCTACTTCTACGAGCAGTTCGCTGACTTCGAAAAAGGTGAAGTGGGCTTCCAGGACGCCTTTGGACCCATGCTTACGAACCTGAACTTGACTCTTGGACGCGAGGAAAAGCGAGCCAGAGAGACCGTCTTTGCCAAGCAGGGCTCTCCCGATTTGGTACGAGCCACTTTACGCGCGCCGGGAGACTCTCTAGATGCTGCTGAGGAGAGCTTGATCGCAGGCGACGCAAAAGGGGCGGAAGAGATTGCAGCCGGCGCGGTTACCAGCGGCTCCGGTGACCAGGCCCGAGCAACGTTTATCCTGGCTCGCGCTTCGTCGTTACAAGGGAAGATGCAGAGCGCCATCGATAATTTCCAGAAAACGCTGCAGCTAGGTCACGATCCGCGTATGCTGGCGTGGTCGCACATCTATCTGGGGCGCATCTTCGACATTCAAGACAATCGCGAATCTGCGCTCAAGCACTACAACGCAGCGCTGAACGTGGGCGATACTGCTCCGGATACGAAAATTGCGGCGGAACGTGGCCTGCAGAAGCCCTACGAGGCGCCGAGGAACAATAAGTAAGCTGCTGAGCTCTTAACAAAGGCCTTGAGATTCGGCAGACTGTGTAGACCAAATTGGAACTAATGAAGAATCGAACTTTATCTTTTCTTATGTTCGCGAGTTTCGCCTCCCGTGAGAACAGCGCCCGCCGCTACGGCACCGGGTTCTGCGCCTTGATTTGCGCTTCCCTGTTGACTGCTGTTGGGCTGGCGCAAACTTCGCCCACGCAAACGCCACAGACAGGCTCAACGCCGCCGGCGCAAACTCCGCAGACGGGATCACAGCCCGCACAAAAGCCTGCGACTCCTCCCGCAACGAATCGTCCGATCCCGAGCCTGGTCGGCGGTCCGCCTCCGCAGACGCAAGTGCCTGCTGGTCCGCCGCACAAGATTCCGCCGGCGGCGAAAACGAACGACGAATTTGCTGCGTACAACGCCGCAGTTAGCAATCCGGACATTGGCGCGGCGGAAAAAGCGGCGGACGATTTCGCTACAAAGTTCACTCAGAGTGATCTTCGCGGGCTGCTTTACTCGGCAATCATGCGCCGATATCAGCAGGCGAACGATCCTGACAAGACGTTGGAGATGGCGCGGAAGGTTCTAACTTATGAACCAAAGGATCCGGTAGCGTTGGTTATGGCCGCTACAGTGCTCGCAGAACGCACTCGGGAAGGCGATTTAGACCGCGAAGAACGGTACGATGAAGCCATAAAGTATGCGCAAAGGTCGCTAGAGACGGTGAATACAGAGCTTATGGTGCCGTCGAATGCGACCGCGGAACAGATTGAATCGGCGAAAAAGGTGCTCCAATCCATGGCGCATTCTGCGGTTGGAATGGTGCAATTAGACCGAAAAAACGACGCCACAGCCGCTCAGGAGTTCCAACAAGCTATCGCTTTGAGTGTTCCTGGACAAGTAGAACCGCTGACTTACTTGCGTTTAGCGCTCGCACAAGACCATCTTAAACAGTATTCAGCGGCCTTAATGTCTGCCAATAAGGCCGTAGAAGCGGCGCAGGCGAACTCTCCGGTGGCGATGTTAGCGAAGCAGGAGATTGATCGTCTGACTAAGTTGAACGAAGGTGGAGAGCAACCGGCGTCAAATCCGGCTCCAAACGCAGCTCCGCCGAAGTCGAATTTGCCCTAAACCGTGGCGTACGCCGATGAAAATTGAAGACGTCGAACAACTTGAATCGGCGCTGGAATACCACTTTTCTCACCCGGAATTGCTCCGCCAGGCGCTTACACACAGCTCCTTAGCGCACGAAATGGAGACTAAAGCTGCTGCAAATGGAGCAGAAAACGGAGATTCCGCTAAAGATAACGAACAATTCGAGTTCCTGGGCGACGCTGTGCTCGGTTTAGTGACGAGCGAACTGCTGTTTCAGCGCTTCCCGACGCATCAGGAAGGCCAACTTTCGAAGATGCGCGCGCACTTAGTAAGCGCTCGGCATCTAGTAAAGGTAGCGCGAAACCTACAACTTGGGCGCTTTCTGCTGCTCGGACGCGGGGAGGAACGTAGCGGCGGTCGGTCAAAACCAGGTCTGCTGGCTGACGGATTAGAGGCTTTGATAGCCGCGGTTTACCTCGACGGCGGCATGGAACCGGCGCGGAAAGCAATTATCCGCCTGGTTTTGGAGCCCGAATTGGCGCGGCTGGAGTGTAATCCTGATCTGAATGAACACTTTACGGATTACAAATCGGCGCTCCANGAGTGGGTTCAGGCGAAAGGATTGGCTCAGCCGGTGTATTCAGTAGTCAGCGAAAGCGGCCCGGAACATCGGAAACTGTTCACTATGCAAGTTCGTATCCTTGAGCAAGGGGCACAGGAACCACTTTATGTGGCGACTGGCGAGGACTCTACGAAGAAAAAAGCTGAGCAACAGGCAGCAAGAATTGCACTGGAATACCTCCGCTCGCATGAACCAGTCCAGGCGTAGCAGACATGAATGAGCGTATGGGATCGCAGGAGACTCCGGCTTTAGAATCAACGGAAGCTTCTGATTCTTCGACTGTTGTTGCCGTTTCCGAGCCTGAAAACGGCCTCGCCGAGGGTCAAAAGAACACTGCTGAATCGAAACTCGAACCCCCAGCGCCGTCATCGTCAGCACGAGTTCCTCGTAGCCGCAACGCTGACGACTGGATGAGCGGGATCCAGTGGCTCTGCTCGACAGTCGTTTTGGCCGTATTTGTTATTACATTCCTCGCCCAAGCCTTTCAGATTCCATCGCAATCGATGGAAAAGACACTGCTTATTGGCGATTACCTGTTAGTCGATAAGGTTCACTACGCTGAGGGAGGGGTTTGGAATTCCCTTCTCCCTTACTCGGCAATTAACCGGGGCGACATTATTGTGTTTCGCTATCCTGTGCAGCCGAATCAGCATTTCGTGAAACGCGTGATCGGAATCCCGGGTGATCGCGTTCATTTGTATCGCGGAAAAGTCTTTGTGAACGGCAAAGCTGTCGATGATTCGGCATTTGCAATCCACAAGAGTGAGCAATTTGACTCTTATCGCGACAATTTTCCCGCCGGAAATTACATCAGTCCCGAAGTGAACTCGCGCTGGTGGATGGAGATGCACAATGTGGTGCGTCAGGGTGAGATCGTCGTTCCTCCCGGAGAATATTTTGTGATGGGCGACAATCGCGATGAGAGTCTCGACAGCCGTTATTGGGGATTTGTACCGAGAGAAAACATTATTGGGCGTCCATTCTTGATTTACTGGTCTGTGCAACGCCCTGAGACCGCTGCTTCGGATGGTAAACTTGGACGTTTACTCTACACGCTCGTCCACCTTCCGGAGGACGCTCGTTGGGATCGGACTTTCCGTCTGGTCCGCTGATTCTGCCTAACTGGGATTAATTGATCGTGAAAAGCGACGTACTTATATCTAAAGAAAAGCCGCAGACGGCGCCTCCGGAGAAACCGGAAAAGAAAAAAGAAACCCCTATGGAGTTCATATCCTCCATGGCGGCGGTCTTGGTTACGGGACTCTTTATCATCACATTCAATATCCAGGCGTTTGAAATTCCATCAAGTTCGATGGAAAACACGCTATTGATTGGCGATCACGTCTTTGTGGATCGCATAACGGTCGCTCCACCTACACATTGGGCGCCCTTCGAGCATTACCGGCAGATCCGTCACGGCGACATCGTTGTGTTTCTATCGCCGCAAACACCCGGGCTCTATGTGGTGAAGCGCGTAATTGGCATCCCTGGGGACAAACTCCACTTGCGCAACGGTATTGTGTATCGCAATGGAGAGCCGCTCAATGAGCCTTATCTGATTCACAAAGTCGGCGACTACAACCCCTATCGGGACAACTTTCCATCAGTTCCAGCAATCCAGGCTTCAGCGCAGGTATCCCCTGAATGGCCAGTCCAAGTGGGTGTTCTGAAACAAGGAGAGGATCTCGTAGTGCCTCCAGACAGTTACTTCGGCATGGGTGACAATCGCGATGAGAGTTACGACAGTCGTTACTGGGGCTTTATTCCGCGCGAAAACATCATCGGCCGTCCGCTATTCGTGTACTGGTCCTTCGAGACTCCGCCTGACCAGTGGCAAAAGACTGACATGAGCGAACGCATTCAATTCCTTGGCCACGTTGCATTGCACTTCTTCGATGAGACGCGCTGGCGTCGAATGTTCCATCTGGTGCACTAATGTCCTCAATAATCGCGCGAAAGCGAGTGTATCTCGTACTGGCCTTTCTGCTGATATTGGGTTTCTTGCTTCCGCCCACGATAAACCTGAATCACTTTCGCGCACGCTTGTCGGAATCCCTCTCGCGATCTCTCGGACGCCCAGTCACCATCGAGGATGTGCGTTTGCGTCTGCTTCCCTTGCCGGGATTTACGTTTCGTCAGTTAAGAATCAGCGATGACTACGAGTTTGGGGCGGAGCCGATTCTGCAAACCTCCGAGGAGGATGCGCAACGCAGCGTGGCGACATTGCGCTTGTCGTCACTCTGGCGCGGAAGGTTCGAGATCGCCAGTATCTCGCTGACACAAGCGAGTCTGAACCTCGCGCGCTCTGCCGATGGTCACTGGAACCTTGAACGTCTGATTAATCGCGCGGCACAGGTTCCGTCAGCTCCAACCAGCAAAAAACAACCAGAATCTCGAGCGCGCTTCCCCTATATTGAACTTAACCAAAGCCGCATCAATTTCAAACTGGGAGCAGAAAAGAAACCGTTTGCCCTCTCGGAAGCGGATTTTGCGCTCTGGCTCGCCGAAGAAAATCGTTGGAACGTGCGTCTGAAAGCCACACCGTTGAGGACAGACGAGCGGGTTACTGATAGCGGCACAATCGGAGTCTCTGGCTCATTCGATCGCGCCCGCGAGTTTTCAAGGACACCCTTCCATCTTGAAATCGCATGGGAGCGGCCAGAGGTAAGCGCACTGACTTTAATCGCACGCGGACATGATCCGGGATGGCGCGGCACGGTGGAACTTAATTCCGAATTAAAAGGCACGCCTGCCGATTTCACCGCAAGACTAAATGTCAATATTGAGGAGTTTCGGCGTTACGACATAGCACGTAATACGCCTTTTAACGTACGAGCAAGCTGTGAGAACCGCTTCCGCACGACTCCAGCAGATGGTGCGGGCAATCAGCTCGACTTTAATTGTCGATTGCCATTGGAGGCAGGTCTTTTAGCAGCCCAGGGCAGACTCAATTTAGTTGGCCAGTCGCCCGATATTGAGCTTCGTCTCTTTGCCAGCAAGATTCCAGCATCTTCGGTCATTCGAGCCGCATTACATGCGAAGAGCACCTTGCCCGACGATCTCACTGCCGACGGCTTTATCGACGGCACGTGGTCTATCGAGCGTCTCAATGGAGCTCCGGCGAAATGGAGTGGCGCACTAATGGCAAGCCGAGTAACTCTTCAATCTCGCGTGCTGGATTCTTCTCTCGCGTTTCCGCGAGTGATTAGTTTGAACCTCAGCGTTCCGCAGTTAGTCTCACCAAAGTCCCGACACAAAGTTCTCGCTCAGCCCACAGCATCTCAGGCTGTGTTAGAACCGGTTACGCTCGACCTCGGTGGAAAAGCGCAACTTTCGGCAGTGTTCGATGCGCACGCATATCGAGTCGAACTAGAAGGCCCGGTTGAGTGGCAGCGCCTCCTGCAGGCCGCGCGGGTGCTGGGCCTCGATCCGCCGCAAACCAATCTCCGTGGATCGGGAGTTGTAAAAGCAGAGTACTTGGGTGAATGGCAACATTTTGCGCCTCCATCGGTCTCGGGCCAGGCACAGATCCGCTCCGCCGTGCTGTCTTTACCTGGAGTCTCTGAACCGCTTACAGTCGCAGGTGGTTCATTCAGGTTCGATAGTGAAAGCGTCCATGCTGAGCAAATTCAAGCCAGATTTCCCCATTCGGAACTCGCTTTTACAGGGAACTTCTCAGCTTCCAGACAATGCGAAGATCATCTCATCTGCAGTGCCACATTCGACTTGCAAACGGATGATCTCAGCGACGCTGCTCTTCTCAAACTATTGAGTAACTCCCCGGGATTGTCGATCCCATTCCTGAACTCAGCACGACAATTTGAGGCGAAATGGCTGCTCGATGTTCCATGCGACGGCAACCTGGTGGTTCAGAATCTAAGCGTGCGGAATTTTCGTGCGCACAATGTGAGTGCACAATTGGAACTCGCTTCCGGGAAAATTCTCGTGAAGCACTGGACCGCAGAGCTCTTTGGCGGTAAGCACTCCGGCGAGATGGCGTTTGATTTCTCTGGTCAGCGGCCAGCGATTAGCGGAACAGGATCGCTTAAACGATTCCGAATGGAAGACATTTATGGCGAACTCGAAGATCCGCCTGCTCTGGGAAACGTCGATATGGATTATCGACTCACCATGGTTGGCCAAACGTTCGATGAGTTGGCTGCGTCAACCAGCGGCTCCGGCGCATTCACCTGGCATAACGGCGAGATCCGCACGCTGCACTCCGATGGTGCATCGACGCCCACGCTAAGCTTCAGTGCATGGACCGGTCATTTCACTGTCGAAAACCGGCGAATTGCATTGCAGAATACACGCATGAGTTCGACTTCGGGAGTACGCGACGTCAGCGGGCAAGTCTCATTCAATCGCGAGTGGAATCTGAAATTTGTACGTGCTAATGGCAGCGGATTCATCGCTTCGGGCACAGTTACCCATCCCACAATATCCAGCGAACCCGCGAAATTGGCCGAAGCACGTTAGTACCTGAGCCAACGTCCGAATAGAGTGAATAATCAAAACAGATCAGAGCAGAACGGGTTGCATATTGGTATCTATGACTCTTAGCCCAAAACAATGGCTTGAATCCACGGTAAGTAGGGACGTAATCCGCTGTGCAGCCACTAGAATGCCCATGAGCATGCGACTGACAGCACTTCTCTCGACAGGCATGTTCGCACTGTCCGTCCTCGGAATCGCGCAAGATGCTCCCAGGAAGACGATTCACTTTTCTCCGGCAGCACAACGATGCCAGACCAAATTCGACTTTCTGGAACGGAATGCGACCTCGCGACCGGTACAGAGGCATTCCACGCAGATCAACGCCGATGAGTTAAACGCCTGGTTCCGCGAGGGAGGATACAAGCTGCCACAGGGAGTTCAGAAGGTCATCTTTCATGGGCAGCCAGATACGATCCACGCCAACGCTACGGTTGACTTCGACGCCGTAAAAGAGGGTAAGCACAACCTCAATCCCCTGCTCTCAATCTTCAGCGGAGTACACGACGTAGAAGTCACTGCGACGGCTTCAGCCCAAAATGGGCAGGGCCACGTCAACATCCAGACCGTCTCCATTGATGGCGTTGGCGTTCCTCATATGGCACTTGAGCTCTTCGTGAATAAGTACTTGAAACCGAAGTATCCAAATGTTGGTTTGGAAAATGAGTTCGAAATGCCCTACCGCATCGATAGCGCCACCGTTGGCAACGACAACGCCCTGCTAACGCAGAAGTGATTTGTCTACCTCCCAAATGTAAAAAACTGAAGATGTTGCATTACTAGCAACACTTCTGTAGCAGGAAGAACTTCGGCTGTAAATCGTTCCCGTTAGAATTGTCCCTTGCCTGACACACTGCAATCTCGGGTGCGAGTTATTCTGGTTCGCCCGCGTAATCCGCTCAACATAGGCGCTGTGGCTCGGGCGATGAGCAACTTTGGATTTGCACATCTTCGTGTCGTAAACCCGTACGAGGTTGCATTTCGGGAAGCGCGCTCGGCAATCGGCGCTTCGGAGGTTCTACGCCAGGCGGAGGAATATCAAGATGTGCGGCAAGCGATCGCAGACTGCTCAATGGTGATCGGAACGAGCGCACTCGGCCACCGGGAGCTGCAGCATGACGTTATACATCTGGACCAAAGTGGCCAACTAATCTCGAGGAGTACCGCGCCCATCGCTCTTTTGTTTGGCTCAGAAAAGGTCGGGCTCTCTAACGAGGATTTCAGCTATTGCCACTCAATCCTGCACATTCCTACTTCCCAAGCGAATATATCAATGAACCTCGGACAGGCGGTGGCTGTATGCCTGTACGAGTTAGTGCGCCACCCGAATCTCAGTATGACGGCAAAACAAAGCAATCAGGCCACTGCCGAAGAGCTGGAACGAGTAAGCGACGTACTGTCTGAGGCGCTTGCCACAAGCGGCTACACGAAAAAGGGAGCTCTAACGTCTACGACACAAAAGGTTAGGCATTTGATTCGGCGGTTGAGTTTGTCTAGCGAAGACGCTCAGCTACTGCTGGGCATGTTGCGAAAGATATCTCGAAGTAATGACAGCAAAGTGTGAAGGCGGATCTTGCGATCCGCCTCTTAGTCTTAGCTTGCCCGCTTGGCATTCGCTGCAGCTACTCTCGCATCCACCTCACGTACTTCGATGGTTCCGCCGTATTCCAGATGAGGACAATCTTGGGTCGCCTCCACCGCAGCTGCGTAATTGGGAGCCTCGATTAAGTAATAGCCGCCAAGCCATTCCTTGGTCTCGCTGTATGGGCCGTCAGTCACCACAACCTTGCCGCCAGCTCCGCGCAAGACCTTGCCAGGTTCATTTTCGAGCTTGTGACTACCCAGATACATTCCTTTATCCCGAAGCTTCTGACCCCAACCCTGATACTTCGCAATGGCTTCCTGGAAAAATTTGGGGTCGAGGTTCGCTCCAGCTTTACCATCCTGATAGAGCAAGAGTAAGTATTGCGCCATGATCTTCTCCTTGAACTAATTTACTCGCGTGAACTGCGAGATCTCTTTGAATTTTGGTGAACGTCCCTCCATGTATTGCCATTCGGTCGAGAGATGATTCTCATCGATGAAGCGCATCTTGGCGCTATGCATATGTCCTTCATCGCCTGTGGGCATATTGTCGCCGCTCACGAACTCGAAATCGAGCTCGCCGGTTTTTGCGTCGTAGAGCGTTGCCCGAAGATGCGGTTGATTCTTTGCAATGCAGTAGTGCGTGAGGACCAGCTCACCGCGATCGATGTAATAGACGGTGATCATCTCACCACTGCTCGGCGGAAGAGCATCGCTGGAAAAACGCTCCATTACCGCCGTCCCTCCGGAGATGATTTCGTACTTCACGCTCGCGCGCTCCCCTTTGGGACCGACTGACTGCCACTCTCCAGCCAGGCTCTTAATTCGAGCAAGAGCCGCCGAGGACTGAATTTCACCTGGTGTGGCAGGCTGTTTTGCACCGATCGTGCTCGAAATCAGCAATAGGAGCCGTATAAACGAGAACAGACTCTTGATGGTCATGGCGTTTCTCCGCGACAGGCATTCGATCCAGCCTCTCTCTTGCCCGTCACCCTATCAACGGATAGGGAGGAGGAGAATCGACACTTCTCCGGAGAAAGTTTTCCAATTGTTTGGGCTGCGGTTCCTGCTCAGAGGTCGGCGCTCAAAAACCCAATATGAGGTTATGCAGCATCCTTTTCGGCTTTGCTGGTCGGCTTAGTTTTTTCGGCATCGGATGAATCGGACTTGGAGGCTTTGCTTTCCGCGGGACGGTCGTTGGAACTCTCCTTCGATTCGTTGCCGGACTGCTTCTCGGAGGATGGCCGCATTTCCGGCGATGAGCTCGACTGATTTGGTGGTTCCGCAGTGCCAATGGTACCGGGCTTATCCGCCTCAGCGCCTGGCTGTGCTTTGGAACGATCGTCGGTCTGCTTGGCTTCTTTTTTATCGTGGCTTTCCGCTCTGGGTGTTGTTGTAAGAGGTGGTGAGACGGCAAAGAGATGTTCTATCCTGACGCGGGCCGCGCGCCACTTCACACTGCTGGCGTCTTCTGCCTTTTCAATGTATCGATTTAATTCCTCGTCATTCGCAATCTGCTTGTCTCGCAGAAGTTGAAGAATTGCTGAACTCTTAGCTTCGAGCGACTCAAAGTAAGGCAGGAGATCGCCTAGTATTTCCTTTAGCGGATTTTCGCTCATCTTTGTTTCCTAGAGACGCTAAGCGGCTTCCATCTTTGATTCGACTGGCAGGCCCGCATNTCGCCATGCATCGAACCCACCCTGTAGCGCCCATGCATTTTTGTAACCACGCTCGCGAAGCTTCTGCGCCAAACTGGCGCTGGACCCTTCGTTTGGTCAAGTACAGTAGGCGACGATAGTCCTGTCTTTCGGAATCTCGTAGACGTGCTTATCCACGTGGTCCACAGGGACACGAATTGCTTTCGGCAACATCACGTCAGACTGGGCCCAAGCCTGAGGATTACGAGTATCGATAAAGATGATGTCTTCGCCTGCTTGCACGCGTTTCTTCAGTTCGTCAATTCCGATTCTGAGATTGTCCGACATTCGAACCTCCTTTGCTCTTAGGCAACTCGCTTCAAATCCATGCTCGAGACGTCGCCTTTCTTACCGATTACGCTGATTGCCAATGGGATTGTTGTGGCTGCTCCAATGCCGACGAGCGCCAATCCCGCGGCCTTGCGTTGATCGCGATTGAGCCGATCGGATAGCAACAAACCAATTCCTATACCCAAGGCAACGCGGGTGCCGGCAATGAGAGCAAGTTCGGGGATACTAAGTCTTCTTTCCATGACTGGCATACAACCTCCGCTGAGGATTGTGATGCAGAGGCTACGGTTTGCGATCACCTGCCCCGCAGAGCTTCAGGAAAGGCTGTGCGCACGCTGCAACCCCAATGTTACGTGTACGCCGATTTTGGGAGGGTTATTTGGCGACAGTTGCGCGCTCGGCGTGCAGATGTTGCAGGATTTTTACTGAAATCTCACCTTGTTGCAGCGCAGCTATCCCTTCGGCAGCAGCCCGAGCGGCAGCGATCGTAGTAAGTGCCGGGATGCGGTGGGTGACTGCGGCTCGACGGATCGCCTGCTCGTCAAACCAGGGATCCTGACCCTGTGGAGTATTGACCACAAGCTGAATGCGGTCGCCTTTGATCAGATCGACCACATTAGGACGGCCTTCTTTGACTTTGTAAACGCGCTCCACCGCCAGACCGGCGTTCTCGAGCACGCTGGCCGTTCCATGGGTAGCAACAATGGTGAATCCCAAGTCTGCAAAGCGATGTCCGAGATCAACAAGACCCGCCTTGTCGCGATCGGCAACGCTGATGAAAACCGTTCCGCTCGTAGGAAGCGTTTGTCCGGCGGAGAGCTGAGCCTTAGCGAAGGCCTCGCCGAAGCTTTGGCCAACTCCCATCACTTCACCCGTTGATTTCATCTCCGGACCAAGCACGGTGTCGACGCCGGGAAACTTTGTCCAGGGAAATACCGGACTCTTCACGAAGTAACAGTCGCCCGTTTCAAGGTCAGCAGCGCTCTCTACGTACTCAGGCAGGAATTCACGTAGCTTACGTCCAGTCATCAGGCGCGCAGCGATCTTCGCCAGCGGTACGCCGGTTGCTTTTGATACATAGGGCACCGTGCGTGAAGCGCGCGGATTCACTTCGAGCACGTAGACCTTATCCCTCTGGATCGCGAACTGAATATTCATCAGCCCAATAACCTTCAACGCACGGGCCAATCGGAAAGTGTAATCGCGCATAACATCGAGCAGGTGCCGGGGAATATCCACGGCCGGAAGCACGCATGACGAGTCACCTGAGTGAATGCCTGCCTCTTCGATATGCTGCATGATGCCGGCCACGACGACGTCATCGCCGTCCGAGAGCGCGTCCACATCCACCTCAATCGCAGCCTCAAGGAAGTGATCGATTAATACGGGACGTTCTTGCGAGTACTCCACCGCTTCTTTCATGTAGCGGATTACCGAAGCGTCGTCGTATGCAATCACCATCGCACGCCCGCCAAGCACGTATGAAGGACGAACCAAAACGGGATAGCCGACGCGATTCGCACCTGCGACAGCTTCCTCCACGCTCGTGGCCAGTGCGCCGGGAGGCTGGGGGATATCCAGTTCTTCGAGCAGCTTGCCGAAGCGCTTACGGTCTTCCGCCAGGTCGATCGACTCCGGCGATGTGCCGATTATGGGAACCCCTGCTGCCTTCAATGGCAGCGAAAGGTTCAACGGAGTCTGACCGCCGAACTGGACGATCATCGATACGGGAGCACCGCCAGCCGCTTCGTGCTCATACACCGCGAGCACGTCTTCCAGCGTAAGCGGCTCGAAATAGAGCCGATCGCTGGTGTCATAATCGGTCGAGACCGTTTCGGGATTGCAATTGATCATGATGGTCTCGTACCCATCGTCGCGCAGGGCGAAGGAAGCGTGGCAGCAGCAATAGTCGAACTCAATTCCCTGCCCGATTCGATTTGGTCCGCTTCCCAGGATGATGACCTTCTTCTTGGAGGTAGGCGGCGCCTCATCTTCCTCTTCGTAGGCTGAGTAGAGATAAGGCGTGTAGCTCTCGAACTCTGCGGCGCACGTGTCAACGAGCTTGAACACGGGCTTGATGCCGCTCTTTCCACGCAGGTGACGAACCTTTTCGGCAGCACCCTTGCCATCCCCGATCTTCCACAGGTCGGCGAGCCGCGCATCCGAGATACCCATGCGCTTGGCTTCGCGAACAATCTGTGGCGGAGCCGAATCGGCCGGATGTTTTTCGATCTCCTTCTGCATATCGGAGATCTCTTTCATCTGGTGGAGGAACCAGGGATCAATTCCAGTGATACGTGCCAGTTCCTTAATTGTGTGGCCCTCACGCAACGCATAGCGCAGATACATCAGGCGCTCGGGATGCGGAGTCACAAGTCGCTGCATCAACCGCCGTGGCTCAATGTCCTCAGCCGTGGCACGCTTGCCGGTATCGAGTGAGCGGACGCCTTTCATTAGAGCTTCCTTGAAAGTGCGGCCGATCGCCATCGCCTCGCCCACGGATTTCATCTGTGGCCCGAGTCCTTCTTCTGCGCCCGGGAATTTTTCGAACTGCCACTTAGGAATCTTTACGACGACATAATCAATTGTCGGTTCAAAGCAGGCCGGCGTTTTGCGTGTGATGTCGTTAGGGATCTCGTCGAGCGTATAGCCGACAGCGAGTCGCGCAGCGATCTTCGCAATCGGGAATCCTGTGGCTTTTGACGCCAGCGCCGAAGAGCGCGATACGCGTGGATTCATCTCGATTACGACCATGCGTCCGGTTGTTGGATGAACCCCAAACTGGATATTTGATCCGCCGGTTTCAACGCCAATCTCGCGAATCACGCGAATCGCAGCATCGCGCATGCACTGATATTCGCGATCGGTGAGCGTTTGCGCCGGTGCAACCGTAATCGAGTCGCCGGTATGAACGCCCATTGGATCGAAATTCTCGATCGAGCAGATGATGATGACGTTGTCCTTTAAGTCACGCATCACCTCCAGCTCGTACTCTTTCCAGCCAAGTACGGATTCTTCGATCAGAACTTCGTGGACGGGAGAGAGATCCAGACCGCGGGCCACGATTTCGAGCAGCTCTTCACGGTTGTACGCAATGCCGCCGCCTGATCCGCCAAGCGTGAAGGAGGGCCGAACGATGACCGGAAAGCCGATCTTGCCCGAGAAGTCGAGACCATCACGCAGATTGTTTACCAGCGCCGATTTGGGAACATCGAGGCCGATGCGCGTCATTGCATCTTTGAACAGCAGGCGATCCTCGGCCATCTTGATGGCACGCAGTTGAGCGCCGATCAGTTCGACTCCGTACTTCTCCAGAACGCCCCCATCCGCGAGGGCTACGGCGAGATTCAGCGCTGTCTGTCCGCCGACGGTCGGCAGCAATGCGAACTTCCCGCCGGTCTTCATCTCGAATTCAACGCGAATAATCTCTTCCAGGTACTCGCGCGTCAGCGGCTCAATGTAAGTCCGATCCGCCAGCTCGGGATCGGTCATGATGGTCGCCGGATTCGAGTTCGCCAAGACAACTTCATAGCCCTCGGCCTTTAGCGCCTTGCAAGCTTGTGTGCCGGAGTAATCGAATTCTGCGGACTGTCCAATGACGATCGGACCGGAGCCGATCACCAGAATCTTCGAGATGTCGTTACGTCGTGGCATTGTTCAGAACTTAATCCCGTACTGTTGCATTAATGTTTCGATCTTTTCGCGATTCTGCAGCACGGTTTCGTAGATGGACGTGTAGTGGTCGTGCTGCTTCCATTCGATCACCCTTCGCGCTCGTTGCGGGCCGACCAGGTCTTCCATTCCCTCCCATTCAAGTGTGCACACGATCACGTGGAAGTATGTATCTCTCAAACCTCCAGAGCCTTGCGGCATTTGCGTAGGAATGCCTGGAAACATCATGTGAAGTCTCTCGAAGAGCAATTCATTTTGGCCGCGGCCTCGTTCCACCAACAACCAATGCCCTTGCTCATGGACGTATGCCGAGAGCGCCAGATCATCATTGTCCAAGAATCTAAGATTCAAGGTGAGCTCGGGCATCGAATGGTTAATTGCGCCCTGCTCGATCATGATGTCTCGCGTGAGCGTGTACTTGCTCAAGTCGTACTGCTTGGCGAGACGCTCGATCTGGTCCCGCTTGCGTTCTTCCAGTTGGCTGCCGTGTCTCGTCTTAATCTTGAGGTTAGGAGTAGAAGCTAAAGCGATCGATGAGGAAAAGATGAGGACTGGAATGAGTAGCCTGGCCGTCTTACCGCGAGCCTTCAACTCTTCCACTCCTGCATCATTTTCACAAAATCGCCAAAGAGATAGTGGGAATCATGCGGACCAGGCGAGGCCTCCGGATGATACTGCACAGTAAAAAGCGGCATGGTCTTGTGCCGCATGCCTTCCAGTGTGCCATCGTTCAAATCGAAGTGCGTCATCTCAACTTCGCTGTGCTTGAGTGAGTCGGGATCGACGGCGAAGTTGTGATTGTGTGCCGTAATTTCGATTTTCCCGGTTCGCTCCTGCCGAACTGGATGGTTGCCACCGTGATGTCCAAATTTCAGCTTGTAGGTTTTACCGCCGAGCGCCAGTCCGACTAGTTGATGGCCGAGGCAGATTCCGAATATCGGCGTCTTCCCTGCCAGCCTGCGAATGCTTTCGTGCGCATACGTTACCGGTTCGGGGTCGCCAGGGCCGTTCGAGAGGAAAACGCCATCCGGCTTAAGGGCAAGCACATCCTCTGCGCTGGTTTCTGCCGGCACCACCGTCACGCTGCAACCTTGATCTACGAGCATTCGCAGAATGTTCTGCTTGATGCCATAGTCATAAGCAACGACATGCAGGGCACGGTCAGGATTGAATTCTTTTATCGGTTGCCCAGGATAGGTGATGACCGGACCTTGATCCCACGAATAACGCTGCTTTGTGCTCACCACCCGCGCCAAGTCAGTTCCATCCATTTTCGGAATGGACCGAGCTTTCGCCACTAGCTTCTCAGGATCCGATTCGATGAGCGACACCACGCCACGCATCACGCCGTGAGTACGCAAATGTCGAACTAGAGCGCGTGAATCGAGATCGGCGATTACAGGAATGTTGAAGCGTTCCAGATACTCGTCTGCAGCTTGCTGTGACCGCCAATTGGAGCTGACTGGCGAAAACTCGCGCACCACGAGTCCTTCAATGAATGGTCGGACCGCTTCATTGTCCTCGGGATTCGTGCCGTAATTGCCAATTTGCGGGTTGGTGAGTACTACGATCTGTCCGGCGTAAGAAGGATCGGTAAAGATTTCCTGGTATCCGGTGAGAGAGGTATTAAAAACGACTTCCCCGTAGCACTCTGCTTTTGCTCCGTAGCCTTTGCCTCGGAAGATGCGGCCATCTTCCAGCGCAAGGATTGCTTGCACCTGTTTCTCCGGGCGTGGATTTTATAGATTTTATCACGCAGTGAGAGGCGAACACGAAGCTCACCAAGGAAAATTCATCAGGTCACGAAGTGTAGGAATGTTAGGGACGGGCGCGCGCCCGCGCGCGGGTTTTTGATTAAGAAATAAGATCCTCAATAGAGCCAAGAGTGATCGTGATGTTCTTGGGATATTGTGAGTTTTAACAAACACTCGGCCAAGGGCGGCCGCAGGTCCTTTAACCTAACCTTCGTGATCTTCGTGTTAACCCCGGTCAGCGAAGAACGCCAAGTTTCTCCATCGGCCAATACACGAAGACAGCCTTCCCGTAGATGTAGTTCTCTCCTACAGAACCAAAGTCTCTGCTGTCATTCGAGAGGGAACGGTGATCGCCGAGTACGAAGTACGAATGCTCAGGAACCGTGACTTCGGCCAGTGAGCGATAGTCGAAGTACTCACCGGGCACGTAGGCTTCCTTGAGAGGTCGGCCGTTGACGTAGACCTGCCCTTCGACAATGCGCACTCTGTCACCTGACACGCCGATCACGCGCTTGATATAGCTCTTCGAAGGATCGAAGGGATAGTGGAATACAACGATGTCCCCGCGTTCGATGGGCTCGAGCTTATAGACGAACTTGTTGATGAAGATGCGCTCCTGGTCCTGCAGACCGGGCAGCATACTGGTGCCTTCCACGCGTACAGGCTGGTAGAGGAAGACAATAAACAGCGCTGAAAAAGCTAAGGCCAGAAGCAGGTCGCGGCTCCAGCTCCAGAGAACTCGTTGGCGTTTGGTGGGCGTCGTCGACTTCTCTGTAACCGACTCTGTTGTCATCGTTCCATCCAACTCCCGGACGAAGGCCGCACTGGCTTCTCTCATTATAAGAGAGGAATCAATAGCCCTTCTGTTTGTCGACTTCCCCAAGTAACGGTTGACCTGTCATATACCGCCGAAGATTCTCGGTAATGCGAACGTAATGTCGATCCCAAAGCTTTTCCGTTAGGGCAGCGGTGTGCGGTGTAATCAGCAGGGTTGCAAGATTCCATAAAGGCGATTCCGGCGGCAATGGCTCGGTTTGGAAAACGTCGAGCGCGGCCGCCCGAATTTTGTGCGATCGAAGGGCACGCTCAAGAGCGCCTTCGTCAACCAGGTCCCCCCGGCTGACATTGAGAAAGCAGGCATCGCTCCTCATCCTGGAAAACGTCGCGTCGTTGAACAAAGCCCGAGTCTTGCCCGTGAGAGGTGCTGCCAGCAGGACGTAATCCGCCTCGGCCAACAGTTGATTGAGCTGCGCTGGACCAAGAACCACGTCTGCTCCTTCGCTTCCCTTTTCAGGATGCTCTCTCAAAGCAACAACTCGCATTGCCAGAGCCTTCGCAAGGCGAACTGATTCACGTCCAATCGCACCCAGCCCAATCACTCCCAAAGTTGCTCCTGCAACCTCCCGCGGCCGCAGTGCACTGCGCCATAGATCCTGCTGTCCCCAATTCTTGTGCATTTGATAACGCGCTGCAAAATGCAGTCCTTTGGCTAACGCGAGCACTAGCGAGATCGCGTGCTCCGCCACCACCGGTCCGTGGATCGAAGTTGAGTTAGTCACCCGCACGACACTCGCGGCCAGTTCAGGAAACATGAGCTGGTGAACGGCTGCGGTCGTCGCATGGATCCAACGGAGCTCGCTGGCAGCTTTGAATTGTTCAGGGCGAAGCTGCCAGCCAACCATTACTTCGGCATTCGCGATTTCATCCGCGAGTCGATCGAGATCTTGCAGTTGCACAAACGTGTGCTGAGGGAACTCGCGTTGCAGACGCGGACCAAGCCATTTGGGCGCATTCCAGAGTTCGAAGCGATGATGGATAGCGATAAGGATTTTCAAAGGAATGCGGCACTATCAATCCGGCCGAGGGCGGCCGACGGTCCATAATCCTACGGGTTTCTGACTCTCAAGTCATGACCGGTCATTTCTTTGGGCTGTGAAATGCCGAGCATTCCCAGGACAGTCGGCGAGATATCCTGAAGCGCTCCGTCAGAGCGCAGACCGAAACGCTTGTCATCATCGCTGACCACGATGAAGGGCACCGGATTGAGCGTGTGTGCAGTGTGCGGACCACCTGTTACCGGATCGATCAGCATTTCTGCGTTGCCGTGATCAGCGGTTACGATCATGGCGCCACCTTTCTGCTTCACCGCTTTGAAGATTCGACCCAAGCATGCATCCACAGCCTCGACTCCTTTGACTGTAGGCTCGATTTTGCCGGAGTGGCCAACCATATCGGCATTTGCAAAATTGACGATCATGACTTGGAACTTTCCTCGTTCGATCGCATCCACGACTGCATCCGCAATTCCTTCGGCACTCATTTCGGGCTTCAAATCGTAGGTGGGCACCTTTTGCGAAGGCACGAGTACGCGCTCCTCGCCCGCGAACGGCTGCTCGACTCCACCGTTAAAGAAATAGGTTACGTGAGCGTACTTCTCCGTTTCTGCTACACGGAGATTATGTAGACCCTCTCCAGCCATGACGTTGGCCAAAATGTTCGTGAGTGAGTCCGGTGGAACGACGAACGGCAGCTCGAATTGTTTGTCGTAACGCGTCATACAGATGTAAGTCAGCTTCTTCGGAGTCTCGCTTGCTGGAATTACCTTTTCCAGCGATTCGGCGTCGGGAAGATCTCGACCATCCTGGTTGGTGATGCCACTATTGCGTGCCAGAACACGAGTGATCTGACGAGCGCGGTCTGCGCGGAAGTTGAAGTCCACGCAACTGTCTTCGTCTCGGATCGTCGCCAGTGGCTCGCCGCGATTGTCTAAACAAACAAACGGCACCACGAACTCGTCTGTCACCTCGCGGTTGTATGACTCCTTCATTCCGCGAACGGGATCGATGTAAGCACCCCCCTCGCCTTTACCTTTCACCATCGCATCGAATGCTTTGCGCTCACGCTCCCAGCGTTTGTCGCGATCCATCGCGTAATAACGTCCGCTGACACTTGCAATTTTTCCAACTCCCAGCTCCCGCATCTTCTGCTGGAGCTGCTCTATATATCCGGCTCCGCTGGTAGGAAGCGTGTCCCGACCATCCATGAAGGCATGCACGAAGACGCGGTCGACTCCGATCTGCTTGGCCATGCGCAGCAGCGCATAAAGATGATTCTGGTGCGAATGCACGCCGCCATCTGAAAGCAATCCGAATAAGTGCAATCTGCGTCCGCCCGATCGGGCATTTTTCATCGCGGACAAGAGCGCCGGATTCGAGAAGATCTCGCCGTTTTCGATCATCACGTCGATCTTTGTGATGTCCATGTACACAACTCGGCCCGCGCCGATGTTCAGGTGTCCTACTTCGCTGTTTCCCATTTGTCCGGTGGGGAGCCCAACATAGCGGCCGCTGGTATGCACTAGCGTGCTGGGAAAGTCGCGTAGAAGCGCGTCGTAATTTGGTTTTCGCGCGAGAGCGATGGCGTTGGCTTTGGTTTCTGCGCGGTATCCCCAACCATCGAGTATGACGAGAACGAGAGGAGTGTTTTTCATTATCTAGATCGTCATTGCCCGGAAGGAGGACCTGCAGCAGGCAGTGACGATGATTTGTCGTAACCCTTGTCGTGGATTTTTCGCATCGCCCGGTCAGCGACCGTCTTGCCCCATTCCTGCCCGGCATCGATCGCCTCGGCAGAAAGTTTGGGAAGGATCCTGATCGTCTTTTGCCCGACTGGAGAGCGATAGAACATGGTTAGATCGTGAATCTCTTGACGGGTGTAGTACTTGTCGTAGATGGGAACAACGAGATCTACCAACTCTTCAGAGCGCACTTCCTTAACGAAGGTGTCCCAAAATTCATCGGGAACTTGAGGAAAGCCCGCGCGCAAAGGCGCGATGATCTGTCGCAGAGCGTCTGCAGAGACGTTCGCTGCTCCAGTCAGTTCGATGAGCTGGCGAATCTCAACGCGCTTCGTCGCCTGATCCTTCTCTGCCTGTGTGGGAGCAGATGACGAGCCTGCAGCCGGCGAGGTCTGCGAAAAACTCGCCCAGCTCAACAGCAACGTAAGGCCCAGGATATACGTTTTCATACGACTACCTACTTTGGCTTCGAATTCGTTTCCGGCTTCTGCGACGCTTTCTGCTGCGCGACCGCGCGTGCTCGATCCTGCATGCGCTGCATTAACGAGGACATCCACTGCTTCATTACAGGATTAGCAGCCTGCATCGCTTCTTTTGACATCTCCGGCATCTCGTTCAACATCTTCTGCCCGGTGAGCGACTTGTAAAACGCCAGAATGTTGGCGACATCCGTTCTGTTGAGATGTTTCTGGTAGACGGGAACCATTGAGTCCAACACTTCCTTCATCGGATAGTCGTGGAACATGTCCTCAGTCATTGAATCGAGCTGATCTTTTGGGATCTCGATGTTCTGCTGCTTCATTATCTCCGGCAAGTTAGTCTTGACTTGCTCGGCGGCTGCCTGCATGGTCACCTTCATCATGCGATCCAGGTTCAGAACCGCAAAGAGATTTTGCACATCTTCGCGGCTTGCGGGCTCCGTGGACGCAGTGCTGATCTGGGCAACCGCTTCCGTAGATAAGAATGGAAGTGACATGAAAAGTGCGGATTGTCCCAGCATTCCTACGAGACAAAAGAAAGTCAGGAGAACCTTCGAGAACAATTGTTTCACTTGTGAAACTCCTCTTCGATCACGCGGCTTTGCCAAGTGCTCCGTGGTAGTTCAGCGCCTCGACTCCGAGGAATCCCGCCGCTCGGCCAAGCTCCTCCTCTATGCGCAATAGCTGGTTGTATTTCGCAATGCGATCAGTACGAGACGCTGAGCCGGTCTTAATTTGACCTGTGCCGGTACCAACCGCGAGGTCAGCAATAAATGTGTCTTCGGTTTCCCCCGAGCGGTGACTGATGATCGCGGTGTAGCCGTTGCGTCGCGCCAGCTCGATGGCTTCCAGCGTCTCCGTTACTGTTCCGATCTGGTTCACCTTGATGAGAATGCTGTTCGCGCAACCCTGGTCAATGCCGCGGCGGAGGCGCTCCGTATTCGTAACGAACAAATCATCGCCGACTAGCTGAATCGTCTTTCCAACCTCATCCGTGAGCATCTTCCACCCTTCCCAATCGTCTTCAGCAAGCGCGTCTTCGATGGAGACGATTGGATACTTGTGGACCCAGTCGGACCAGAAACGCACCATTTGTTGCGAATCCTTTACGCTCTTGTCTGACTTCTTGAAAACATACTTCCCATCGCTGTATAGCTCACTGACAGCTGGATCCAGTGCAATCGCGATCTGCTCGCCCGCGCGGTAGCCGGCTTTTTCGATGGCTTCAAGTATTACTTCAATGGCTTCAACGTTCGACTTGAGCGAAGGAGCAAAACCACCCTCATCGCCAACCGCGGTGCTGTAGCCTCGCTTCTTTAATACGCCCTTCAGCGTGTGAAAGACCTCGGCGCCCCATCGCAGGGCATCCGCAAAACTCTCAGCGCCGATGGGCATCGCCATAAACTCCTGGAAGTCGACGTTGTTGTCGGCGTGGGCGCCTCCGTTGATGATGTTCATCATTGGGACAGGCAGGATATTTGCGTTTACTCCACCTAAATACCGGTAGAGCGGCAGCTTCAGATCGTTTGCCGCAGCACGTGCGCAGGCCATAGAGACGGCCAGAATTGCGTTTGCCCCGAGCTGTCCCTTATTGGGCGTGCCATCGAGTTCGATCATCGTGCCGTCGACCAGGCGCTGATCGGAAGCATCCATACCGCCCAATGCTGGCGCGATTGCCGTCTCGATGTTTTCGACAGCTTTGAGAACGCCTTTTCCCAGGTAATGCTGCGGATCATCGTCGCGCAGCTCAACGGCTTCATGTTCGCCGGTTGAGGCGCCACTCGGAACGGCGGCGCGTCCCATTGTGCCACTATTTAAAAAAATTTCGCACTCCACGGTTGGATTGCCGCGCGAATCCAGAATCTCTCGCGCACGAATCTCTTGAATTTCGCTCATTCCTCTCCTTGTACGAGGCCGCTGTGATCTGTTCTCTGTTGCGCGTCCGACCGACAGTGGGTCACCGCTGGATGAATGGATCGTGGTCAACAGGTCGGACATTGGATTGCAAAGAAGCGATTATAAATCTCGCCCTTCGCCACCCTGCTGTATGAATACGTTATATTGCTCAGCTATGACGGAACTGGCAAAGCTAACCTGTGTGCCCTGCAAAGGCGGAGTTCCTCCTCTTAAGGGCAAGGAACTGGCGGCCCTCGCGCGCCAAGTGCAGGGATGGAAGGTGATCGACGAGCACCATATCTCAAACAGCTATGACTTTTCTGATTTCGCGACGGCGCTTGAGTTTGTGAACTCGATTGGTGCTATCGCTGAAGAGCAAGGCCATCATCCCGATATCCTGCTGCGATGGGGGAACGTGGCCGTGACGATCTGGACTCACAAGATCGACGGGCTCACTGAGAGCGACTTCATTCTGGCCGCCAAGATTGACGAGATTCCGCGTCCGCAGTCGAAACATTAAGCCTTTAAGCTGCTAAGCTTCTAAGCTAATTTCGGCTGATCAATCATTGTGAGCACATCCAATGCGCCACTCTCTGTCTCTTCTGTAGGCAATGAAACAGGACTCCGTCGCCAACTTTCTGCTGGCCAGATTGCAATGCTGGCCGTTGGAGGTTCGATTGGAACTGGGCTGCTCCTAGGCTCGGGTGCTGCGATCAAGATCGCAGGACCTGCCGTTGTACTGAGCTATGTC
>AP72_2010_repI_A001DRAFT_1000046_pt1 | contig 23794 bp, 16 predicted proteins | sample AmaPasrepliIA001_FD_9535 | JGI IMG/M metagenome (IMG submission 9535)
GTTGAGCACTGGTTGGTCGATGCCATTACTAGCCAGAACTCGAAAACCGGCGAAGTAGGCTTCGTTTTCGAACTCAAAGGCCCAGGTCAAGGCGGCGTCGAAATTTACACCATGCTTGTCGGCCAACTCGAACTCGCGCGCCACGGTCGCCGCCGTGTAGCTCGAATACATCGTCGTGTTGCGATATCCAAGCTGCGGTCCCTGGCAGGCAGCACAGCCGTCCGGGTCGGATTCACCAATGACGATGGGTTTATCTTTCAGCTCCGGATACGACGCCACGATCTGAAAGCCGGAGTCAATCGCCCGCAGTTGATTCGCAATGCCCATCTGCACATGACCATCTGCAAACCTGGGAGCGCCCTTGGCATGAAAGGAAATAAAATCAAGCGGCGTGCCCGGCGCGCCCGTCGCATAGTTCGGCCCCTTCAGACAATGTTCGAGAAAATCATGCATGAATTGCCCGCCACTGCCGGCGCTGTCCGGCCCACCGACACGCGCAGTGGGCAGCGCCCGCCGCACACCCGCAATCGCATAATCGTGGAGCTTGCGAAACTCCTCCGGCGTGCCGTGCCAATAACCGATGTTGGCTTCGTTCCAAACCTCCCAATACCACTGCTCGACTTCAGCCCGTCCATATCGTTGGACACAATGCTTCGCCCATTGGTAAACCAGCTCGCCCCACTTCGCATAGTCCTTCGGCGGATACGCCCAACCGGTGAAAATCTCGTCGTACTTTGCCGCCGGTGTCCAGCTATGCTGATAAGGCTCCGGCTTGATCGAAAGGTCCTTCGGCATAAAACCAATTTGCACGTAGGGCCTGATGCCATTCTTGAGGTAGGCGTCAAAGATGCGATCCAGAATGGTCCAGTCGTAAACCGGGTTTCCTTTTTCATCTTCGCGGTAGGCGTTGGTGCTGCCCCACTTCAGGGCCGGCGTACCATCACCCGAGGTCAACAGATTGTGCGTGCGAAAATACACGGGTGTTTCCGTCCGCAGTTGGCCCAACTCCGCCAAAAGTTTCTTTCCGTCCCTCATGTAAGCAAAGTTCGGCTCATCAGCTCCGAACATACGCCAGACGGGCCGCAGCGGGCCCTTGATCTTCGACGCATCAACGCGAATCTTCACCGGAAAAGCATCCGGCCCGGCTACTGCCGATTGAGGGTTCTGGCGCAGAAACGATTTCAAAGGACTCTGCAATCCCTTAATCCCTTCAACCACCAGGGCGGCGTTGAGCTCTGCCCCGGCAGGACTCGTGTGTGTGTGGTCCGGCCCGAAGAGCGCCTTTACTTTCTCTTCTCCCAACTCCTCGTATTTGTCGGCGATCAGCTTCGTGAGATCGACAAACATAACCTTTTCCGAGTTGGCGACTTCGGCAGCCCATTGCCCGAATTTTCCGGAACCGCGTTCAACTCGGCCGTCTTTCCAGATGTTGCGTACGGTTAGTGACAAGACGATCGGCACCGCGCCTTTAACTTTAGTGTCCTCGATCATCTTCCGCATATACCATCCATACGTATGGACAACTTCGTGTTGTTTAGTGAGCAGGTTGTCGATCTCCTGAGTCTCTTCGCCGGTGCCGGGAAGTGAGCCGCGCGCTCGGGTGGCGTCGTTAATTGCGCCGCCGTCATTGTGCCCAAACTGGATCAAAACAAAATCGCCGCGCTTCATCTCACTTAGGACCTTGTCCCAGAGCCCTTCGGTAATGAAGGTGCGGCTGCTGCGACCCGCGCGGGCTCGGTTCAGAACGTTTACTTTCGCGGTGTCGAAATAGTTGATGAAGGGATCACCCCATCCGAGCGCGCCGTCGGCATGATTGTTCGCGGTCGAATCACCCACTACAAAAGTGGTCGGGAGGTTGGGACTGACCGGCCTGGTCGTCTGGGTGGGGGAGGGGTTTTGACACACAGCGATTCCGACCAGGAGGGTTAATGCAACCATGGAGGCCAGCTGGATGATTGCTTGTTTCATCATTCTATCATCCCGATCGGCTTTAACTAAAAAATCTAAAGCACTCAGCGTTTCAGTAGCGAAGCAGCTATTGCCACGTCGCAGCTAAACGGAGAAACCTCGGAGCCCTTTCAATGCGCAGAACTTCATTGCTCCTGTTAGTCGACAGTGCGCAACTGCTTAGTACCCCGAGCGCCAGCGAGGGGATCATAGAATAAACCAACATATAAGCTCGTTCAGTGGCCCCTCGCTGGCGCTCGGGGTACTTAGACAGTCCCACCCCGGAGTTTTGGGCAGACACCTCGTCATGACGCTCAAAATATTTGAACACCGTGAGGAATACGAGCAGCGCCTGGATATTGTCAAGTAACGCAAACAGGTCTATATTTCTTTTGCTCTCCAACAGCGAAAAATTCCGAAGCCGATGGAGTTGGTTATGAAGAGATTTACTGCCGCTTCATTTCTCCTCGTTACAATCCTGACCGCGTCGATGCTGTTGCAAGGACAAACACGCCCCCGTCGTGTGGGGCCGCCACCGGAACCAGAGCGTATCGCATCAGATTCGCGTACTGATACGCCAGTTGAACAACCAGTCGAACAACCTGCCGAGCGCCCGGTAGAACGGCCAGTCGAACGACCGGCAAATAATCGTTGGCGGAAGATTCTCCTCGGGGGCGCGACGGCAATCGCGATCGGTGCAGGTGGAGTCTGCTCTCCTTCAAGAGATGTATTAATCCGCCGTCCGCGTCTGTAGTCTTGGTCCGTCCATCGTCCGGAAATTGCACCACGAAATTGAAAAGAGGACTTTGTTCGTGTGGATTCGTGGTTCTAATTTTTTCGACATATTGGCTTGGCACTTGAATCACGAATTGTCGCGAAAAGGCAACTTTGTTTGTGTGGGTTCGTGGTTTCAAATCTGTCGATGTGGGTAGGTGGAATTTCAACCACGAACTGACACGAAAAGAGCACTTGCCGTTCACTATTTAAGTTCGTGTAAGATTGCGCACGACCATGAAGCAATCACTACGCGATCTCGCTTTACCATTCATCCTTATGCTGGCGCTCTATGCGTCATCAACTCCAACGGCAAGTACATCAACTGCCTCCCCGCCAAAACCGAAATACAACGTCCTGTTTTTAATTTCTGACGATCTGCGTCCTGAGTTGGGCTGTTACGGCAATCTGATCATTAAGACGCCGAATGTCGATAGCCTCGCCGCGCGCGGCACGCGGTTCGATCGTGCTTACGCTCAGTTTCCGCTATGTAACCCTTCGCGCACGTCCATGCTGAATGGCCGCTATCCGACGCAGACAGGCGTCATGGACAACAACGCTTACTTCCGCACCAAACATCCCGACTACGTGACATTGCCACAATATTTTCAGAAAAACGGTTATGCCACGCTGCGCACCGGAAAGATCTTTCACGGCGGCATAGACGATCAAGTGTCATGGACCGAAGGAGGTGAGCCGGTCGATCCAAATATCGTGAATCGGCCGCCCAGCGCTGTCGCCACGGGTCAGGGTACGCGAGAAGCTGATGATCCAGACAATTCTTCGCAGCCCAACCGCCCGGCGCGCGCCTCGGCGTCCGACCGCATTGTGGTACTCGAAGATAACGGCGAATCATTCGGGGACTATAAAATTGCCACGCGGGCGATCGATTTTCTCGATCGATATCAGGACAAGTTTTTTTTTGGCGGTTGGATTCAATAAGCCCCACAGCCCGCCGACCGCACCAAAAAAGTTTTTCGATCTTTACGATGTCAATAAGATTCCGCTGCCGGTAGACTTCAACACGCACCCGATTGCGCCCGAGGGATTCCCGGACATTTCGATCCCACACCGCAATGCTGACTTGTTCATTGGGGGCAACTCTCCGCCCGATGCAGCGCGCGAGATGATTCGCGCCTACTACGCGTCCACCAGTTTTATGGATGAGCAGGTAGGACGGGTGCTGGCCGAGTTGGACCGGTTGAAATTGCGCGACCGGACGATCATCGTTTTCTGGGGCGACCATGGCTACCATCTTGGCGAAAAGGGCAAGTGGTCCAAGGCTTATTCACTTTGGGACATCGGACTGCGTGTGCCGTTGATTATTGATGTTCCAGGCGGGAAGGGACAGACGACCCAAGGCGTCGTTGAGCTCCTTGACTTATACCGGACTCTCGCTGATTTGTGTGGGCTGCCGCAACCAGAAGCAATCGAAGGACGTACGATTGCCCCTTTACTGCGCAATCCGAAATTGAATTGGAATTATCCCGCGTTCGCGGTGGTCCAGTTTCAGGGCAAGTTTGGCGAATCGGTTCGCACCGCGGGTTGGCATTATGTTGAATGGGACGAGGGTCGCGCCGGCTCAATGTTGCTTGATTCCATCAGTGATCCTAAGGAGTTAAAGAATCTCGCGGCAGATTCTGATCGAGCCTCGACGGTGCAGCAGATGAAGACGTTACTGAAGCAACTTCCGGCGAAATAGGCGGACGTAGCACGGGGTCCCGCCCGTGGGCACACGCGCAAGATGCGCGTGCCACGATTATTGCTTCGCTACTTCGACGGTCTCGACGTTTTCACTGTTTGAGATCTTTACCGGTGAGCCGTCTTTCGTCGCCAGCCGAACGTTTTTCATCAGCCAATTGCGCGCGTATTCAATCGAGCCCGCATCGAGACCTTGCGCGGTCACGTTTGCGAAACTAACGTTCACGATTGGCTTGTCGGGCAGGCCGCTGGCCGAAAAAATTCGCCGCGCGTTCGTGATCTCTACATCGGCAATGGTGATATTCCGAAACTCACAAAGACCGCGCTCAGGCGGCATGACCGGTGTGCTGAGAGCGATCCAGTGGGGCGGCGCGTTGGTGATCTCTCTGGGTATCGTCGCGTAGCTATAGCTGGGGTTCCAGTTGAGCGTGAAAGAGAAGGGAACCGGCACATTATCCATCTTGAGATCGCGAATCAGAATATCTTCAACGAAGCCACCGCGCGTTTTCGCTGACTTGAAACGAATGCCTTCGCTCGTGCCGAGGCCGCGGTTCTGGTAGGCGATTACTTTGCGGATACCTCCGGATGTCTCGCTGCCGAAAGAGATAATGCCGCCGCCGCGCCGCGTGATGTTGTTGCGGATGATTACGTATTCGGTTGGTCGATTAACCCGCAGGCCGTCGGAATCGCGGCCCGCCTTCAGGCAGATATCGTCGTCGTTGTTGTCGATATCGCAGTGTTCCACCAGGACATAGCTGGACGAATCGATATCCACACCGTCGGTGCTGGGGCCTTTGTTCTCACTAATCTTGATTCCATTCACCGTCACGTGGTCCGAATATACGACCTGAAGCGTCCAGAAACCGGACCGCTTGAGGCTGAGATTTTCGACCGTGACGTCTGAAGACTTCCATACGACCATCAAACGCACGCGCTGGGCGTCATAATCAGAGGCCCAACGCAAACCCCTTGGTTCATAATCACGCCGCATGGTCCAGTACTTGTTCCACCATTTCTCACCGCGACCGTCTATGGTGCCGGCGCCGGAAATCTTTACATTCTGCTGATCGTTAACATTGATGAGTGCCGCCGGCCATTTCATCTCAATTCCCGCGACGCGCGTCCAGATCGAAGGATAGTCGGCCTCGTCCTCGCTGCCCATCAGTGTCACATTTTCATCGATGCGCAGATGGACATTGCTTTTGAGGAAGAGCGCGCCGGTAATGTAGTTTCCAGCCTTGAAGGTTACCGTGCCGCCGCCGGCCTGGGCACAGTCGTCAATGGTTTTCTGAATCGCCTTCGTGGCACTCGTGGCATCTGTCGGAACAGAGACCACAAACGTTCTGCGCCTGGCCGGCGTGCGACGAGCGCCGACGTCTTTGGTCCATGCAGGGAGTTCACCAGACGCTTTGCCTGAAGACTGGGCCAGAACCAGTGAACTGAGAATTGTAATTAGGGCGATAGTCGCCAGGGCAAACCTAGCAATGTATTTCAGCATGTTGTGTCTAAGATGCGAACTCGGCCAATAGTTCAAATACGATCCACGAAACCACACGAAATTACACGAAGAATGGCAAGGCGTGTTTTGTTCGTGCTTCTTGTTCGTGTGATTTCGTGTCATTCCCCCCACTTACGTTAACGGCAGCTTAAGAATCTAGCTCACTATGCCTCAAGATGCCGTTTTCAAAACTTCTTCTGATCGGCGCGATCGATATGAGTATCAGCGACGCCTTTGCAATCGTGAACAGTGAAGTCAGTGACATTTCTAAGAAGAACAAAAGCCGCGACGGAACTTAATCGGCGTGCCGAAACATGATCAAAAGTCACGCCGCTGACATCTTGCAGCAGGAAAGGCGGCCGGGATTCATCTTCCGCAAAACTGACTTCGACATTGTGTAATTCAATTCCTTTGGCATGCCTAATAAAAAAGCCGTAAGCGGGCAACTCTCCGAACATTGAAGGTTCGGGATAATTTGTCTCGCGCTCCGGCGGTTGCAAATCCGCGAGTTCTTTCCGGCCGCCGCTACGGTACCAGATGCGGATCTCACTCAAACGCACGTCCTCAATTTATTATTACCGAGGGCGCCGTTTAGTACCCCGGGCGCCAGCAAGGGGATCAGAGGTTCAATTTATGTGATCGTTGATTCTGCGATCCCCTCGCTGGCGCTCGGGGTACTAAACAGATCCGTCGTCGCCGGTGAGCCAGAGGCTCACCGCGAGGTGCTGCGCCGAAGGCGCTAAGGCCCATCATTTCTCGTTGCATCCCAACCGGCCAAGCTCTTCGGATCATCTTATGATCTTGCAACTTCGCGAAGGGATAATATATAAGGCCAATACGAGTCCGCAAGATGCTGAAGCTGATTCAACCCATCTCGAAGAAAGACCAGGTGGTTGCCGCTATTAAAGAGGCGATTCTGTCAGGCACTGTCGAGCCGGGCGAACAGATTGTTGAAAGCCGCATCGCGCACGAGTTGGGCAGCGGCATACCCCTGGTCCGCGAGGCCCTGATTGCCCTGGAGCACCAGGGCTATGTGCAAAAGACACCTTATAAAGGCACAACCGTTACCAAGCTGGAACCGAAACAGATTCAGCAGATTTTTCAATTGCGCGTCGAGTTGGAATCGCTGGCAGTCGAGTGGGCCAAACAAAACATTACGCCGGACGATCTCAAAGAGCTCCGCGGGTTTATCGATCGAATGGCCCAAGCGGCCACCGTAGTCGACCTCGACCAGTTCTATCAGAACGATCTCGATGGCACCGCAAACTTTGGGCGCTGTCGGGAAATACTTATCTGGTGGACGTGCTGGAGCGTCTGATTGTGCCGTTGTTTGCGTTTTTTCTTATGAAGACGACCAGAGAGAAGCAGGCGTACATTGAGAGTGCAGCGAGTCACGCATCGATCGTCGAGGCATTGGAGAAACAGAACGCGACGGAAGTGCACCGGTTGATGAAAGAATCGCTGCGGGACTGGAAAGATGAGATGATGATATTGCTTTTTCAGGATGCTAAGCGAACCAATTCATGAGCGTATCAGCAACTAAAGAACATACATTCGAACATGTCCAATATCTTTGGCGTGATGAAGAGGCGGACCAGTTGTCTGGAGTTGATCGCCTCGTTTATCGATCCAACAAACTGGGCGAAGATTTGACGCTAACGAACACCGGCGGTGGTAATACTTCGTCGAAATTGGTGGAAACGGATCCCCTGACTGACGCGGCCGTTGAAGTTTTGTGGTTGAAAGGATCGGGCGGCGATTTGCGCACGGCAAAGCGCGATGGTTTCGCGTCGCTTTATCTGGACAAAGTGCGGGCGATGAAGACGCGTTACCTGGGAAGTTCTGAACGGGGACCAAAAACGCCAATCGAAGACGTAATGTACCCGATGTATAGTCATTGCGTCTTTAATTTGAATCCGCGCGCGTGTTCGATTGATACGCCGCTGCATACCTTCGTTCCTTACCGGCACGTCGATCATCTGCATCCTAATGCGGTGATCGCAATTGCTGCTTCGGTCAACCAGGAAAGGCTGACGCGGGAGATTTATGGCGATGATTGTATCTATATCCCCTGGCAGCGCCCCGGGTTCGATATTGGTTTGAAGATCGAGCAGTTGATTAAGGACCACCCTCGCGCCCGTGGCATTCTGCTGGGTCATCATGGGATGAGCTCATGGAACGATGACGATAAGAGTTGTTACGAGACGGCGCTGGAAATTATCGACCGCGCCGCGAAGTATATCGAGGCCCACGACCAGGGTGAGCGCACTTTCGGCGGCCAGAAGTATCCGTCCTTACCGGCAGCCGATCGGCAGAGTCTGCAAGCGAAAGTAATTCCGTTTCTGCGCGGGCAAGTCTCAGTTTTCAAGCGGTTTGTCGGCACGGTGCAGGATGACGAAAAGATGCTCCGGTTCGTCAACAGTAATGACGGCCCGCGTCTCGCGGCTCTGGGAACCTCATGTCCGGATCATTTCCTGCGGACGAAAATAAAGCCGCTGTTCGTCGATTGGAATCCGGCGACCGGTAATGTCGAGGAATTGAAGTCTTTGATCACTGAAGGGTTGATTCAGTATCGCAAAGACTACGAAGCCTACTACCACAAATGCGCAGGTCCGGATTCACCGGCAATGCGCGATCCGAATCCGACCGTGGTTTTGATTCCCGGGCTGGGGATGATTGCCTGGGGCAAGAACAAGAGTGAATCGCGGGTGACGGCAGAATTCTATAACTGCGCGATCGAAGTCATGCGCGGCGCCGAAGCAATCGACCGCTATGAGGCGATGGACCAGCAGGAGGCCTTTGACATCGAGTACTGGTCGTTGGAAGAGGCCAAGCTTCGTCGTCTACCGCCTGAGAAGGAGCTGGATCGGCAGATCGTGGTGGTGCTCGGCGCCGGCGCCGGCATCGGCAAAGCAGCCGCGCACCGGTTGGTAAAAGAGGGCGCGCACATTGTCTGCGTCGATCTGGACGAAGCGACCGCGAAAGCGACCGCGCAGGAGATCACCGCGAGATACGGCGAAGGCATCGGGGTAGCGGGAAGTGGCATCAGCAATTGTGGCCCGGCGATCGGCCTCAGTTGCGACATCACGGACCGCGAGAGTGTAGCGCGCATGTTCAGGGAGGTTATGCTGGCCTACGGCGGACTGGATGCGGTCGTCGTTACGGCCGGCATTTTCGTGCCGCCGGACAAGACTGGCCGCATCGAAGACGACCTGTGGGCGCGCACTTTTAATATCAATGTCACCGGTGCTTACATCGTGGCGGATGAAGCCAATAAGATTTTCAAAGAACAAAATCTGAAAGGCAATATTGTGCTCACGACGAGCGCGAATGCAGTCGTAGCCAAGAAAGGAAGCCTGGCATACGACACCAGCAAGGCGGCCGCAAACCACCTGGTGCGAGAGTTGGCCGTAGAGATGTCGCCGCTGGTGCGCGTGAATGCGATCGCACCAGCGACAGTGGTTAAGGGCAGCACGATGTTTCCCCGCGATCGAGTCATCGCCTCGCTGGCCAAATATGAAATCCCTTTTGAGGAGCAGGAAGAAACTGAAGCCCTGCGCGAGAAGCTCGCGTCATTTTATGCGCGGCGGTCGCTGACCCAGACCCCTATCGAACCTGAAGATCAGGCTGAAGCCATCTTCCTGCTGCTGTCGCCGCGTCTGTCCAAAACAGCGGGTCACGTGATCCCAGTTGACGGCGGGTTACAGGATGGCTTCCTGAGATAATGAGTTCCATGGAACTTATGGGCCAATGCAACAAATGGCTTTACCCGAAAAGTCTAATGCGTCGAAGGTTCAGTCGCTAAAGAGCTTTTTCGCCCCGTAGCGGCGAATGACTTTAGCCCGGCCTTTCAAGGCCGGGTTAGAGACCTAAAATCGACATGGCGTCGCGTCAGCGACGCATGAAAATCGCGTGGTTCAGGCGTCGCTGACGCGACGTGTATCTGCTGATGAATTTCCCCGGCCTTAAAAGGCCAGGCTAAATTCAATCGCCGCTAGGCGGCAATAACGCCGAATGCCTCTAAGCCTTTTAATGCGCAGATTGTTGAGGCAGTGCCGCCACAAATGGGATCTATCGAAAAACCTATGTTCGAGATCGACGAGTCGTTCATCGCGAAACAAAACCAGAAGGCGCGCTCCTGGGTCGAAGAGGATTATGAGCACCTGGCGAAACAACTGCGCCGGCGGAATGTAAATATCGAAGAACTCACTGATAAGGCGCAGTCCTTTCGCGTGGCGGTTCCCTCGTGGGGCGTAGGAACCGGCGGCACTCGTTTTGCCCGATTTCCCGGTCAGGGTGAGCCGCGCGACATCTACGAAAAACTGGAAGACTGCGGGACGATCTTCAAGCTGGTGCGGTCAACTCCTGCTGTATCGTTGCACATTCCCTGGGACAAGCCTGATGACCCCTCGAAGCTGCGGGAGTTTGCAGCCGCGCGCGGTTTGAGCTTCGATGCGATGAACTCAAACACCTTCCAGGATCAGGCCAATCAGAAACATTCCTATCGGTTTGGCAGCCTGACCCATCCCGACGAGTCGGTGCGCGCACAGGCGATTGCCCACAATATTGATTGCATCGATATTGGCCGCACACTCGGTTCAAAAGCGCACACAGTCTGGATCGGCGATGGCGGCAACTTTCCCGGGCAACAACACTTTCGCCGCGCGCTCGAACGATATCTCGAAAGCATGCGTCAGATTTATGCCGCGCTGCCCGATGACTGGCGGATCTTTATTGAGCACAAATTTTACGAGCCGGCATTTTACTCGACGGTGATAAATGATTGGGGGACCAGTTATTACTGCGCGCGCGAGCTTGGGCCAAAAGCTTTTTGTCTGGTTGATTTGGGCCATCACGCGCCCAACGTGAATATCGAAATGATCGTCGCGCGGCTGATTCAGTTCGGCAAACTTGCCGGCTTTCATTTTAATGACAGCAAGTACGGTGACGACGATCTCGACTCAGGCTCGATCAAGCCGTTTCAGCTGTTCCTGATTTTTAATGAACTTGTCGATGCGGAACTTACTCGGGCGACGAATTTCAATCCCGCATACATGCTCGATCAATCACACAACCTCACAGATCCGATCGAGTCGTTGATGCTGAGTGCGGTGGAGTTAGTGCGCGCGTACATTCAGGCGCACCTTGTCGATCGCGACGCGTTAAAGCAAGCACAGGAGAAGTGTGATCCGCTGCTGGCACTCTCGATTCTGAAGCAAGCGTTCACGACGGACGTGGCGCCGATTCTGGCAGTCGCGCGCGAGCGCTCTGGCGGCGCGATCGATCCCATCCATACGTTTCGCCGCAGCGGCTATCGCGCGCGCAAAGCCGAAGAGCGCCCGGCGAGAAAAGGCGCGGCCGCCTCGGGGATTGTTTAGTAACTTCGCCAATCGTCCCTAGTCAGTTGTCCGTTGGACCGGAAGAGCGCCGAAGGCGCGGCATTGAATAGCCACGGCCGTCAGGCCTGGTGAAACATTGGTTCAGGAGAGTGAGGCTCGAAGGGCCGGCATTTGCAATGCGTCGATCATTGAAAACGCTGCACCTTCGGCGCTCCGAATCTCTTCGTTTGTCAGCCCCACGGCCTTATGGCCGCGGCTATTTAATGTCGCGCCTTCGGCACTTTTGCTTCATGCTCCGGACAACGGACAACTGACTACGGACCAATGACAGAGCCGCTTTACATCGCTGTCGATCTCGGAGCGGGTAGCGGCAGAGTCTTTCTGGCGAGTGTTGGGCCAGGTGAGTTGTTGCTCGAGGAGGTCCGGCGGTTTCATTATCCACCTTCGAGATCCGCCGGCCATCTTCGCTGGGACCTGCCACGGATTTTTAGCGAAATAAAGCAGGGGCTGGGTGCAGCCGTAAAGCGTGCGCAAGTTTTGGGACGCGCTTTCGCCAGCATCGGCGTCGATAGCTGGGGCGTCGATTACGGCTTGCTTGATGCTGCCGGCGAACTACTGGAGCATCCGGTTTGTTATCGCGATGATCGGACCCAGGCCGTCATGGATCAGGTTTTTGCCTCGATGTCCCGCGCAGAGATCTTTGAACACACCGGCATTCAGTTCATGCCGCTCAATACTCTCTTCCAGTTGTTCGCGCACGTACGCGAAGGCATTCCGGCGGCGGCGAGCCGGCTGTTACTAATTCCTGATCTCATTAATTGTTTCCTAACCGGCGAGCGCCGCACTGAGTACACCAACGCGACCACTACTCAGATGTTGAATGCCCGAACTCGAGCTTGGGATTATGAATTGCTCGATAAATTAGGTTTGCCAACTGATTTGTTGGCGCCCATCGTAACGGCCGGAACGGAATTAGCTGCGCTCACCAGCGGAATTTCCGGCGAACTTGGAATTGGTGAAATTCGCGTGATTGCTCCGGCTACGCACGATACCGGCAGTGCGGTAGCCGGTGCGCCGCTGGCCGAAAGCTGGGCATATATCTCCTCCGGCACCTGGTCACTGGTTGGAATTGAGCGCGATGATGCACTCATTAATTCGGACGTGTTGCGGCATAACTTGACGAATGAAGGGGGAGCATTCGGGAAGATTCGTTTTCTCAAGAATGTAATGGGGCTGTGGATTCTTGAGTCATGCCGGAGCGAATGGCAGCAGTCCGGATCTGATGCCGATCACGATCGTTTGCTTCAGGAGGTTGCCGCGGAAAGCCGGCCCGCCGGTTTCATCTTTCCGGACGATCAGCGCTTCTTTAGTCCGGCCAGCATGGTTGACGCCGTCTCGACTCAGTTAAAGGAAACCGGTCAGAAGATGCCTGCGACTTCGGCAGGCGTGGCAAAATGCATTTTGGACTCGCTGGCTTTCCGTTATGCATCAGTGCTGCAGACGATTCAAGCTTTAACCGGCCAGACGATCCGGGGAGTGCAAATCATCGGAGGCGGAAGCCGCAATGCTTATCTCAATCAGGCGACGGCAAACGCCACCGGTTTGCCGGTGTGCGCGGGGCCCGTCGAAGCAACCGTGTTGGGGAATGTGTTGGTACAGGCAATAGCTCACGGCAGTTTCAGCTCGTTAACCGAGGCGCGGCGGCACGTCGCAGAAAATACGGAACTCGAAACGTTTACGCCTCGAGATTCTGCGGGAATCGAAGACGCTCGGCAGCGCTACATGGCCATTGAGAAACAGTATTGTTGATTAGAATCATGACCAGTCACATTCTGGTTCGTGCCACAAACATCGACAAGTCCTACGCCGGCGTCCGCGCGTTAACCCAAGCGTCTTTCGAATTGCGCGCCGGCGAAGTGCACGCACTGATTGGCGAGAACGGCGCGGGCAAATCGACTCTGATCAAAATTATTACCGGCGCCGTGCCGGTTGATAGCGGTGAAATCGAATTTGATTCCGTTCCCATCGCCCAAAACTCACCACGGCTGGCCAGGCAGATGGGAATCGCGGCCATCTACCAGCAGCCGGCCCTCTTTCCTGAACTCTCAGTAGCCGAAAACATCGCAATTGGTTTGGAGGAACCGAACCTGTGGAGCCGCGTCGATTGGCGTAAACGTCGACAGCGAGCCGAAGAGCTGCTCGCTCGCGTCGGCGCCAGGGCAAAGCCGGAAGACGAAGCCGGCGATCTCTCGATGCCGCAACAACAACTGGTCGAGATTGCGCGGGCCCTCGGCGCGAACGCGAAGGTCTTGATTATGGATGAGCCAACCGCCTCGCTCTCAGAAAAGGATACGCAGAACCTGTTTGAATTGATTCGGCAGCTGCGGGCTCAGGGCGCCGGGATCATCTATATTTCACACCGGCTTGAAGAGTTGCCGTTAATTGCCGATCGGGTGACCGTGCTGCGCGATGGGCGAACGATCGATACGCGACCGATGGGCGAAGTCAGCCGACAGCAGTTAATTCAATTGATGGTTGGACGAGACTTGTCGGCGGTGTTTCCGAAGAAACCTGTTCAGATCGGCGAGCCGGTTTTGGAGTTGCGCCAGGTTGGTTGCGCTGCCTCGGGGATTCACGATGTTGATCTTTCGGTGCGCGCGGGTGAGATCCTTGGGCTCGCAGGTCTCGTCGGTGGAGGAAGAACAGAATTAGCGCGGACGATCTTCGGGTTGACTCCCGCTGATAAGGGTGACATCAGGGTTCGCGGCCGGCCGCTGAAGATTGCCAGCGCGGCCCAGGCGATCGAGTCCGGCATTGCGTACGTGCCGGAAGATCGCCGCCGTCACGGCGTGATCCTTGATCTCACGATCAGCGCGAATGTCACCCTCGCCGCTCTCGATCGATTCTCTCGTTTGGGCGCAATTGATCTGCGTCAGGAAAATCAGGTTTCTGCCGAGTACGCGCGAAGACTGGGCATCAAGACGCCCAGTGTGTTCGCATCCGTGGCGACACTTTCGGGCGGTAATCAGCAAAAAGTCGCGCTGAGCCGCTGGCTGGTCACAAAACCAGCGGTGTTGATTCTCGACGAACCGACACAGGGCATCGACGTGGGCGCTAAGTCAGAGATCCATGCGCTGATGACTGAACTCGCGGCGCAGGGCGTGGCGATTCTGATGATCTCGTCTGAGCTTCCAGAGATTCTCGGCATGAGCGATCGGATTGCGGTGATGTTTGGGGGCACGATCGTCGCGACAATTGATCGGGCCGAAGCTACGCCGGAGAAGATCCTGGCACTCGCTCTCGGCCATGCAGAAGCAGAGCGATGCGGGTGACCGCGGCCGCGATCTTAGTGGCGCCAGACCTTTTCAGAGTAAGAAAAGGAGTTCAAGTACGATCCACGAAACCACACGAACAAACACGAATCCTGTTTTGTTCGTGACATTTTATGTGATTTCGTGGATCGTCCCTCAACCGAACCCTGGCACGACGATGAATAATATTAGGCCTAACGCGTTGAGCGATTCGCGATCTGCTCCTCGCGGAGACTATTAGCTAAGGCATGAAACTCAATCGTTACAAGCGTGAACTGTCAGCGGCTTCAGCTTACGCAGTCCTGCTAATCACGGTCGCGATCATCTCGCCTTCATTCTATAGCGTCACGAACCTTCGCGATCTCGCTTTGAATAACGCGCCAGTGTTGCTGGTAGCGGTCGGAATGACGATGGTGATTCTGGTCGGCCAGATCGATATCTCGGTCGGCTCACAATTTGCCGTGGCGACTGTCGCCGCCGGTTGGCTGGCGAAAGGTGGCATACCGGCAGCGTTGTGGGTGCCGGGCTTAATCGTGATTGGCGTGCTGATGGGAGGTCTGAACGGCATGTTGGTGGGCCGTCTTCGCCTTCCCTCAATCATCGTGACGTTGGCGATGCTGGTCGCCTGGCGTGATGCTTTGCGCTGGGTCACCGGTGGCGAGTGGGTGCAGAACCTGCCGGCGAGTTTTCAATGGTTCGGATTGGGTCAGGCGGTGGGCCAATGGACAATCGTGGCCATAGCGGTCGTGATTGTCGTTGTTTTCAATTGGACCTTCAGGAACCATGCCGCCGGCCGCGCGCTTTATGCTGTTGGTTCTGACGCTGAAGCAGCCCGGCTGGCCGGAATAGAGCCGGCCCGAATAACTTCTTTTGTATTTGTGTTAATGGGGGCGTTGAGCGCGTTGGCTGCACTCCTGAATGCCGTGCGCTTTTCAACTGTTCCGAGCAATGCCGGATCGGGTTTGGAGTTGAAAGCGATTGCCGCTGTGGTCGTCGGTGGTACCGCGATTACCGGCGGACGAGGAACGCTAATCGGCACTTTGCTTGGTGTTGCTCTGCTTGGAACAATTGGCACGGCTTTGACCTTTCTGGGAATTAATCCTTTCTGGGAGAAAGCAATTCAGGGCGCAATTATTCTAGCAGCACTCGCGTCAGATTTTGTTTGGGGAAAAGTCGAAGCCATGCGGGCAGCGCGACAAACGGCGTAGGCAACAGCGCCGATTTAGCTCGGGCTATTCAGTGAATGACTCGCCATGTTCGACTCTTCACGAGATGGCGCATCCAGAGGTTCTAACAGCGCATGCAAAAAATCCTTCGCGTGAATGAGCATCGGATCCCCTCGCTGGCGCTCGGGGTAACAAACAGGTGCGCATTGTCTAAGAACGGTAGTGTGCCGACTGCGCTGTTGCGCTGAGAGTAGCTGTGGCTAAGCGACGAGATGGAGTTACTGGATCGTAATTGAACGTCTAAGTAGCCCGAGCGTCAGCGAGGGGATCGATGGGCGTTCCGACGCACGAGTATTTCGCTCTTTCGGAGCTGGAGATCATATTAGTTGGTTCCGTTCTATAAATATTGCGCCGCTACGCGGCAACAGCACGTTTTGGCCTTCGTAAGTTTTCAAATTCGGGGATGGACTCGATAACTGCCCAATCTGAAACTCGTGAACTGCAATTGGCCCAGCCGTGGCGCGAACGCTGGTTTCCGAACAATGAATGGGTGTTGGTACTGGTGATACTGGTCGAATGCGCTGTGTTCAGCATTACCGGAAGCAATTTCCTCAGTACCTCGAACGCATTCGAGATTTCACGATTAAGTGTTGAGATCGGTTTGCTGGCGCTGGTGCTGACGCCAATCATTGTCAGCGGCGGTATCGATCTTTCCGTCGGCTCGATGATGGGCCTGGCCGCGGTCGTGCTTGGCGGCTTGTGGCGCGATGCTCATTTGCCGATTGCCGTAGCAGCCTTGATCGCCCTGTGCATAGGCGCAGTGGGTGGCAGCCTGAATGCCTTGATGATTTCAGTCTTTCGTTTTCCGCCGCTGATCGTCACTTTAGGCACTTTCTCACTGTTTCGCGGCGTGGCGGAAGGACTCACGCGCGGAATTGAAAACTATTCGGGCTTTTCGTCGCGTTTCCTTTCGCTGGGGCAAGGCTATGTCGGCGGGATTGTGCCGACGCAATTGTTCATTCTCATCGTGGCGATCGGCGCTTCGGCCTGGTGGCTACATCGCACAATTTACGGTCGTAGTCTTTACGCCATCGGTTTTTCAGCCGAAGGGGCGCGTTATGCCGGAATCCCGGTCGGCTTTCGGCTGGCCGTGGTTTACATTCTTTCAGGATTGGTTTCGAGCCTGGCGGCGATCATTTATGTGGCGCATCTGGGTCAGGCCAAGTCTGACGCGGGCACGGGTTACGAATTGATGGCCATCACCGCCGTGGTGCTCGGCGGCACGTCGATTTTTGGTGGCCGCGGCACAATCCTGGGAACGGTGCTGGGTCTGTTCGCGATTGTGATCCTGCAAAACGGGTTGCGACTAAGCGCGCAACCTGCAGAGCTGGCGGGCATACTGACCGGCGCTTTGCTGGTCGGTACGATCCTCGCCGATCGCGCCTCGCGGGAATGGCACAGACGCAAGTTGCTGAGTCCTTCGTTAAGTGCCGGTGTCGCGCAGACCGATGTTTCTTCGCATGAGGAGGAGTTCGAAGTGAGAAATTCACAGGTCGCCATTCTAAGTGCAGTAATTCTGATCGCGGCACTGATTGTTGCCGGCAGCAACTGGCTGTCAACACGATCGCTGCGCCCGGAAGTGAAAACTTCAGATCCAGCCGCCGTGGGGCCGAAAGCCGCCGATCGCAAGCCGGTGATCGCGATGATGCCGAAAGCCAAAGGTGATCCTTACTTTGTCAGCTGTAAACAGGGCGCCGACGAGGCCGCCAAAGAGCTCGGCGTGGAACTGCCTGTGGGATGGTCCGACTGATCTCGACCCCGCCAAGCAGAACGAAGTCGTCGAAGCCTGGATCACGCGCGGTGTAGACGTCATCGCGGTGAGTGTCGAGAATAAGGTCGGCATCTCGACAGTCCTGCGCAAGGCAAAGGAGAAGGGCATCAAGGTAATTACCTGGGACGCCGACGCGGAAAGAGATGCGCGCCACTTTTTCATCAACCAGGCCACCCCGCAGGGTATCGGGTATACGCTGACGGACGAGGCGGCCCGAATACTAAATAATAAAGGCGAGTTTGCGATCATCACCGCATCCTTGAGCGCCGCGAATCAGAATGAGTGGATCAAATATATTAAAGAGCGGCTGAGTCAGAAATATCCCGATATGAAACTGGTTGCCATCCAACCGAGCGAAGGCGATCGGGATCGAGCTTTCGCTGAAACCCAAACCGTACTGAAGGTCTATCCCAATGTGAAATTGATCATGGCGATCGCCGCCCCGGCCGTTCCCGGCGCTGCTGAAGCGGTGCAGCAATCAGGCCGCACAGACGTTAGAGTTACAGGGCTGTCGCTGCCCAATATGAACAAGCCTTACATCCACGCAGGCGTGGTGGAAAGCGTTATTCTGTGGAATACAGTTGATCTTGGGTACCTGACGGTTTATGCGGCCAACGCTTTGAGCTCCGGTCAATTGAAACCGGGTGACAAGGAGCTGAATGCCGGCCGTCTCGGCAAGATCGAGGTGGTCGATGATGAAGTGCGTTTAGGCGCACCCTTCATCTTCAATAAGGACAATATCGATAAATTCAATTTTTGACGGAAAGTGTCAGAAGCCCGACCGTCAGGGAGGGCAGCTTTCCAAACCGGCCCTCCCTCACGGTCGGGGCTTCTGACACTAAAGGTTGATTCGGCTCGAAAAGGAGGAGCCGTATGAAGAAGTTAAGCGCCCTTGCTCTCCTGGCTCTTGCGGTCGCCCAGCAAGCTCGCGCGCAAACATTTTCGCCCCTGACAGCGGCCCAGATTCTGGCCCGCACCAGCTCCGTCTACCGTTCATGCCGCAGTTACACGGATGAAGGAGATGTGAACACCAGGTTGGTGACCGGCTCAATTTCGCGCGGGGCAATGCTCGAACATTTCTCGACGGCGTTTGTAAGACCTGACGACTTTCGATTTGAGCTTCATATCGCAATGGCATCTGGCGACGGGAGATTCATTGCCTGGAAATCCGGATCGCTGGAGAAAGCCTACCGGCCTAGGATCTTTCAGCAGTCGCCGATCGACGACACACTGCTGACCTTGTTTGAACAATCACGAGGTTCATCAGTGACAGTGCCCGCGTTGTTGATGCCCGATCTTTTTCACGGACCTGGACTCTTCGCTTCATTCACCTCCGTTAAGCTGAACGGGGAAGATAAGATTGATGGTCGCCGGGCCATCAGAATCGAGGCGCAGCTGCAGGGTGGACCTCTGAGTCTCTGGATCGACGCCAGCCAGTTCGTTATCTTGCAGGTCGAGCAAAAATCTAAGATAGGCGAATTTAATCGGGAGACCAGTACCAGGTACCATCCGGTCTTGAATGCGGAAGTCTCAGCTGAGCAATTGGCTTTCAATGCTCCTGGCGGCGACAGAATTGATTATGAGCCTGCGCCGCGCACAGCCCCTGAATTGAAGACGAACGTGAGGCCGCGGTTGAAAATATTTGGCGGAACCGCCTATCTCAAGCCTGAGGAGATCGAACGGGTCAGAATAAAGCGCGAACGGCAATCCGGCGACGAAGACGTAATAAAAGTAAATACGGACCTGGTGGTTTCTGACGTTATGGTGGTCGATTCCAAGGGCCGTCCCGTTCGCGGACTGCGCCAGGAGGATTTCGTCGTCAAAGAAGACAATCAACCACAGGAAATCAGCAGCTTTTCTATCGGCAACAGCGCCACCGTGCCGCGCTCAATAGTGCTGATCATCGATTACAGCAATAGCCAGTTCCCTTATGTGATGACCAGCGTCGAAGCGGCGAAAACCCTGGTTGATAAGCTGAATCCGCGCGACCGCATGGCATTGGTTACTGACGACGTGAAGCTGCTGGTTGATTTCACCAGCGACAAGCAGTTGCTAAAGGACCAACTCGACGGGCTGAAGAAGCGGGCAATGAGTGGATGGGTCGGACGCAGCAAGCAATATGATGCCTTGATGGCTACGCTGAACGAGCTCTTCAATGGAGAGGAAGAGCGGGCCATTGTCATCTTTCAAACGGATGGTGATCAGCTGGAGGCGCTCGGAACAACTGCTCCTCCAGAGCTGCAGCCCTATGTGCCCGCCAAGAAGTTTACCTTCGAAGATCTGATCACGGCTGCGGAGAAGGCGCGGGTTACCGTGTACTCGATCATTCCCGGCATTCCTTTTGCCGGTTTTTCCGGCTTAGAGCTGCTGGACCACGCGAGGCGCGACTGGGAGAACCGGCGCAAAGCGGATGCGCAACTGCATCCTACGGCGAACAGCGGGCGGCCAGTGATGACGCCGCCGGATGAATTTCTGCTTCGCAATGCTGAACATTGGACGCAACTGCATCTCGGCGTAGAGAGAGTAGCGAAAGTTACCGGCGGCTGGGCGCAATATCTGGAACAGCCTGAACAGGCGAACAGCCTGTATGCGCAAATTCTTGATGACATCAACCAGCGTTACGTAATCGCGTACTATCCATCAAATCGCACGCGAGATGGAATGCGACGCAAAGTGACTATCGAAGTTCGTGGACACCCGGATTATCTGATCCTGGGGCGCAAGAGCTATTTTGCGCCGCAACCATGAGTGCGCTCCCGTTCGGAGTACCGTCTTTAGGACTGGAGCGCAACCACCGTCCCGGTTGCTCTTTTCGCGCTTCGCGCTCAGAGCAAGCGAGGACGCTTGCGCTCCAGTCCTAAAGGCGGTCGTTCCAACGGCTTCAAGAGATTGTGATGATTCGCAAAGCATTTCTCATGACGCTGAGGCCAGGATGCCGGCAGGAGTACGAACGCCGCCACAACCCCATTTGGCCTGAGCTGCAGGGTGTCCTGAGGGAACACGGAGTCGGCAACTACTCGATCTTTTTATATCCAGACAGCGATCAATTGTTTGCGTATGCCGAAATCGAATCAGAGTCGCGCTGGCTGGAGATTGCGAAGAATGAAGTCTGTCAAAGATGGTGGGCGCACATGAAGGATCTGATGCTGACCAATGTCGATAACAGTCCGGCGACGATTGATTTGGACGAAGTGTTTCATCTTGATTGATTTGACTGGAGCGCAAGCGTCCTCGCTTGCCATTTACGACGAACATGGCACCTTCAAAAATGGCGAAGAGAACTGTGGGTTTGTTTTTGCCAAAGCAATGGCAAGCGAGGACGCTTGCGCTCCAGTCGCCGCTGCGCTTTGCCGGCGCACTCCAAATTGCTGTTTTTATTGCTGTCACTATTTTGCCGGCGCGCTCTCAGACTATTACGGATCTCCAACGCAGATTCGAGCATCCGCCCGATAATGCAAAAATCATGATGCGTTGGTGGTGGTTTGGGCCGGCAGTTACCAAACCGGAACTTGAACGCGAACTGCGACTAATGAAAGAAGGCGGCATTGGCGGATTCGAGGTCCAGGCCGTCTATCCACTCGCCCCCGATGATTCAGCGCTGGGGATCCGAAATCTTCCTTATCTTTCGGATGAGTTTCTCGATGCCTTGCGATTTGTTTCGGGAAAAGCTCACGAACTGGGACTGCGAATGGATCTGACTCTCGGCAGCGGCTGGCCCTACGGAGGTCCCTCCGTTCCCATCAACGAGGCGGCGGGAATGTTGCGCGTAGACCGGGTCAAGGTTCCGGTGTCTCATCGAGTGACAATTCCGAATCTCGCGCCCGGCGAGGAACTGCTGGCTGCGTTTTTGGCTGAGACAAACGGATCGAACATTGTTGCCGGCAGTCTAAGCCAGTTAACCGAAAATCACGATGGCGTCATGCGTCTTCCGGATCGTCTCGAGACGCCGCACGAGGTGCTTTTCTTTATCTCCAGTCGTACCGGCATGCAGGTTAAGCGCCCGGCAGTAGGCGCCGAAGGGTATGTGCTCAATCATCTCGACGCGGCCGCGACTGAGCACTATTTGAAAAACGTCGGTGATCGGTTGATGCAGGGAGTTTCCTCAAATCCTCCTTATGCGGTCTTTTGTGACAGTCTGGAAGTCTACAATCAGGATTGGACCAAAGACTTTTTGGCAGAGTTCCAACGCCGGCGCGGTTACGATCTCAAGCCTCTGCTGCCCGCGCTGATTACGGACATTGGACCAAAGACGATCGAGATTCGTCGCGATTGGGGAAAAACCTTAACTGAGCTTTATAACGAACGCTTCCTCGTGCCGTTACATGAATGGGCGAGGCGCCACCACACTCTGCTGCGCGTGCAGAACTACGGACTGCCGGCGGTTTCTCTTTCCGGTTACGCGAATATCGATTTGCCTGAAGGCGAGGGTGCGCAATGGAAGATTGTCCGCGGCACGCGTTGGGCTTCGTCGGCCAGTCATATATATGGCCGGCCGGTTACCTCTTCGGAAACCTGGACGTGGCTGCATTCGCCGGTATTCCGGGCGACACCCCTGGACATGAAGGCAGAAGCCGATCGTCATTTTCTCATGGGAATTAATCAGCTGGTGGGACACGGTTGGCCGTACACTGCGGAGGGCATCGAGTATCCGGGCTGGCGCTTTTACGCGGCCGCGGTCTTCAACGAAAAGAATCCCTGGTGGATTGTCATGCCCGACATCGCCAGTTACCTGCAACGCGCGAGTTTTCTGCTCCGCCAGGGGACGGCCGTCAATGATGTAGCGCTGTATCTGCCGAACGATGACGGTTGGGCGCACTTTACCAGTGGGAATCCGCACTTGATCGACATTCTGCGCGAACGCGTGGGGACGGATGTGATTAGCGCAATTCTCGATTCCGGATACGGTTTTGATTTCTTTGATGATGACATCCTGATGAAGAATGGCCGGATCGAACGGGGCAATCTGGTGCTGGGCGCCGCTCGCTATCGTGTGGTGGTGCTGCCCGCTGTCGAGCGTATCCCGCTCGAGACCTTGCGCAAGCTCGAACAATTCGTGCGCGACGGCGGAATTGTGATCGCAACGCGTCGCCTGCCCGACGCAGTCCCCGGTTTCAAAGCTAGTGACGCAGAAGAGACGGAATTGCGCGCGGCTATCAAAACCTTATTCGCAGGTAGTTCCGGTAAAGCTTTCTTTGTCGAAGACGAAAAGCAAGCCGGTTCGAAGCTCGCGAGCATCTTGCCGCCTGATCTTACTTTGCGTCCGGCCGTGCCTGAGATTGGGTTTGTTCACCGGCACACGAACGAGGGCGAGATTTATTTCGTGGCGAACACGTCGAACATTAAGCAGACTATAAGCGCTACCTTTCGGACCGCAGGCATGCACGCCGAATGGTGGGATTCATTTTCCGGAAAAGTTTCGGCCGCAAAAATTGCGATGGCGTCGGCGACGGCAACTACGATCGCATTTGACCTCGAGCCTTACGGTTCGCGCGTGCTGGTCTTTTCGAATCGAGCGTGGACAAAAGACTGGACAAAAGCGGCCGCCGGACCGGCCGGTAAGGCTCTCCCGGAAATTGATCTCAGCACCAGATGGCAAGTCTCGATTGGCGCTGATGCGAAACCAGTCCTGATGGACCGGTTGCAGTCCTGGACTGAGAGTGAAAACACGAAATACTTTTCGGGGACGGCAACCTACGAAAAAGAGTTGACGCTGCCGGGTGAATGGCCGCAGACAGGAGTCACGGCGCGACTGGATCTCGGTGAAGGGAAGNCTTTGACTGAGCAGGCGCTGCGCTCAGGTATGCAGACGTGGCTTGATGCTCCCGTGCGCGAGGCAGCGGTGGTATACATCAACGATCGCCGGGTAGGATCGGTCTGGTGCCCGCCATACTCTCTGGAAGTCAGTGACTTTCTAAAGCCGGGCAATAACAAGATTCGGATCGTCGTTGCGAATCTGGCGCTGAACTATATGGCTGGGCGGCGTCTTCCGGATTACCGGCTCCTCAACCTGAGATACGGTGAGCGCTTTCAGGCGCAGGACATGGACAAGGTCCAACCGGTAACGTCGGGGCTGCTGGGGCCGATCCGGCTGATTTTTGCAGGAAGGTAGTTACCGATCTCTTGTTTTCGCTTAGCGCCGTTGGCGCTGCACACAGCGGTGAGCCTCTGGCTCACCGTTCGATCCTATTTCAAATCACAAAGCGGCTATGCCTCGCGTGCACGCGAGG
>AP72_2010_repI_A001DRAFT_1000047_pt1 | contig 23777 bp, 20 predicted proteins | sample AmaPasrepliIA001_FD_9535 | JGI IMG/M metagenome (IMG submission 9535)
ATCTTTCAGGCGTCGCTGACGCGACGCGTATCTGATGATGCAATTCTTCCCGGCCTTGAAAGGCCGGGCTAAAGTCAATCGCCGCTACGCGGCGAACAACGCAGAATGACACTCAACCTTTTAATGCACAGACTTTTGAGGCAAAGGCCGCCTCAGCCGAAACTTCTCATTCTCTATCAGCAAATGTTCTTCGCGGCCTGAAGACATTGAAGAAGGAATGTTGAACGAGATTCATCGGACGTGTCAGGGAAATGTTGACTCTGATCACGATCTGGACATTTACTAATTTCCATGAAGCCATCCTTTTCCCGCGGTTGGTGTATAGGGCACGCCCTCAAGCTGTGCCTAACCATTCTCCTTTTGAGCGGTCCGATTCTTTCGCAGACGAATTCGACCACGCCGCAAACGGCCGACAGATTGAACGCCGAGGCAAATCGTCTTTATCGTGAAGGTACAAAGGACTCGCTCGAACAGGCGATTCAAAAGTTGCTGGAGGCGGCGGCGATATATCACTCCAGCGGTGATGCCACGCACGAAGCCGGCGCACTCAATAATGTCGCGCGCACCTATCTGCTTCTCGGTGAGCAGCGGCAGGCAATCGAGTACCTCAAACGAGTCTTGCCTCTTGTGCGTAGCCTTGGCGACCGCAGAAGCGAAGGAGTAATCCTCAGCGATCTCGGCGCAGCCTTTGACATGCTTGGTGACAAGCAACAGGCGCTCGATTATTTCAATCAAGCATTGCCGGCTTTACGTATTGCCGGAGATCGTAAAAACGAAGCGACAGCACTCGACAACATAGGCATGCTGTACAACAGCCTGGACGAAAGACAGAAGGCACTCGGCTATCTAAATCAGGCGTTGACGTTACGGCGCGAGCTCAGGGATGCCAACGGTGTCGGCGCTTCGCTCAATAATCTGGGTGGCGTCACCAAAGCACTAGGTGACAAGCAGCAGGCCCTTGCCTACTACAATCAAGCGTTACCTTTCTTGCGTGCGGTCGCAAATGTCAAGGGCGTGGCATTGACACTTAACAATATCGGCGGCGCGTATTTTGATTTGAGCGACTACGAAAAGGCCCTGGCTTATTACAATCAGGCATTGCCGATCTTTCATGGGCTGCCCGATGGTCGGGTTGGCGAGTTGACGACGTTGAATAACATCGGGCAAGTCTATAGCCGCATGGGCGACCAGCAAAAAGCCCTTGACTACTTTCAGCAGGCGTTGCTGATGGCGCGCTCCATAAAGCGGCGCGATTACGAAGCAGGCGCGCTGTTTAATATTGCCTATGTGGAACGCGAGCGTGGCAATCTAACCGAAGCCCTCACCAATGCCGAGGCAGGTATTGAAATCCTTGAGTCCCGTCGTGGCACGATCAGCAGTCAGGAGTTGCGGTCGGCTTATTTTGCTACGGTGCAAAACCACTATGAGTTCTATATCGATCTGCTGATGCGCTTGCACAAGCAAAAACCCTCCGCCGGTTTTGACGGCAAAGCGCTGGAAGCCAGCGAGCGGGCGAGGGCACGCTCGCTACTTGACCTTCTCGCCGAGGCTAATGCTGACATCCGCGAGGGCGTCGATGCGACCTTGTTGGCTCACGAGCGGGCGCTTCAGCAGCAACTCAATGCCAAAGCCCTACAGCAGACGCAACTCTTAGCCGGCCAGCATACGGCAGCGCAGGAAGAGGCGATCGCAAAAGACATTGAAATACTGACGAACCAGTTCCAAAGTGTGGAATCACAGATAAGACAGACCAGTCCCCGTTACGCCGCGCTGACACAACCGCAGCCCCTTACATTGAAACAGATTCAGACGACAGTGCTTGCCCCCGACACGCTGTTGCTTGAGTACTCTCTTGGCGCAGAGCGCAGCTATTTGTGGGCCGTAACTCCGACCTCGATTAATACCTATGAGCTGCCCAAGCGGGAAGAAATCGAGGCCGTGGCGCGGCAAGTCTATACTTTGCTTACCAGTCCCACCCAATGGAGCGGAAGTCAGCGGAACTTTGGCCTATCTGATCAGAAACCAGAAACGGGAACTCAGCAAAGCCAGAGTTTGGCCGGGCCTGAGGCCGCCACTCGTTTGAGTCAAATGGTATTGGCTCCGGTCGAAGCACAACTCGCAGAAAAGCGGCTGCTAATCGTTGCGGATGGAACGCTGCAATACATCCCTTTTGGCGCATTGCCGCGCACACAGAGCCAATCATCAAACCCGAACCCGCAAGGAACAAAGAAAGACTATCACCCGCTCATTTTGGATCATGAAATTGTGATTCTACCTTCAGCCTCAACTCTCACAGTATTAAGGCAGGAAGTGAAAGGAAGAAAACCGGCCGAGAAAACAGTTGCGGTGCTTGCAGATCCGGTTTTCGAGAGCAGCGATGAGCGCGTGAAAGGGCTGCGAGGTCAGGCAGGTTCGAACACCGATGATGCGCAGCCGGCAACGGCAGCTGGTATTCGGCGGGCCGCGCGCGATCTGGGTTTAAACGATGCCGAGTTGACAATACCGCGTTTGCCTGGCACCAGGCGCGAGGCCGATCAAATTCTCGCACTCGTGCCGCGATCTCAAACTAAAGCCGCCTTCGATTTCGCCGCCAGCCGTCAAACAGTTGCCAGTAAAGAACTCGGGGAGTATCGCTACGTTCATTTTGCGACGCACGGGTTTCTTAATAGTCTTCATCCTGAGTTGTCAGGTATTGTGCTTTCGATGGTCGACGACAAGGGCAATCCACAGGATGGATTCCTGCTCGCCCATGAAGTATTCAATCTGAAGCTATCTGCGGAATTGGTGGTCCTAAGCGCCTGCCGCACTGGACTCGGCAAACAGGTGAGAGGCGAGGGATTGGTGGGCCTTACACGCGGGTTCATGTACGCTGGAGCTCCTCGCGTTGTGGTTAGCCTGTGGAGTGTCAATGATGAAGCCACCGCGGAATTGATGGCTGGTTTTTACCGGGGCATGCTCAGCGAGAAACTGCGGCCGGCCGCGGCATTGCGCGCTGCACAGATCTCGCTCATGAAAGAAAGTCGTTGGCAGTCACCCTTCTATTGGGCCGCGTTTACGCTTCAGGGTGAGTGGCGGTAAAGCAAACTTTCTACGGCTTAGACAAATTGAAGCGTCCAGGTCAGAGATGGTTTCTTCCTAGCCGAACGAAATATGAATGTGCTACGTCTCGAATACTATGATGGAGTAGCCTGCGATGGACCCGAAACATGCCGCTCGTGAGAGATACAAGGAGGTACACAGGGAACTTGTTGATGTTAGTCACAGGATCCATGCGCACCCTGAACTTGCCTTTGAAGAATACAAAGCTTCAGCCTGGCTGTGCGAACTCCTGGAAAATCAGAAGTTCGCCGTCGAAAGCGGGCTCTACGATTTACCTACATCTTTTGTCGCACGATCCGGTGACGGTCCTCTACGAATAGCAATCTGTGCAGAATATGACTGCTTGCCGGGGATAGGTCATGCGTGCGGCCATAACATCATTGCTGCCATGAGTGCTGGCGCCGGCATTGCGGCGGCTCGAGTAGCCGATGAGATCGGATTGTCGATTACTGTCATTGGCACACCGGCCGAAGAGGTTGGAAATAGCGGGGGGAAGATCCGTCTGCTGGAAGCGGGTGCCTTCGACGGCTTTCATGCCGCAATAATGGTCCATCCGGCGCCTTTTGACCTCGTAATGCCCCGCATTATCGCTGCCTCGATGTTCGAAGTTAACTTCACCGGCAAAGAATCACATGCTTCGGCGTTCCCTGAATTGGGAATTAATGCGGCTGATGCCCTGACTGTCGCGCAAACTGCGATCGGGTTAGCGCGTCAACATATACTACCAACTCAACGTATTCATGGTATCACCACCAAAGGTGGAGATGCGCCGAATATCATTCCCGCGCACACCTCTGCTAAATACATCATCCGTGGCCAGACCGTAGAAGAGCTTGAGGAACTTCGTCCAAAGGTGTATCGCTGTTTTGAAGCCGGCGCGATTGCGACGGGCGCGAAATTGGAAATACTTGGTGGTGACAAGCCTTATGCCGAAATGATTCACGATGTTGAGATGGCCGCCGCCTACCAACGTAATGCGGAATCACTCGGCCGCACATTTCCGGACTTAGGCGCATTGCTTGAGCGCGCGGCCGGCTCAACCGACATGGGGAACCTGTCACTGGTTCTCCCTGCGATTCATCCCTTCATTGGCATCAACTCGCTGCCCGCTGTCAATCACCAACCGGAGTTCACAGCTCATTGCATTAAGGAAGCCGCGGATCAGGCGATTCACGATGGCGCGATCGCGATGGCTTGGACGGCAATAGATATGGCTTTAGATGAGGGGCTTCGCAATCGCCTTATGGCTACGCATTAACCAAAGGATCAGCGATAAAGACAGGGACTGGCTTTGCCAAAAGTCTAATGTGTTGAACGTTCCGTGGCTAAACAGATTTGTCGCCGCGTAGGCGAGTGAGTTTAGCCCGGCCTTATATCACCTATGCAAACTACCAACAAGCCTCGATATCCTTCAATTACTTTAGTCAGTTTTTGAAGCGCCAATCTAAAAGCTCTGGGCCTTCATGATCGCCTGGGATACTTTGAATCCTGAAGCGAATATCCGGGTAATGGAACACATGGTTTCCAAGGGTATCTTGTAGCTGTACATATTCACATTCATATTCGCCGGGGATGCTGTCATTAGTTATCTCTGCTTTTAACTCGACTGAGGCGCGGGTATTACCTCCGCCGTCTCCGATTAGCAGTAGGATTCCGCTGGCCGGGTGTACATCCGTGTGGCATCTATTAAAGAGTGCAGCGATAAAGCGAATGCCGCTTTTGTCTCGCAAATCGAGTTCCAGGCGTATTGTGTCGCCAAGCGTATAAGTTTGCATAAGGCTCTCCAATATCGGGTCGGGTCTTAATCAGCGTTGTATAAACCGTCGGCACCGCTCCCATCGTAGTAAGTATGATCGAAGAACGCTCTGAGATGAAGCGGGTAAGGATTCGGCCATAAAGTGAAAGAAACCAAAAGCAAATCACGTTCGTTTCTCGCCACGGCCATAAACCTGCTCGTCACTTCATAACCGTATTGCTGACAAACGCAACCCTCTTGCTATCCGGTGACCAGGAAGGAACGTTGATCGTGCCCTGACCTCCATAGACGTATGCCAGGATGCGTGGCTTAGCGTCCGCCATTGACATCAAACGGATATAAACGTGCTTGTAGAAAGGATGGTCAGTCGGGCTGACCTCTGATTTCAGGAACGACAAGAAGACGATCCATTTACCGTTCGGAGAAATATGCGGAAACCAGTTATTGAATTCATCATTGGTGATTTGCTCCTGGTTGCTGCCGTCCGGGTTCATCCGCCAAATTTGCATAAGCCCGGAGCGGGTTGAGTTAAAGTAGATAAATTTCCCATCCGGCGTGTATTCGGGCCCGTCGTCGAGTGCCTTGGCGGTTGTCAGGCGTGTCTCCTCGCCTCCGGTGGATGAAATTTTGTAGATATTGAATTCTCCGTCTCGGCCACCGGTAAAGATCAGATTCTTGCCATCAGGCGACCAACTATGCAGATAGGAAGGTCCCTGAGCGGTAATTCTGCGGGGCGTGCCGCCCTGGATCGGAACTGTAAACACGATTGATGCATTTCTATCATCTTTGCTGTGATTGCTGATGGCGAGCATCTTGCCGTCGAAAGAGATTACGTGGTCATTGTTGTTATTAGTGGCAAATCCGGTGTCGATAACGGCTGGTTGGTTCTTCTCAAGATCGAAACGAAATAGCCGGCCGTTGCGGTTGTAGATCAATGCTTTACCATCTTTGGTCCAATTGGGCGCCTGAAACGAGTCCGCTGCGCGATAGAGTATTTTTCTGTGTCCGCTGGCGACGTCTACCACCTCGAGATTACTTCCGATGTAGTCGCGGTAGGGAACAAAGTTGTCACTGGCCGGCACGGTGATCCGCACGTCACGGAATACGGCCTGCTCAATAACATCCTTGTTGTGGGAACAGACGAAGAGACCAATGTATACCTCGTCGCCAAGGGGTAAAGAGACTTGTTCGCTCACGAACGGATCACCGAAGCGGGCCACAGACATAATGTAGTTGTCACCTTTTCTCTCGAGCTGGATAACATCCGCTCCCTTGAGCGATAACCTTACCTCTTCAGTGATGGCCGCTTTGGTTCGCCGAAACTGGAGCGATGTGAGACCGTTGCCGTGCACGACTGCAGAGGCGTGAGGTGAGTCTGGATCCAGACTAGAGCGCACCATCCAGCCGATTTTCCTATGCTCCTCCACGCCCTTGCCGATGAACTCAGCTCTGGTCGTCAGGATAAAGTTTCCTTTCAGGCGCTGCCACACGAAATGAAAGTCATCGCGTCCCAGCCACATGTTCGTGCCGGCGCCTGCGATGGTGTATTCCTGCTTTTCAGGATCATAGATCGCAGAGCCGAGCTGGCCCGGACTACCAACATCGGTTTGGTCCGCGAACTCGCCCAGAGACTTGTGCTGAGAAGCCACTGAGCCGCAGGTTATCGAAAAAAACAGAGCCACGAAAGCAATCATGAGAATTGGGTTTCTATTTTTCATCATCCTGGACCCCGACTAATCCTGCTGAGAGGACTGATTGGTGTTGACTGCGCTTATAATCCGCAGCCCTAATGTGTCAAAAAACGGCCCGCGATGGCAGAATGTGGCGACCAACATTTGCGATCGGCTGTGCTCAAAAGTCTAATCCTATGAACGTTAGTGGCTAACAACGTTTGTCGCCGCGTAGCGGCGAATGAGTTTAGCCCGGCCTTTAAAGGCCGGGTTTAGAAACGGAAAATCGCAGGGGCGTCGCGTCAGCGACGCATGAAATTCGCATATTTCAGCCCGCTGACGCGACGCGTATCGGCTGACGCAACCATTCCCGGCCTTGAAGAGTGCGTCGGAAAAATGACAAGGACGACCTCTGTTTAGCACCCGAGCGCCAGCGAGGGGTCGTAAGGTGAGTCGTTCACCGAGTAGCTCGAGCAATTGATCCCCTCGCTGGCGCCTCGGGGTACTAAACCGCAGACTTTTGGGGCAAGCCCTTGCGCGTCAGACAATTGTAATGTAAGTCACCTAAGACGGCGGAAGAATTTCCTGGAGGCACAGCTGGGCGTATCACCGCTCGGATGATCGCTTTGTATTTCAATTGAGCGACAACTCACTGACCGTAGGAGGATTCTTTTTCGATGGCTGGTAACAAGCTGGGGGTAGGATTCATTGGGAGCGGATTCGTCACCCGATTTCATCTTCAGGCATGGCGAGGCGTTCGCGATGCGGATGTGATCGGTGTGTACAGCCCCAACCCTGAGCATGCCGCTGCCGCGGCGGCGTTGGCCCGGGAACTGCGTGTGGGTGCAGCTCGGGCTTTCAACTCGATTGCAGAAATGATCGCCGCGCCCGAAATTGATTGTCTCTGGCTCTGTGGTCCAAACCATCAGCGCTTATCGAATATGCAAAGCATCTGCGAGGCGCTCAAGTCAGGAAAAGGCACGCTTGTCGGTATTGCCTGCGAAAAGCCTTTGGGCCGCAACGTGGCTGAGGCGCGCCGCATGGTTGAGATGGTTGAGCGGTCAGGCTTGCTGCACGGCTATCTCGAAGATCAGATTTTTGCGCCGAGCGTCAGACGCGGAAAGGAGATCATCTGGGACCGAGCCGCCGCCCTTACGGGTCGCCCTTATCTTGCGCGCGCGGCCGAAGAGCACAGCGGGCCGCATTCGCCATGGTTTTGGCAAGGCGAGTTGCAGGGCGGGGGGGTACTTAACGACATGATGTGCCACAGCATCGAGGTCGCGCGATTCATGTTAACGAAGCCTGGCAAACCGCGTTCGAGCATTCGCCCCGTGAAAGTCTCGGCGCAGGTCGCCAGTCTGAAATGGTCGCGTCCCGAGTATGCGAAAGATCTGCACGAGACCATGGGCGCCGAAGTAGACTATCGAAACAAACCGTCGGAAGATTTTGCCCGGGCCACAATCAATTATCTGGACGAGGTCAACAACCCGCTGATGGTCGAAGTAACAACGTCCTGGAGCTACGTCGGTGCGGGTCTGCGCTTAAGTCTGGAAGTGCTCGGGCCCGAGTATTCGCTGGCCATGAACTCGCTGGATAGCGGACTGAAACTCTTTCTGAGCCGGAGAGTTAAAGGCGAGCCGGGAGAGGACATGGTAGAAAAGCAGAATGCCGAACAGGGCTTGATGCCGGTGTTGGGTAATGAAGCCGCCGAGTACGGCTACGAATCTCAGAACCGTTATTTTGTTCAGTGCTTCCTCGACGGGCGGCAGCCGGAAGAGAGTTTCTACGATGGTCTCGCGGTAACCGAGTTGCTGATGACGGCTTACATGAGTGCGGAGCAGGAGCGCACGATCGATTTCAAGCCCGAAGGTCTCGATACCTATCTTCCGCTCGTAGCCCGGGGGCTCTGGAAAGGCCGATGACCGTGCGATCCGCATGCACTTGAGCTATGACTTATTTCGCCCTGTACGAACTCCCGAAAGTCCTCGGGCAAAGCCTTGACAGGGTTCGTTGCTCTGCGAGTTGATCAGGTTTCGCATGAGAGAACAGGTGGTCCATGTGCAAGATCGGTGGGACCCGGAACCACGATGGCCGGCGCTGATTGCAATCCTGGCTGTGGGTGGACTGTATCTGGCGTTACCAGCCACTCTCACTATCGGGCCGCGTTGGTTATTCCCGGGAATTGTCATTGCGTTACTCATCCCGACGGTTATTTCGCATCGTACAGGCAAACATAACCTTAATAAACTTTTCGGTTTTACGGTTACAGCCGTGGTCACGGCGGCGATGATTGCATCTCTGGTCCTGTTAATTAAAGCACTGCCATCGCATAAGGAATCGCCAACCGAACTCTTGGTTTCAGCCGGCGCTCTTTGGTTCACCAACGTCCTGGTGTTTGCATTGTGGTACTGGCGATTGGATGCCGGAGGGCCTCATCACCGCGATTCGCGAGCTGGACATCCAGACGGTGCATTTCTGTTTCCGCAGATGACGATGCCGCCCGCTACAAAGGCCGAAACCGGGCAGGAACTTTGGACGCCGAATTTTGTTGACTATCTATTTCTGGCCTTCAATACGAGCACGGCATTTTCGCCGACTGACGTACCTGTGCTGGCGCGATGGGCCAAAGTGCTAATGACACTTCAGGCTCTTATCTCCTTGACGGTGTTGGTGCTGTTAGCGGCGCGCGCGGTGAACATTCTCTAAAGCGCTCGAATCAAGAGACGCGGCAACGCTGATTCAGTCGAACATCGCGCGGAAAACGTGATCGATGAAAGGATTAGCGCAGCGCGGCGAAGGATTGCTCGCGCAACGCATTGAATCCATCCCGCGACCTTTGCGCTGCGTTATTCTCAGCCTCATTATGACCAGACTCATGTGAGGTGTTGAAGGCCGCGACAATTGCAGCTCCTGTCTGTGAATTGAATTCCATGAAGGCCCGAAAGCCGGCCTGACTTCCCGTGTGGCCGATGAAAGTAACTGAGCCTCTTGGAGCAAGGAAGAATGAAAGCCCCATAGACTCCGAGCGATCTGAAGATGTATTCATCGCGACTACGGGCCGCCACATTTCTTCCAGCGTGGCGCGCGACAGAATTCGACCGGTGGCCGGCGAATTCTTTCCCGTCAGGAATGACACCCACCGAATCAAATCGCCTAGCGGCGCATTGAGCCCTCCATTCGGTGTAGTAATACCAGTATCAAACTCGCGGCCGTTTGCTTTGATGGTCTCCTTGCCGTCTTTATCGACAAGGACCGAGTAGTTGTTTGAGCGATCCTTCCGGAAACGCGCCGGCGTCAGGTTGAAGTAGGTACGGGTCATCCCCAAAGGCGTGAGAATGTTTCGCTGAATATAGGTTTGATACGGCAGTCCCGACACTTTCTCGATCACGCGCGCGAGGTAAATAAATGCCGGATTCGAATAACTGAATTTACTGCCGGGTTTGAAGGCTAATTCCTGGTAAGGCATCATCGCCACCAGTTGCGCCCACTCGGTAGGTTCAAACGGTTGCCAGGGCTTGTCGTCGTCGCGATAAGGCCACGTCGGCCCCTGAAACCCGGAGCTGTGCGACAAGAGTTCTTTCAGAGTTACCTGCGAGACTGGCCCATAATCGGAATGAATGCGACTCAGCTCCGGCACATATTTCGTGATCGAGTCATCAAGAGAGATCCGGTTCTGATCCCTCAATTGCATCACCGCCACCGCAGTCAGCGTCTTGGTAATCGATCCCCAATGAAAGATCGTGTTCTGGTCCACCGGCTGATTACCTTCCCAATCAGCCATTCCCACCGAATGCCATTCGCCTGCCTGTCCATCTTTCACCAAAACGTAAGCGGCGCCCACGATTGAATCGTCATGTACGTATTTGTCGAAAGCAGATTGGAATTCCTGGCCGTTATTTGTTCGCCGTGTTGAGACAACTATTGCAGAGCCGCGGTTGATCTGCTTAAACAAGCCAGCACGATAATCACAACCAGCAGCACGGTTGGGCGGCGTAATTTCACTCTTCTTCTTTTGATCATTCGTCAGAATCAAGTAACTCGATTAAGCGGGGAAGCCGGCGATGCTTTCCAGCATCTCTTTTTCCTGGTAGCCCAGCGCCATCCCACGCCGCTGGTACTCTTCCGCCATTGCCAGCAGGATTCGCGCTTGTTGATGCCCGTCTTTAATGTCTACGGTGGTACTCAGAACCGTCGACAATATCTCGTTCGCTTTCGATTCTAAATCGCTTTGGCTTAATTTCGATGCGATCTTAATCAAGATCAGACATTTCTGCTCGGCTTGTTCAATTTTCTCAGCCTGCTCGATTGCCATCATTAACTGTCTCACCGCGAGTTCTGTTTTATCGGTTTGTCGCAAAGCATCACTGACGGTCACGAGAAATAATGCGCGCGCGTAATTGCTGTCAACTGCTTCATAGATCTCGAACATCGACTCGGTCAGACCAGCAACCGCAGCATTCCTACCCAAATCAATCAAAGTGCCTAATTGTTCCTCGAGATTTGAGATGAGTAGGGCTTTCTGTAGAGCTTCCTGGTAGTGTCCAAATACCGCATCAGCAAAGGCCAAGTCCATGAGTGTTGCATCTCGGATTTTCAAGCCAGCCGGGCCGGGCCACTCCTCAGAGGTCACGAGCTCGCCGGCTTCAGAAAGTATTTGTAAAGCCTGTGAGTCCTGTCCGGCTTTGTGATGTTCGATTGCTTGTGTCGCCGCGGCCTGGCCGAACTGAAACGGGCTTTCAATCTCTGCAGTTGCTAGATCGGACTGGGCAAAATCCCCACAACTTGCAAAGCCCCGGGCGACCTGGACCAGGACACGGTCTTTAGCGAAAGGCTTGCCTAACATGTTGTTTGGTGATCCCTCGAACTCGCGGCACAGCTGAAAAGCTCGTCGCAAAATCTCCTTCGCTTTCTCACCCTCGTTTAGTTCCCGGTAAATATCCGCAATTAAGGTCAGCTCGCGGATGCGTTCTTCAACAGCGTCTTCGCTCTCGGCCTCTGCTTCAGCCGCAAGCAAGAAGTCTGTCGCTTGCGAGTTCTGATTCTTACTCTTAGCAATATTTGCCAACTCTATAAAGCAATGTGTTCGCGCATTGAGGTCGTCGATTTCCCGCACCAGTTCGCCGCTCCACTCGAGTGAGTCTTTCTCAGCAATAATCGGAATAATCCGGGTCAACGCTGAGTCCGAGTCATCCAGTTGGTGACAGATTTCCAGCGCTGTGTCGAACGAGTTCTGCTCAGCGTACTTAACCGAAATATGTTCCAACGCCAGATTCTGATTCCCGAGATCTTCGATTGAGTCGATCAGAGAAAGAGGATCGGTGTCCGGCTTATTCGTGACCCAGTTGACGGCGATGTTCGCGATGGCCGTATCGCGGGAATACGGATCGCCAATCTCGTCCGTAGCTCTTAAGGCATCGTCAAGCAGGCCCAGAGTGGCATAGTCAGCCGCGACCGCCACCATAATCTCGTCGCGGTCTACGAGCGATCTGGCGATCTCGGCCGCCGCGTCGACAAATTCCAGGCCTGATTGATTGTGTTCCTCAGGATTCATCTTCAAGTTGGCGGCGGATTGTATCAGAGCGGGCCATCGGGGTTAACCCCATGAGTGTGTTTAGCTCAGGTCACAGTTTGACCGACTCAGCTTCGAAATGGAGATACCGAGTTTTCGATCGTCAAGAGAATCCAGTCCCGACTTCTAAAATAGGGAACTCTCAACTCCAAAATAGGTAATGGCTCCGATTCGCAGTTCTGTGATCTTCTTTATATTCCTCCCGCCTTGAGAAGAGTAGAGACTGAAGTGAAAGCAAATGGAGGAGTCATGAAAACACTAAGAATATCCAATCGTAACGTCGCGTTATGCAAAGGCAGCCGGCGGCTGTGGGTCTTGCTGATCGCCGTGGCCCTGGTTGCCACTACCATTCGTCACCCAGGCATTGCTTCTGCCAGGCCAGTAAGCAGCGAAAATCTGGTTGTCTTACAACCTGAGTTTGCGCCTACCCTGCCGGGAACTTTCCAGGTAGTAAATAACGGACCGGGAGACCAATTCAACCCGCATGTCGATTGCGACATCGCTTCGTACACGAATGACGACTTCCAGGGAAGTTCAACCATTCATTACCAAAACCTCTCAACCGGCGCCGACAATGTTGTTCCCGGCAACCAGGTTGATCTGCTGTCCGACGTTGCGGGCTCGCACATTGCATTTACTCAAGTTGAGTTTACCGGCAACACCATCGTCGTCTTCGATACGGTCACGCAGACGCGCACCGTCGTTCCCGGAACGGGCAGAAGTAACCCGTCGATCGGCGCCAATCTGGTCGCCTTCGAAGACCGCAGCAGCCTTACCGTTAACGAATCCGAGGTTGGTACCTACGATATTAGTACCGGAACGGTCACGCTCTTAACCAGTGACTCCATGGATAACCGGAACATCAAGGTGAGCCCAGGTGGCGATGCTCTCGTCTGGGAGAAGTGCCAACTCAATGAAACCGGTTGTGACGTCTACGCCGGGGTCCAGACTTCACCTGGGGTTTTCAGCACCAGAGCACTTACGGCAGACGGCGGCGGATATCGCTTCGCGCACACCGACGGTGAATTAGCCGTCTATGTATCCAACCGCAGCGGCGAAAACGATATTTACTATCAGCCGTTAAGCGGCGGAACAGAGACACATCTTTCTATTCCCGGCGACCAGCGCGACCCAACTATCTCTGGCAATCTCATTGCCTTTGAGTCGCAGGGCCAAAACGGCTACGACATATTTGTTTACGACATTCGTAGCTCCCAACTGTATCGAGTTACCAATACAGGGAGTTCAAATATCCCGATCGACGAAACCCTTACCGAGCTGAGCGTCTGCAACGGCGTCGGTCGCATTGTCTACGACTTTCCCGGCAACGATTTTGATGTTAATTCGTTTACGTTTCAGGCTCCGAGTGGAACTGAAGATCAGATCAATGATCTAATTACACTGATTGGTAGTTTCAATCTTCCGCCGGGAACTGCCAACAGTCTTATCACCAAACTACAGACTGCGCTCGCCGCAATCGGCGCGTCTGATACGGCAACGGCCTGCGATTCAATCACAGATTTTATCAACGAGTGCCAGGCGCAATCGGGTAAGAAGTTAACCACCGAACAAAGCGCTCAGTTGATCAGTTTGGCAAGGCAACTCAAAACGGATCTAGGTTGTCCCTAATGTAGCAGCAAAACGTGACAGAGATTGAAGGGCTGCGTTCATTGAATGTCTTAGTGGGTGGTTGCGGCTTGCGTTCGCGTCGCAACCACGTTCACCCTGACTGAAACCGTTCGTGGCGCAATTCATAGTGGTTTCACTTGGGCTGTCAGGCAGAGCAGTGATTGTTCTGGTTTGGGAAAGTTATTTCGAGTCACTGGAAATGCACCAACCAGAACGCTGTCGCTTGTGAAACGGACAATAGCATAAGCAAATTTGAGATTCAGCTACTGACTCTTTGTCGTTACAATGGCTCGGCGAACCTCGCTGGCCTTATTCGCATCGCCCTGTTTCTCGTACAACTTCTGACCTTGCTCCAGGCTTTTAACTGCTTCTTCCTTACGCCCGCTGTCCTTGTACAACTGTCCCAGTGAAACGTGAGTGGCCGCTTTCTCTTTACCAGCCTCCCCGGTTTCCGGCGCCAAATCGATCACCTTCTTGTAATTCTCTTCTGCGCGAGTCTTATCGTTCATCTTGAGATACATGTCACCGGTTCGGTGAACCATTGGAAGATAACGCTGATTCAGTTTCTGTTGTGCCGCAGGATCATTCAGCTGCTGTGACAGTTTGTCGATTTCCTGGTTCGCTTCCTTGACTCCCCATGAAGAATAAAGACGGGCGATCAAATATTGCGTTGCGATCTCGCTGGCTCCAAGCCCGCGGATCTTCGACTCAGACGATTGGAATAACTGGAGTTGTGGCGCTGGTAAATCGTCCCTCCTAATCATAAACGCCACCTGGGTGCCCTCGGGAGGCGCGGCAGGAATTGAAGTCTGGCAAATATCACCGCAACACTTTGTGTAATCACCCCGGCCAAGCGAGCAAAACGAGTCGCTGCAATCCACCGTCGCCGTTGACGCATCGCCGATCCGCAGCAAGTCACCGGGATTAAATGGACCGCCGTCTATGTGGAAGAAATCAAGCGCACCCTTCAACTTCAAGGTGACGTCATTCTTTACATCCACGATCATTACCATGCCCTGCTCGACAGGTACTCGCGGAGTTGCTTTCTGGTCGGCGCGCGCCGGAGTGGGACTCGGCCCCTTACGGTTAACCACAGGCCCATTGTCATTTGACCGGCCACCACATGAAACGATCACGAAAAGAAACAGAATTATTGGCGTCACGGTCTTCATTTTTGTTGCCCCTTAATGAGTTGTTCGTGAGCATCCGCAACCCAGTTCGTCTCGACTTCTTCCTCAGCAATGTCTTCCTGATCAGCGAGGTAGATGAAGGTGTCCCATTCTTTCATTGCACCAGCAATGTTGCCCTGCGCGGACAACACGCGGCCAAGTAGATAGTGAGCTGCGGGACCGTCCTTCTTCAGCAAAGCCATCTTTTGCAAAGCCATTACAAGATCACCAGCGGCCTGCGCGTATTCCTGCCTTTCAAGATGAGCCCATCCGCGATTCTTGTATAACTTGTAATGGAGATCAATAGGGATGGTTTCTATTTTCTTGATCCAGGGATTCAGCTGACGAAGGGCCCCGCTATAGTCTTTGTTTTGCAGGATATACAGTCGTGCAAGATTGTTAGCGGCGATGTAATTCGCAGGATCCATCGCAAGACACTGCTCATATTCGTCAAGTGCAGCAGCATAGTTGCGATTCTTGTCATACGCGACGGCGAGATTGAAATGCGCCTTGACGTCTGAAGGTTTCAGCGCCACGGCCTGCTGATAATTCGCGGCCGCGTTTGTAAATTGCTTTGCCCTGAAGAAAGTGTCGCCTTCGTAATTGCGGTAACGAGCCACCAGATCGGGCAACAATATACTGATGGCCAGTGTAAGAACGAGCACGGCGAGCGCCAGGAGTACTCGAGATTTCCCTTGAATCTTGCGATCGATTTTGAGCTTTGTTAAAAGATTTTCGAGCCACTCGCGTCCACCGGCAAGAAATGTGCTGCCGGCAATCAAAGCGAGAACTGTTTGCATCAAGGTGCCGAATACACTGAGGCGATTCAGTCCTCCATTTCTTAGTGTCGTAATCGTGTCGGCGATTACACTTACTGAGAGCAGGAAAAGCACGGCCGCGGGAATCGTCCAGAGCGGATTCTGTGACGCCTCACGTGACGCCACTTGTTGATCCAGATTCCACCACCAGGGACTATTTTCTGGATGAATGCTGTTCCGCCAATCGGCGAGTCTTGTCGGGCCAACCAATCTATAAACACTAGATGCGGCGTCTCTAAGTCTTAGATCAAGTTCGCTAACTTGAAGGAACGCAACCGAGGTAATCGCATGATTATTCGTTAGCAGGCGGGCCACGTTCTCGCGCGCGAGAAGCAGAGTCAATACTTTTGAGGCGGCGTCAGTTTCAGGTGACGAGCATACCACCTCCAGTGCATCGTGATACGAGGAAATAGCCTGATCTATCTCGTTCATTGAAAGGCCCTCGCGGCCGCTAAACACACCAATATACAGCCAATCGAGGGGCCTGCAGCCACTATTTTGAAAACCAGGGTTTATGAACTGAGGTTAAAGCAATGAATTCTGAGTCCGGTCACAGTCGTGCCGGAATGTCCGCTGCAACTGGTTGTTAGACGCTATTTCCATATGCTCGATACTTGCATGTGCCAGACTCCTTGATCATCTTCAGCAACTTTGTGCGGGATGAAGCCGTCACATTTTTCGAGCGAGATCACCGGTGCGAATTTGGCCGGGTTGAACTACTCGGGCATGCATCCCGCGCAGGCGCAGTTCCCTGCCCAGCGGAGAATTAACAAACTTCATCGCCTCCAGGCCAAAGCGCGCTACGAACTTTTGACATCCCAGGTGGGGTGGCGGGGTGACTTCAATAACTGCCGAGCCCAGTGCCATTCGCGTGCCGGACGGAAGATTCTCTGCACTCAAATCCAAATCGAGATAGAGCTGATCGCCGGCCAGCTGCCAGCGGTTCTTCTCTCGCGCCACCAGAGCAGCCGCGCGCGAATTGATCACCGTGATTTGCATTTCGATATTCGGCGAACCATCCGGCGTGCTTTTGCTGCGGCGGCGGTTCCAGGTATCGCCGATCAGACCCTGAACGAGATCGAGCTCGGCTTGCTCAAGCACTTCGCGCTCGTTAACGGCCTGCCTTCTCACTATCAAATCCAGCAAGCCTTCGTCCTTTGGTGAACAGCGGATGTGATCCAGACCTGCTTGAAGCTCTTCGGCAGTTAGATGAGATGAGATTCTGTCTATCATGAGGTTAATTCTCTGAAACAGTTCTTACGTCGCCCCTTATCGACGATCGCCGATGTTTCGGTACCGGCTTCACGTAAACAGTCGAGTTCTAATAAGCCGCAACCCTAAGCATACGGAACCACCTCAAATCGCGGAAGTCAACAAAATCTTACGCTTGTGTTTGTTGACTCGGGGGATTGACCCGTCCGGAAAAAGCGTTTTATGAACCACGAAATGCACGAAATAAGGCTCGCCTTTATTCGTGCATTTCGTGGTACGCAGCTTTTTATTCGTCTCAATTTCAGCTTTATGGGTTGCCGAATCGTCGGCCGCACTCAGTGGAAGAGGAATGCCTTGATCATCTTCGCGGCAGTGAAATCCGAGGACGGATGTAGGATTCCCAACCCGCCTTCCAGTCGCAGCACTAACAACACAAATAGCTAGACCTGGCCGCATTAGAGTGAAACTGTGCTTGCATTTCCCGATGTTGCGTGTACTATTGCGGCGCTGTCTAAAGTCCGATAAATCAACCTGATCTCACTTGAGACCTGTAAACCCGACGCTGACGCTCATGGCGTTGGCGTTCAAGTCCGCCGAAAGCATTTTGGGAGCACTCTAATGTACATAGTAGATGCCTTCTGGCAGATCGTCCCCGGCAACGAAGTGAAGGCCTATGCGGCGCTCGACTCACTCGCCGGCAAGGTTGAGCAAACCGAACCAGACACTTGGATGTATCTGCAGCATAAAACGAATTTCGATCCCGGCATCAACATCTATCCGCCGCCGTCGCCGCAGCAGGTGGCCTTTGTCGAGGGATTCAAAGACCGCGACGCATACTTGAAGCATCGTGAGGTGTACAAGGATTTCATCGCCGTCTACGGCTCGCTATTTCTTAACATGTACGGGCCCACGGCGCCGTTTCGCATTGTGCAAGCAATGGAGTTGGCGGTCGGATTCATTCGCCCCCTGGCGGCGGATCCGAACGTTTTCCAGGTCGAGGCCCGATGGGTGATGAAAGCCGGCGCAGGCAATCGCGAAAAAGTGAAGGCCGCGCTGATCCCGTACGTGAAGGCAGTGAAGGACAAAGAACCGGAGACATATATGTACACGGTCAGCTTCGCCGATGCCTCGGAGAAATCACCATCGATACCGCCGATGCAACTGGACCAGGTGACCTACAACTCGTCCTGGAAAGATCACGATGCCTTCGTAGCCCACACCAAGGAGCCGGTCTACCAGGAATTTCTCAAAGCCGCGGGCGATCTGTTTGTGCAGGCCATTCCCGGACAGACCACGCATCCATACATGACTACGTCCGTGCTGAAGCGCTTCGCGGGCTTCTTCCGCAAAGAGGCATTCATCGGATGAAGCTTGGAGTGCGCTGACTTGTCAGCGCTTTTCGTTGGTTCGCGAAAAGGCGGCGAGCGCTGGGGGTCAGGCCTTCGATTCTGCGATTCTCTCAAATCTTCGACTTCTTATATTCGACTTTAACCCCCGAAATCAGTTTACTGATTTTGCTATTCTCGCGCAGCTTCATTCTGGCGGCATCGTGTCGCCGACTCAACGATCCGCTACTGAGGCCGGTAATCTCTCCCAGCACATTCAGGGTTGCTCCCAGTTGCACTCCACACACAATGAGTATTTCCTTCGCCAAAACAACCCTGGAATTTTTCCGGCAACTAAGAAAGTCTTGACGGCGTACGTCGCAGACTTTCTCGACCGCCGCAATCAATCGCTTGCCATCGAATGGCCTGTCCGGACCTGCAGCTTTAGCAGTTTGGGTCGTCTTGCCAATCTGATGGATAGTCGCATCGATAAAGTCTTCGCTTCCGACGATCTCTCGGCCAGTCACAGAGAAGCTCTCTTCATAGCCGGCCCCCATTCCCGCTGCGACGAAGCTGCGATACGCGTCCCTGGCAGATTCTTTCCTGGTTCCAAAATGGCGCAACACGGGATCGACATCCAGGACTCCCGGCGGTTCCAGACCCAGATAAGCACGGTGGCTGCTGTATTTGTATTGCTCAGGCCGCCCCACCATTTTCGCTCGTACCGGATTCAGATGGATATAGCGGACCAACTCGGCCAGATAGCGATCGCTTTGACAGAGAGTCGCCTTATATCTCCCTTGTAAGAGGTGTCCTGATCGTCGATAGCGGCGATTGTAGTACTGGCTGTAACCGGTCAAAACCCGTTGCATGATGCAGCCGATTGCGTCTGACTGTCTTTCAATCGCTAGATGTACGTGGTTAGGCATCAGACAAAAGGCGTAAAGAAAGAACGGGAGCTTTCGCTTCTGGGTAGCCAACAGGGTCAGGAACTTTTCATAGTCGAACGAACAATTAAAGATCCGCCGCCGATTATTGCCGCGCGTCATGACGTGATACAAACCACCTTCGACTTCAGCGCGGACTTTGCGGGCCATAGGGCCGCGCATCCTACTGCGCTGAACTCGCGCCGTCAACGTATCTTGCCGGCCATGACTGAATGCAAAGGGTTTTATCCAAGATGAGATAAACCTTGCTTGGAGCTCGGATCCCGCTATTTGCAAATTCTTACTTTGAAGAATCGCAGAATCGAAGGCCTGACCCCGGTTCCAATCATCCATTACGTCTTGACCACGCCGGCCAACTGGTGATAGATAGGCCAGAACTCCCGGAAAAGTGTGGCGCAGAGATGCTGACGCCGCATTCATTCATAGTTCAAGGGGGGTTATGGCCCAGTCTCAATCATCCAGTCAGCCCCCGCAGGACATCCGCTCATTCGCAGACTTCAAGCTCGACCTGAAGCGTGGTTGTTTGATTCGAGATGGCCACGAGATCAAACTACGTCCCAAATCCTACGAAACCCTTAAGTATCTGGTAGAGAACCCCGGTCGAATTCTCGCTAAAGAGGAGCTAATTCAAGCAGTTTGGCCCGACTCATTCGTCACCGATGACTCGCTGGTGCAGTGTCTGCGGGAAGTACGCCGCGCATTGAGTGACGAATCACAGCAATTCCTGAAGACAGTGCCCCGGCGCGGCTACATCTTCGACATGGAAGTCAGCGCCGGGCAGCAAAATCAGACGCACCCGGCGATCATGACTGAGCAGATCGAAGGGGTGAAGCTGGTCATTGAAAGCGACAAATCGGCAATCGGCAAATATGGGAAGCTGTTTGGGGGGGTGATTGTTATAGTAGTTTTGGCCAGCGCCGGATTTCTGTTGTTCAGGTCAATCAGGCACAGCAGACTCGTTTTGGGATCGCCGGCCGCCGCGGCGCCGTTCAGTTCGTTTCAGAAGATCCAACCAACGCAACTGACTAACCTGGGCAGTGTCATGGGAATCGCGATCTCGCCGGACGGTCGCTACGTTGTTTACACATTGGAAGAAGCTGGACGTCAGAGCCTTTGGTTAAGACAGATTGAAACCAACAGTGGCCAACAAATCACTGCGCCCGCCGCCGTTAACTATTTCGAGTTACTGTTTTCGCCCGATGGGCAGTACATCTATTTCGCGCGTCGCGACAGCCCGCAGGGAGTAATAAATATCTATCGGCTTCCCTTGCTGGGAGGCGTACCCGCCAGGTTGATCGAAAATGCCGAGGGGTATTTCAGCCTTTCTCCGGATAACAAACAGATTTGTTTTGTGCGCGACTCAGCAACCAATGAACAAAGCAAGCTGATGGCGGCCGACATAAACGGCGCTGAGCGGCAACTCTCTCAGCGGCAGTTGCCGCAACGCTTCCGCTATCCCGCCTGGTCTCCTGATGGCGGTGTCATCGTTGCTTCAGCCGGAAACTTCGACGCCCAAGGTTCGTTGGTAGAAGCGATCGAGTTGCGCCTGACAGACGGAATCGAACGACGACTAACAACCCAGCTGTGGCCTGAGATTGGCCAGAAGGTCTGGTTGCCCGATGGCAGCGGTCTTTTGGTGATTGCCGGAGATCAAACGAGCCGCCCATATCAAAGACAAGTCTGGTTTCTCGGTTATCCCGACGGCCACCTGCGACCACTGACTAACGATGTAAGTACCTATATATGCCTCAGTTTGACCAGGGATTCCACAATGTTGGCTACGCTGGAAACGAGACTCGAAGCTAATATTTGGGTCACCGGCGCGAACTCTGCCGGTCGCGCCGCCAAGGTTGCCACGGGCGCCGGAGGTTTCGCGTGGACGCCGGACGGACGCATAGTCTACGGCTCGCATGCGAGCGGCAGTAAGGAAATCTGGATCATGAACCCGGACGGATCGCAGCAACGCCAGCTGACCTTCAGCAATGGCTTCAACACATCCCCAACGGTCTCACCTGATGGAGCTGAAATTGTCTTTGCGTCTGATCGCGCCGGCGGACTCAATCTGTGGAAAATGAAAATCGACGGCAGCGATGTAGTGCGCCTGACTTCCGGCGCCGGCGAAGACTATCCGCGCTTTTCACCAGATGGCCGTTATCTGATTTACACTTCGGTAGGTAACTGGAGACTGTGGCGCATGCCGGCAGCGGGCGGTGAGGCTGTGGCCATGGGCAGTGATCATTCGGAGGCAGCGAATGTTTCGCCCGACGGTAAATGGTTCGCCAGCTTTACTCGGGATGATCAACCCAACAGTCCGTATCAGATCGTGGTCGCGCCTTTCGACGGCGGCCCGCCGGCAAAGAAGTTTGTCTTGTCAAAAGATTTCGGCTATCAAAGCGCCGACGTGCGTTGGACACCCGATGGTCAGTCACTGACCTATGTAGTCACTGAAGCGGGCGTCTCAAACATCTGGAAACAGTCGCTGGCGGGGGGAGAGCCAAAGCAAATCACCAACTTTGAAGCTGATAAGATCTTCTACTTTGATTTGTCGCGCGACGGTCAGGAACTGGTCTGCTCGCGCGGCCGCTGGGCCCACGATGTAGTTCTGATCAAGGGCGTACGTCCGGCAACATAATGCACCTGAAGCAGAGCCAAAGGCGCGATAAGTGAAAGCCTGGGCCAGCGGCCCAGGTAGTAGCCCAAACACGGACGACGAGCGCTGAAGGCGTGGCATAAAATCGTTTAAGGTTTGGGCGCGCGCCAATTATTTGGCGCTTTCAGCGCTCACGATCTGGCACGCGATTCGTGGGAACAGCAAGACGGTGTCAGGCCTTCTGCGATTTTTGCGATTTTGACTTCAATCGATTCAGTCATTGGAAGCATCAGCTAAGAATCGCACAGATCGCAGGCCTGGCACCCGTCACTTAGTTCCTCGTGAAGCGGAGCGCCAAAGGCGCGATATGTGAAAGCCTGGGCCAACGGCCCAGGTAGCGGCGCAAACCTGTACGACGAGCGCTGAAGGCGCAGACAAATCGTTTAAGGTTTAGGCGGGCGCCAATTATTTGGCGCTTTCAGCGCTCACGATCTGGCTCTCGATTCGTACCTGGGCCGTTGGCCCAGGCTTTCACATATCGCGCCTTTTGGCGCTTCAATCTCACGCGTGATGAAGGGTTCACGATTTTTCTTGCTGAAGAAAATGTGCGAATTGTTTTCGAGGCGATGGCGTCTAAACAACGAGAGCTCCCGATGAGACCGTATGAAAGTCCGACGTCACATTTTCACTCACGCCAGCAGGAGGGATTTTGCAATGGCTTTTTTGCGAGTAGTTCTCTTAATTTTGGCGGTAGCGCTGGCGGCGATGTGCCGGCAGATTTCTCCTGATCAGCGTCATGTAGCACCGCCTTCCTGTCCAGTCACGCTCGCGCCGGCGGTTCCGTTCACACCTCCCGGCGAGCGTAAGATGGGTCCCGGCGATGACAGCTTCTGGCTCGGTACAGAAAAGTTGTGGCTCTCTCTGCCGAAATCGGGGGAAGTCTGGGGTTGGGCACCGCGCGGCCCGGGCCACCCCAATTTAACAGCAAAGATTTTCTGGGGAAGCGTCGATTTTGATTACCACCGGAGAGAGGACTACGACCTAAAGGTGACCGGAAGACGGATCGATGGTGACGCTCCGCCGCTGGTGGTTGACAAGGTGACGAACGCGCTTTTTATCCCTCATGCCGCTATGTTGACGGGAGTTTATGTGCCCACTCCCGGGTGTTGGGAAATCATAGGTGACTACAAAGGACAAGAGTTGAGATTCGTAGTCTGGCTCTATCCTGTGTAGGCCGGCAAACAATAATCGAATAACACCTGAGCGTCAGGCTTCCGATTCTTCGACTCAACCAGCTCCTTGCTATTGCCGCTCCTAGTCACTCGAGTGATCGCGGTCTTATCGTGGGACTCGGTAATCCAATACTGTTTAAAATGGTAAAATTGGAGAATGAAGAGTTGACCGGACATTATCGAAGGGATCGTGCGCATGCGCCGCGGCGAACAGTCTTTGCCAACTCTCGATCTGGTGCGGAAAAAGGTCGAGCAACTCAACAACGGCAGTCTGCCCAACGGTATGAAGATCGTTCCGTATTATGACCGAACCGATCTAATCGACGTTACTACTCGCACCGTAACTTGATTAAACTAACGCACTGATGGCTAGTCCGTAGGGAATCTTCGTTTGACTGGTCGCTGGTACTCAGCAGCGCGTTTAGCTGGTAAGTGAACGCCGCGTTATCTTTGGCTTCGGTAAAGACGCCGTTCCCATCATTCAACAAGACGACCGCATTCTTCTGATCGCGATTAGCGAGCCATATCAGGTCAACATCGCCATCATTATCAATGTCGTTCGCGACCAGCATCCCGCGACTTGGACTCTTCGACACAAAGCTGTCAGGCTCACCGATCGAGCTTACTAAAATCACAAGAGGCTATGCCTCGCGTGCACGCGAGGCATAGCCTCTAATCTATTATCATCGTTCGCCGGTGAGCCCAGAGGCTCACCGCTATGTGCGGCGCCGAAGGCGCTAAGCGAAATCATCTCCCGCGAG
>AP72_2010_repI_A001DRAFT_1000048_pt1 | contig 23576 bp, 23 predicted proteins | sample AmaPasrepliIA001_FD_9535 | JGI IMG/M metagenome (IMG submission 9535)
TCAGAAATCGATATCGTGCTGACACCCCAACTCATTCATGAAGCGCGCGCGCGCATTGACGGTCGCGTTCATCGCACTCCGGTCGTAACATCGCGTTCATTCAACGAAGTCTCCGGCTGCGAAGTCTTTTTCAAATGTGAAAACCTGCAGCGGGCCGGCGCCTTCAAGGCCCGGGGCGCCACCAATAAGATTCTCTCGCTCAGTGAGGAGGAAAGACAGCGCGGAGTGATTGCCGTGTCCTCCGGCAATCATGCGCAAGCCGTGGCGCTGGCCGCGCGCGAGGCGGGTGTGCGCGCAGTTGTGTGCATTCCTGACGATGCGCCTAAGATGAAGGTCGCCGGCATGCGCTCTTACGGCGCCGATATTCGAGTTTTCGATCGGCACAAAGACGATCGCGATGCCTTCGGCCGCGACATAGCGGAGCGCGAAAATCTCGTCATGATCCCCGCATATGACGATTACCTGATCATGGCGGGACAAGGCACCTGCGGATTGGAATTGCTCGAAGAAGCTCCCGATCTCGATTCGGTGGCGACACCTTGCAGCGGCGGCGGATTGTTTGCCGGAGTCAGTACCGCGGCCAAATCGGTTAAGCCGACGATCAGATGTTTTGCGGTAGAACCGGAAACGGCCAACGACACTCAACAATCAATCGCCCGGGGCGAACGCGTAAAGATCTCTCCGCCGCCCACGATCGCCGACGGCTTGCGAGTGCAGACGCCGGGCGTGTTGACCTTTCCCATCACTCGTATGAACGCCGACGAAGTGCTGACCGTCACTGATGAAGAGATTCTGACAACCATGCGGTTCATGCTCTTTCGCATGAAGCTGCTGGTCGAGCCGTCAGGAGCGGCGGCAGCCGCGGCGGTTTTTCATCGCCGGATTCCGGCTTCCTGCCGGCGGATCGGGGTAGTTCTTTCCGGTGGCAATGTCGATCCGGAAGTACTCTCTCGAATCCTCGAGGGAGCGCATTTGAGCCTGGAGTAACTCAGGTCAGGGGTTCGGACTGGCGCTGAGAGCCAACGACGCGACATGTAGAAGCCTGGGCCAACGGCCCAGGCATCGAATCATACGGGAAACGATTGCGCTGAAGGCGCGAAATAATTAACGCCGTATCGACCTTTTTATGCCTCGCCTTCAGCGCTCGCTGNCCGTTTTTGCGCCCACACCCGGGCCGTTGGCCCAGCTGTTACATGTCGCGCCTTCNGTGCTTGACCGNTCAATCCTTAGGCACCAGATGATTCNGCTATATAATTCCCCTCAATGACGACGATGGCCACATTTTTTGACGTAGCTCCTGAGCCCACGTCGATCGGCGTCGTGTTGGCGGTTATTCTTTTTGTGAGTGCGGTGGTAATACTGCTGGCCGGGGGACTGGTCTTGTTTCTGTGGTACCGCAAACGGAACCTGCGCCATCGCGAAATGGCCCGCCCCGAAGGTGCACCGGATCTCAACCCGGTTCAGGTAAACCAGCCAAACCAGCCATAGGCCGCCATCACTTCGCCGCCGACAAAAGAAGCGAGATTGGCGATTACGATCGTCGCGAAGTCCTGCCACATCGATCGCCTTCCCAATTCTTCTGATTTTCCGTAAGCCAGCCAGAACAAAGTGCATTCGGCAACGGGCGCAAAGGTTTCGGCGACGGCGAGATAGATCGCACGCGAGGCGCCGGCAAACAATAGCGGCAATACCAGCACCACGATCGGATAAGTGCAGGCGGTCAGCCAAATGCCCGCAAACAGTTTTTGCTTGAAAGAATGACGCCGGGACAGACCGATGAGCAGGACGGGCGTCTCGATCAGTATGGTGAAGGGATAACCGATTACCAGAAAGCGCCAGAGTTCCGAAGGGGACATTTTGAAGTGCGCCGGCCTTGACGGCGCTTTGGATCGGCGTGTCAGAACCGGGAGCGGTAGCGACCGGATCAACCAAGTCGATTAATACGCCCGGTGGCTACCGCTCCCGGTTCTGATGCTAATTCAAAGCGGCGTCAAGCCGCACTCCAAACTAGATCATCCTTAACAGAAACGGCGCTTCCGCCAGCACGTGGGCCATCGCGATAGTGAAATAGATATCACGAGTCAGTGTGTAATTGACCGAAAAGCCAAACCACAGAAGGGCCACGGCAAACAATCCGCACAGCAGGATAGCCGCCATCAATTTTGGAAAACCACGCGAGTGCTTGGCAAGCGGAATTGACTTCACCTGCCAAATTGCCCCGCTTGCGCCAATCAAAGGCAACGCAAAAATCCAGACGCCATAATGCAGCATCTCGAGAAAGACATGCATCGAGACGAGCATATGACTCGAAACATTCGGAAGCAGTTCCGCGCCGGCGTGTTGGGTAATGCGCCAGAACAGCCCGTTGTCATCGGCGAGCGGTTGTGTACGCGAAAGCTGCCAAAGCATCGCGGCTGCGAGTAGAGGTAGAAACATCAAACACCGTTGATAGATTCGGAGCCACTCGGGTTTGGTGCGTCGTAGATGCCGATCAAAAAACCACAGTGCAATCAGTGGGTGCACGTAGACAAATGCCAGGCTGAACAGTTCCGGTGCGGCCCAGTTGAGACTGCAGAGAACAAAAATCACCGGCAGGACCCAGAACCAGTCACGATTCGCCTTCTGTTTCCCGCGCATTACCACCAGTGCGCCGATCCAGAGCAACATCGCCGTATTCCAGATCGCAATCGCGTTGGGCCAATTCGCACCCGACCAGATATTTGCATAGTAGAGTGCCGGCAAAGATATATACGCGGCCGTCAGAACACCTATCCCTCCGAAGGCTAGCATGAAGAAGTTGCGCGAGCGTCCAAACCGCGCCGGCAAACGCATAAGGAAATAGCGCGCCTCGAACCAGTTGTGCGGACCCGCGAAGAGAAACACCGTGACGATCGACATTTGCAAGGGCAGCCAACTGGCCAACGCGGCTGAAATCAACCCGGCGCTTATGACGGTCGCCGCGAAGATCCTCGGCGACACGCGCGTTTCCCTGCGCGCGTCAGCAGCCCGACCGTGAGGGAGGGCCACCAACGGCGAGGGGGCTATCGATAAATCAAATGTGTCCATAGCGAAAGGCGCCCTCCCTTACGGTCGGGCTTCTGACACGTTTCAATCCGCACGAAGTCGGCGGATGAGATCATCGGCCGCCATTACAGGTGGCGGACTCATTCCTCGCCGGATCCGCCCGACTTGCGCATGGGAAGAATCAATTTCATATTGTCGTCGCCAGGGACGACTTCGATGGATACGCCGCCACTCGTCTCTTTCCCATCCTTTAGCGACTGCGGCAGATTTTGCCAGCGAATATAACCCGGCGGTCCGGCATTCGCTCGCACCATGATGGTGCCGATTCCGAAAGCCACCGCTGCCAAAACGACCGCGACGATCGCTTTCGTTTTCCGGTTCGGATGCGACCGGGCAAACCAAATTCCGGCAAAAGAGATTGCCAGAAACATGAAAACGCCGGCCATCATCGTGCGGCTCGAGCTGTGCATGATCCGTTGCGACAGAGTCTCGTTGTCGTTATTGCGGGCGGCGGCATCTTGCAGATTCTTAAGAGTGTATTGGGAGATTACCAGCCGCGCTTCGGAGGCCTTCGAATCTGTGGAAATCGTCAAGCCGCTGTACAGGAGGGCTTTGGGCGTTGGCTTTGGTCTCGCGATGTCACCGAAGGCGAAGATGGCGCTGGCCAGCACGGCCACGATCGCCGCGCTTGCGAAGAAGGTTCGTTTCATCGGGTGCTCCTTTTTAGCTAAAGGATTTGATCTTTGTGAGTACCGTTCGAATCACTGTTCGGAGTACCGCCAGCAAGCGGAATCCTCAGTAGTGTGCGTCCGCCGCCGAGGGTCGAATTCCGGACTTGACGTCCGCGTTCGTCCGCGGTTTGGTTCAAGTCTGCGCAGTATAACGCAAAAGCAGCGGTTAGATGCTCAAATCATAATGTGCGGACCCGAAAAATACTCGCGTCCGCTTTATCACTGACGACTGGTGACGAGCAAAGTCAGGCGTCTGATCGTGTCCGAGTTTTATTTGTTGCTGTACGGTTTTATGCAGATCACGATTCCAAAGACGCAGCTATGTCTGGGATTTCGTACATTTCCCGCTGGCATACGGGTTGATTCCATTAGGTTAGTGGCGGGCCGCTCCCGAAAGGCCCATAACTTTCAATTCAACCAACCAAAAGGGGGAAAAAGATATGGCGGACGATCGAAATCGCAATCAGGGAATGAAAAAAGAAGGCGGCTTTGACACTGGCAAGCAGGGCATGCATGAATCGCCCGGCAAGAATCCGCAAAAGGACAAGCAGGCAGGTCACCAGGGCGGCTTGAATAAGCAAGACGACCAGAACAAAGGGATCGGCCAGCCGAGTCAACAAGGCGGCGGAAAACAAGGCGGCGGAAAACAAGGCGGCCAGAACGAACCGACCAGACGTTAAGGTGGTCTGTTCACACCGAGGCTCACGCGTGGGTACGCACGCTTTGGAGATCTCAGAGCTAAGATTTGAGATCAGAGATCTGAGATCTGATAATTCAGAGTTTGAGATCTGATGTTTGAGATCTGATGTTTGAGATCTGACATTTGAGATCTGACATTTGAGATCTGATGTTTGAGATCTGATATTTGAGATTGAGATTTGATATTTGGAATCTGAAATTTGGAATATGGAATTTGAGATCTCAGAAAGCGTGTGTACCACTCGTGAGCCTTATTGTTTTTGGAATCGACTTTGGAGTGACGCGTTTGGACTACCGCCTTTAGCCGGTCAACTGCTGAGCACAAATATTCCTCCGGAAGGCGGGACTCAATCTTCGTGAAGGCGGGATTCCGAACAACCACTTGCTAAAAACGGAATTCTGAACCATTACTTATTGATTCTCTTCACACTCCCGCCACCGCTGATCGTGCGGCTCATGTTGCGCGCTACTGTTTCAGCCTGGGCAAACACCCGCAGGAAATTCCCGCCGAGAATCTTGTCGATGTCCTGTTCGCTATAGCCGCGTTTCAGCAGCTCGTAGGTGATGTTCGGCAACATCGACACATCGCGCGCGCCTTCGGGAAAATCATTTGCGCCGTCAAAATCTGCGCCCAGTCCAACATGATCAATGCCGGCGACTTTCACGATGTGATCGATGTGATCGATCAGTTTTGAGAGTGGCAGCGGCGGTAAAGGATTCGCCGCCTCGAGCTTGTCGTTTTCCTCCGAGAGCCGCTCAGGATCTTTTCCGTACTTCACCGAGAGCGCGTCCTGCTCTGATTTCAGGCGCGCATCCCGTTCGTCAGCTTGCGGCGCCACCGTCTTCTGATCGACAAACAAGCTGTAGAAATTCACCTGGACCACACCCCCGCTGCGCGCAATACGCTTTAACAGATCGTCGGGGATATTTCGCGGCACATTGCTGACCGCCCGCGCCGATGAATGGGAAGCAAATATCGGAGCCTTTGAAACATCGAGCGCGTCGCTCATGGTCTTATCCGAAACATGCGAGACATCGACCAGCATTCCCAGCCGGTTCATTTCACGCACCACGTCCTTGCCAAATTCGGAAAGCCCATTGTGTTTCTTTTCACCGCGGCCGGCATCGGCCCAGTCATTCGTGTTGTTCCACGTCAAAGTCATGTAGCGCACTCCCAGGCGGTAAAACTCGCGTAGCGTGGCCAGGGAGTCTTCGATTGCGTGTCCGCCTTCAATGCCCATGAGGCAGGCAATCTTGCCTTGGGCTTTGGCGCGCCGGATGTCCGCGACGCTGGTCGCGATCATCAGATCGTTCGGGTGGCGTTCGACTGCCCGGTAGACCGAATCGATCATGTCGAGCGTGCGCCGCGCCGCGCCGCCATGCTCGACGTACCACGGCTTGACGTACAGCGAAAAGAATTCGGCGTTGAGGCCGCCTTTTTTCATCCGCTCGATACTGGTGCGATAAGGAATGGGCGGTGCCCCGCCGAGGTCATAGTCATCGTTGGTCATGGGCGTCGTGATGTCATTGTGGGTGTCAATGACAATCGCCCGCCGTTGAATAGCCAAAGCGCGCTGCCAAAGGGCTTCATCGCGCGGTGAGCGAGTTGCAGAAACTGCGCCTGTCGTTGTTTTTGCCGGACGTTGCGCGCCCGATGGAATTGCCGAGGCGATAAAGGTGAAAAGCAGAAGCGCCGTAGCGATCGCTAACAGAGGGCGACGTGTTCTCATGGCAGGATTGTAACAGAAGCCGGAGCACGGGGTTTATTGACCAATGACTTATTGATTTATTGACTCATTGATTCATGCACTCATTGACTCATTGTTCATTGACTCATTGATAAGAGACTAATGATTAAATGAACCAATCAACAAATGAATCAATAATTCACCCCCCCTGTCACAATTACCAGTTATGCAATCTCTGCGGTCCAGCTAACATCCCCAGTAATCCCGACCAGAATCCCGACCAGTTTCGAACGGCCCCGAAAAAATCTCGAATTCTCCCCCGAGAGAAAGCCAGTAGGAAAGGGGAGTATTCTAAATGAAGGTGACAAAGCAATTGCTTTCGATCCCAGGACTGATGATGATAATCGCGTCCGCCACTTTCGGACAGACTCGCGACTACCACCGGTGGGAATTCTTCGGGGGATATTCGGCCATGAAGTTCGACACGCTCGCCGGCGACACAGGCAACGCCACAGTCGATGACGTGCTTGGGGGCAGAAACACTCTGCGTGGCCTGAACCTGGCAACGACCTACAATTTCCACAAGTACATCGGAGCCACTTTCGACTACTCAGCGCATTGGCGCAATGATGACTTTTCTCGTCCGGCGGGCAGCGGTACCGTGCATTCAAATGTACAAAACGTCCTCGGCGGCCTTACCTTCAAGAACAATTTAGACACGGGACCGGTGTTCAAGCCCTTCGCGCACGCGCTCTTCGGCTTCGCACATCAACGGGTCAGCGTTGATAGTCCTCAATTACCGGCGCTCTTTGGCATCACTGAATTTCGCACCAGTGAATCGAGCTTTGCGATGGCCTTTGGCGGCGGCGTGGACCTCAGAGTCAATCATCGGATGGCCGTGCGCGCGGTGCAGATTGACTGGAACATTATCGACCGCGGCGCCCAGCAGACAGGAATAGTCCTGGTGGCAACTCCGCGCCAGACGGTGGGCACGCCGTTCGTGATCCCGGGTACGAGGCAGGACAATCTCCGTCTGGGCGCCGGAATTGTGATCCACTAGATGGCCGTCGGTGTCACGGCCGGCAGGGCTGACCGGCGTGAAGGCCATCAGGCGCGGATCACGGAAGTGGAGACCTTTCGTGTTGTGTTGCGAGGGGCTCTCCCACTGGCGAGTCGCTAGCACCCGACGCTAGCACCCGCCAGGAAACACTCACTGTATGCTGGCAGCGCGGACGTCCCCGTCCGCAATCAGGGCGCCGCGCGAACAGCTTTTGCTTCGTCAACAGCGACATGTTTACAGAAACCTGCCGAAAAACAAATTCGGAGTTCCTTTTACGAGCGAACATTTCACCGAACCTCTGCATATTCCGGAGAGTTCTAGCTATTCGGCTCCTCTAGAGCAAACGTTAATTGGTCGTCCCCTGCGGAAAGCCGCGGCAGATAACTACGCATGTCGATCACCTCAGATCGGTCAGTTGGTGCTGGCATCCCCTCGCTATCGCTCGGGGTTCTGTAACGGCTCAACAACCGCCCGTTTCAAACGATCCTACTTCGCGGACCAACTTGCCTCGTCGAGCTGGAGACGAAAGAAACAGCTTGCGTTCCGAAAGGTCGTAATGTTGCGTGACGTTAACGTACAAGTCGAGTTTTCCATCCCGATCGAGATCTCCGGCCCAAACCAAATACCAGTTTGGATCGTTACCACAAACATCGAGTTTGTAGAGGACCTGCTGTGAGCGACCGGAGCTCAATACCAGTCGAGCGTTCCTGGGGAAATTAATACTGGGGCACGGTTGAGGGTTCTGATCGGGTGCGACAACTTTCAAGACGTACAACCTGTGCCCAAGTCTGAGGTTGAGCGGGAATTGGTCCAGCCCATAACTGTATTCGCCTTCTTTCAACTTGAAAGCGGTGATTACCGGTCCCGGAGTAAGTGCGTTTGTATGGCTGGTAAGCAGTAATGGCTGGCGTGGCGAATTGACGCTGACTCTCTTTCCGGTTTTCTGATCAGGACTGTCGTCGGTGATATCGTCGAAAACCTTATGCACCTTGATTGTCGAGTAACGCAACACTGACCGGCGCCCCATCACCAACAGGCCCAGCCATCGTTCGCCGCTTCTGGCGTGAATCTCATAGCCGTGAAACTGACCCGTCTCAATCACGTGCGCGCGGCGCGTTTGCGAAGCCGACGGTAATACCAGCGAAATTACTATCGAAAAAATTAGGCTTAGTCTTGACTTCATGCGGCCGACCCCTCCCACTTGAGGCGAAACAGATTCTCTGCTGGTCGAGCGGCGGAGGACGAGACGAATTCCAACATTCCTGAGAACGGCTGCCATCTTCGATTGAACGGCGAAGCCGCACGCGCAGGTGTGGCGAGCCACATTGAGCTGCCCGCTATCGCAGGTTAAAAGAGCTAGATGAGAGACGCCAATATCTTGTCGGTGATTCTGTTATTGTTGCTCGCTGCCTGCCAAGATGCGCAAGGTAAGTCATACCTGATAAAAAACCAGGTAATCGAACCGCGATCAACGTCACCATTTGACATCGCGCGGGCGGTTAACATGGCCGCTCGGAAATCGAGAGATCTCAGAGTTGATCTAGCCTCAACGTGGAGCCGTCTATCGGTGGCCCCAGGCTATTTCGACGATTGCAGTAGTTGCTCGGCGAGCATTTCCAGAGCAGAGCTTGATGGGCGCCACGGTCGAGAGATCATTCTTAAGCTAGTTCGCTCACTAGACTTCGTTCGTTACATGATCTTTTCATCGCGTGCACATAGATGGAAATTAGTGGGATATGTAGATCATGACTTCAACAAATACGAATTATCTATGCATAGAATCGAGCGCGCATTCGGCATGCCCTGGCTAGTAGTTCGCGGCCAAGAAGGTTCCGGCACCGGCTATGCGCTCTACTGTGAAACCTGGTATCAAGTCAAGGAGAAGGGTTTGCGACCAGTGTTGAGTTATCCAGTTGAAGGACACACCTACCCTTGGCCGACAGGTGTGGGACAGGATTTCCGAGCAAGGCCAAGGATTAAATCAAACAAAATCTGGATTCGGTATACAGTCAAGTACACAACCTTGGATTACATCAAGAATGAATACACCGAGCTGTTTGCGAATTACCATGACATCTTCTACAGGTGGAAGCCGCGAGAAGAGTCATTCGTGCTTGCCGGAAACATGTCGCGCATTATTGAGAATGACGTGGATATCATCGCCGGGATCCAAACTGGGGAAGAATCTCAGTTAGGAACAAAAATTGGTGGCACTACCTTTTATTCGCAACCCGAAGAAGAAAAACTGCAATGCGCGCCGTCAGAAGTCTTTTTGAAGTACAATTCTCGTCGTTTAATGCGGATCGCCAAGGGGACCAACTCATCACAGAAACAGTGGCTTAAGGAGTTTCTGACTGGCTGCAAAGACAGCCTTGACAGGAAAGCACTACAGCAGGCTTTGCAAAAATAGTTATACATCCATGTCCATCCTAATCGCTGAAGACAATGTGGCCCAGCGCGCTTATCTGCGCGAGATACTCGAACGCGATTTTCCCGGCGCACACGCCGGTGCTGGAAGCGGGTGATGGTGAAGAGACGGTAGCGCTTGCGCTTAAGAACAAACCCGAGGTTTGCATCCTCGACATTCAGATGCCAAAGCTCTCGGGCGTCAAAGCCGCGCGGTCCATCTGGCGCGATTATCCCGAAGCCCGGATCATTTTCTGGACCCAGTTCCCACACGAGATTTACATCAACGAGATCCGCAAGATTGTGAAGTCAGTCGATCCGCCACCGGCCTACGGCTTCATTCACAAGAACAATCCTGAGTCGCGCTTCCTTCGTTTCGTCGCCGCCGTGTTGGAAGACGGCGCCGACATGATCGACCCGGCCTTCAAAGATTCATTCAAGCGCCCGCTGCTGACCGAGTTCGAAGCTGAGGCGCTTTACTATCTCGCACTCGGTCTTTCGAACTGGGCCATCGCGCGCAAATGCTCTTTGAGTTTGCGCGGCGTCGAGAGTCGCCTGGCCACCCTTTACGAAAAACTCTTTGTCTCAATTGCCGAGGGCACGCCGCACGAAGCTTACGAAAAGCTGGCCTACAACGTCCGCACCCGCGCATTCTTTGAAGCACTCCGCCGCGGTCTGCTGAACAACGATGAACTGGAAAAAGCCGCGGCCGATTTGGAACACTGGATCGAACGCGACCAGAAGAAGTTTGCGGAAGAGCAGAAGCGCGAAGAACTGAAGACGCGGAAGATGAAGTGAAGGAGAGACGCGGCGATAAGTGAAGTGATACCCCCAGCCAGAGGCATTCAGACCACGAAGCCACTAAAACAATCACGCGTCTCGTTTCGGGTAAATTCGTGGCTCTCTTTTCGTGTGATTTCATGGTTACTGCTTTCCGCCGTCTGCCTGCTGCCCGCAACTTTCTCTCAAACTCAACCAACTCCGGCGCCCACTGCAACACCGGCTCCTTCGCCTTCGCCTTCGCCGACACCGCCGCCTAATTTGCACCAGTGGGGCGCAGTGACTTCATTCCACGGCTTGCCTTCCGATCGCACGCATGCGATTGCGCAGACTCAATTTGGGGTCACCTGGTTTGCAACTGACGGCGGACTCGCGCGTTACGACGGGCGACGGATCAGCGCCATCAATGATGACCGGCTGCCCTCTGGTCGGGTGCTGGCACTCGAGACTGACGACTCAGGCGCGCTTTGGATTGGAACCGACAACGGCGCGGCGCGTCTCGCGAATGGAAGATTTGATCCGATTAAAGAGACGGCGGGTAAGGTAATCACCGCGATCATCACGCCGCAGAAGGATCGCGCCATCATCGCCAGCGAGAATGGACAGATCTTCGATTGTCAGGTGCAGGTGAAGAATCCATCAAACCTCGCGCTCACCGATGCCGAACGTCAAACCGTTGTCAGCTTTACCGTCCGCGCCATTCCGGAACAGCCTTTACCCAGCGCCGATAAAGATCATCCCGGATCACTGAAGATCACGAGCTTGGCAATGGCGGGAGAAAAACTCTACGCGGGCACCCAAAGCCGAGGGCTTCTGCAAATCGAAAACGGAGAAGCAAAGGAAATAGTCAGCAAGCCGCGCAGTTATTTTATCAGTGCGCTGGCCACTGATTCCGCAGGACACGTCTGGTCCGGCGCCCAGGCGCGCGCGGCGAAGACAGCGGACTTTTTGATCATAGCGATCCGCTGAAACCCACTAAATCAAATGCGGCGACGGGGACCGTGACCGCGATTGTCCGCGGGTCAGGCGATGACCTGTGGGTCGCGACCGACGGTCACGGCGCCTTCCATATTCAAAATGGAAAAGTGATCGAGAAGTTCAGTTTCGAAGGAACGGGCGGAGCTCTTCGTTCCGATCACATCTCCGGCATCTTTGTCGACGCCGAAGAAGTGGTCTGGTTCGCTACCGATAAAGGCGTGTGCCGCTACGATCCCAACGCGATGCGCACGGAGAGTATCAGCGAAGATCCAAACGCGAATTACATCCGGGCGTTGATACACACCTCGCGTGGTCATTTGCTGGCCGGAACGAATTCCGGGCTGTATGCCAGTGACGGTCAGAAAAGGTGGTCCACCGTTGACCAGGTTGGCCGCCGCATCATCTATGCGCTTGGGGAAGATAACAGTGGCCGCGCACTGATCGCGACGGCGAGCGGTCTGTTTGCTTCGACAACGAGCAACAATGCGAGCTTCACGCGCATTGCAGCGCCGTCTGATCAGGACAGTGTGCGCGCGATAATGAATGCAGGCGGCACGACTTACATCGGCACGTATGGCTATGGAGTCGAAAAGCTGCAAGGCTCGCAACGGACTCTCGTCTGGCCGGACTCGAATGCCGACAATCATCTGCGCGAAATCACCAGCCTTGGCCGGGATGCCAGTGATCGTTTGCTGATCGGAACCGCCAGCGCTGGTGTCTTTATCTTTGACAGCCAACAAACAACTACTGAACCCGCGCTCGAGAAACTTAAGGGCGATGCTGTCTGGTCATTCCTGGCCGACGATGCAGGCATCTGGATCGCTTCTGCTAAGGGTCTGTTTCTGTTCCGTAACGGTGAATTGAAAGACATTGCGCCTGGAGTGAATGCGCGCAGTCTGGCCCTGAGCAGCGACGACATTCACGCCAAACAGATCTGGTGCGCAACGGTGGGTAATGGCTTGATGAAGATCGCGCTCGACGATCAATTTGGGCCCGTCGTCTCGCGCCTGGATGTCGAGCAGGGCTTGCCGTCGCAACGCGTGTTTGCAGTGTGGTCAGAAAAGTCTGATCAGGGCAGGGAAGATCTCATCGCCGGCACAAATCGTGGGCTCGTGCGGTATCGATCTTCACAAGTTGCCCCCACCGTCTTGCCGGCCCGGGTGATTAGCCAGCGTATTCATCAGCCGTCAGAACTTTCGCAGCCGCTACAGCTTGATTATCCGCAGAACAGTCTGCTACTTGACGTCACTGCGATCAGCAGCCGCACCTTCCCTGAACAATTTCAGTATGCGTTCGCGCTTTACGACCGTTCGGGCAAGATCATTCGCGAGAAACTCGCGCACGATTCGCAATTTCCGATGGAAAGACTCTCGCCGGGGACATACAAGGTCGTGGCCCGCGCCTTCACTAAGGATCTTACACCCGCCGTGCCGCTGTCGTTTGAATTCACGGTGGCGCGTGCCCCCTTTCCCTGGACCTCAACGGCGCTTGGCGTGTTGCTGCTGCTGGCGCTCATCGCGTTGGGCTGGGGCTATTTTCAAAACCGGCGCATTCACCGCACCAGCGGCGAACTCGCTGCGGCTAATCGTGAGCTGGCGAGCGCCCGGCTGCAGCTCGCCAACGAAACCGAAACTGAGCGCCGTCGTATCGCCCGCGATCTACACGATCAGACGCTGGCAGATTTGCGCCACCTGGCATTGCTAGTCGATCAACTTCCGGCCACGAGAGCGAGCGATATCCGGCCCAATCGCGCGCCTTCACAGCCCAGCGCGCTGCGCGCTGAGATTGAATCGATCTCGCATGAAGTCCGTCGCATTTGCGAGGACCTCAGTCCTTCGGCGTTGGAAAACGTGGGCCTCTCAGCCGCTTTGCAATTTGCTCTCTCACATGCCGTCGAGCATGCCGCGCCGGATTGTAAGTTTGCTTACAACTACAGCTGCGATGATGGTTTGGATGAGAAGCTCAACTTACCGGCCAGCACACAGATTCAGATCTATCGCATCGCGCAGGAAGCCTTGAGTAACATCTGCCGCCATTCAGGCGCGCATCATGTCTCGGTCAGCGCGCGCGTTACGGAAGCCGACCTGTTTGAATTGCGGATCGATGATGACGGGCGGGGCTTTGACGAAGCGGACCCAAAACGAAAGTCAGGTCGCGGAGTGGCAAACATTCACGCCCGCGCTAGCATGATTGACGCCGACGTCGCCTGGATGAAAAGCCCGGACGGCGGAACTTCGTTTACCTTAAGGAAGCCCGTGAGTGGGGTTCATAGCGAGAAGAATTGAAACCGTGAGCGGCCCGAACAGAGTCCCTGTTTCCGTGTGATTTCGTGGTTCAAATTGCTGGCACATCAAAGGCGAATCGTTGGTTCCCATTAACACCAGGTTGTGAATGATCATCTATAGTTGCAGCTTTCGATGTTTCACGCGCCTGGTTCCTCACGGAATATGTCAGAAGCGCCTGCGGTAGCGGGCCAAAGCGAATCTCAAAATGGTCGAATCATTTCATCTGAGCAAACAAGTTGCCGACGCAATCACACGTAAAGAACCGGTCGTGGCTCTGGAGTCAACCGTCATCTCTCACGGGCTGCCACGTCCGCAGAACTTAGAAACAGCTTTGCGACTCGAACAGTTGATCAAAAGCGAAGCGGCAGTACCCGCAACGATTGGGATGCTCGCCGGCGAATTACGCATTGGCCTTGAAGAAGATGAGGTTCAAACTCTCGCTGAATCCCCTGAGGTGAAAAAACTGAGCACTCGTGACCTGGCGACAGGCGTGACGCGTAAGTGGCACGGAGCCACAACCGTCGCCTCAACTATCTGGATTGCGCATCGTGCCGGCATCCGCGTATTCGCGACCGGCGGAATTGGCGGCGTCCATCGCGGAGTCTGGCCTGATATCTCAGCCGATCTCCCTGAACTCGCGCGCACGCCGATGATTGTCGTCTGCTCAGGCGCGAAGATAGTTCTCGATCTGCCCGCGACGCGGGAATGGCTTGAGACAAACAGCGTCACAGTCGCCGGTTATGGTTGTGACGAACTTCCGGCCTTCTATTCGCGCACCAGTGGCTTGCCGGTCGATGTCCGCTGCGATTCACCTGAAGAAGTTGCAGACATCTTCTGGACGCAATCGCGTCTGGGACTGCAATCAGCTTTGCTTGTGACCGTGCCGGTGCCGGCTGAAGCCGAAGTCGAAAGCTTAATCTTGCAGCAGGCGTTGGACGAAGCCTTGCGCGAAGCGGAAGAAAAAAAGATCAAGGGACGCGACGTAACTCCTTTTCTGCTGGCCCGAATGTCTGAACGAAGCGCCGGAGCAACGCTGCGCGCGAACATTGCTTTGTTAGAAAACAACGCGCACGTCGCCGCCCAGATCGCGAGCGCGTTGTGCTGATTGGGACACGTCGCCAGGAATTGAAATCTCGGTTCGTGTCTTTTCGTGGTTGAAATTCCAGGAGAATATATCGACCGAGATTTGAACCACGAACGCAGTCCTCACTTCGTGTCATTTTCGTGGTCGAAGTTCCAGGAGAATATATCGACCGAGATTGAACCACGAACGCAGTTCTCACTTCGTGTCTTTTAGTGGTCGAAATTCCAGGAACAAAAATCGAACCACGAACGGACCCGAACAAACTTCTCGTGCATTTCGTGGTTCTACTTGCATTAGTTACCAGGATGAATCGGAGAGAACAAGGTCTATCCCGAAAACTTGAAACCTGAAACTTGAAACTGTAGTATCGTTTTCCGCGTGGGGCAGTAGCTCAGTTTGGCAGAGCGCCGCGTTCGCAATGCGGAGGCCAGGGGTTCGATCCCCCTCTGCTCCACCAGAACCCTTCTATTCTCAATTATTTACAAGATCGCTCGAAAGGGCTTGAATTCCCAAATGACCAATATGTGACCACGTTTTTCTGCCTGAAGCTGAAATTTCCTTTTGAAACGGTCGCCCGAAGAGTCAACCAGTTGGTCGTTATCTATATGCGTTCTAATGCTTTAAGCGCGACGTAACTCCACGGAGGAGCGGGCGCGAAATCCCAAAACAAATAACCAAGCGTCGAACCAGCAATGCGGAGGTCGGGGGTTCGAATCATCGCCGCAGAAACCTGAGACGAATGCGATCTCAAGAATGAGAGACTCCCATCTTGACCATGCTTGAAGTTGAGCCAGAATTAGCTTCCAAGATCCAGGCGCAAGCAAGAGAGCGCGGCGTATCAGTAGATGTGTATTTGCGGGAGCTAATTGATCAGAAAGGAATTGAGTCCGCGAGCAGCGACTGGATTAGTTCGCAAGAGCGAGTTCGTTTGTTGCGAGAATGGGCATCGGGCCACGGCACCAATACACCGCTTCTTTCTGCCGATGTAATTAGTCGCGAGAGTATCTACTCCGGTGGTGATTAGGCTCGGGTAGCAAGGGCGGATTCTTTTCTGATCATTCACACGTTCGCCCCTAAATTCTGCGAACGCGTGCCGGGCGACGCCATTCGCACTCACAAAGCCCGCTGAGTCGCGACTAGTGACTTAACACCAAAGAAGATCAAACTATATGCTCAGACACAAATTTCACGCGCTTCTCTTAATTCTGTTGCTAGTCACCACGACGTTTGCCGGGCCTGTTGATTTGAGCGGTCATGGAAAGCAACAGTAACGGGGGGCGCTTTGCCATGAGCAGTCCAAACATCATCACGAGCCCTGAACACATCCAGGGCAGGAAATTCGGTAAAGGGCGCGATCGAGCAAGTTACGCGGCCACCCGAGTGGCTCCCGCGAGCCTCGAGAGATAGTGTTCAATAGCCACCTCAAGCGCTCCCCCCAATCCAGCTCCGGTTGGTTGGCCTGGTTCGATCGACCAATTTGCCAGGCGCCCCGCCATTGTCCTCGCCACCGCTTCATGTAGCGATTTGTGAACGAACTTCCAGCCGTAAACAATGCGGCCGCTTACTACAACTCGTGAGACGCCCAGTCCGGTAATGACATTACTAATGCCTATCCCGAGATATTCTCCCACCCGCTTGAGCGTGGACTGCGCCCTTAATTCCCCGGCTTCCGCACGCCCTACGATCTCTACAAAGCGCTGGCGCGTTGCTGAGCTAACTGATGCCTCTCGCCCAGCATAGAGCGAAGTAGCGCTTGCAGCTGAAGAATAAACTTCCCAGCAGCCGCGATTCCCACACGCGCATTGTTTGCCACCGGCAACAATGGTCATATGACCAAACTCGCCCAGCAGGCCCCTGTCCGCTCCAGTTCCTCGATAAACTTCGCCACCTAATACCAATCCGACACCAATCCCTGTACCTGCGCGGACCAGGATGAAATCGTTTTGTCCTGTTCTTGTGCAGTCTCGCAAGCGTCGGTTCGCTTCGTACAAGGCCGCCGCAGTGGCATCGTTTTCGACAATTACTGGCACTCTTTCAGATTTGTCAGTTTGTTGGCCTCCCACCCACAATGCGTCCCCTATCGACACACCACGCCAGCCCAGATGCGGCGCAAATAGCAACTCCTTTCTGCCCTCATCGGTCGGGCCGGGAACGCTTACGCCAATAGAAATCAGCGAGCGTTCAGGCATCGAGGCCCGCAGTCGCTCGACGATCGAATTAATTCGGTTGAGCACTGCGTCCGGGCTGGAAGGCGTGTCGAACGATTCTTCAGCAAGGAATTGGCCAACGGTGCTCGCCGCACCGACCTGAGTGCGTCGCACGCCGATGTTGACTGCGATAAAAAACGAATGGTCACCGCGGAGCGAGAGACCGATGGGCGGCCTACCGAGGCCGCGTGCCGGTTGTTCCGACGCTGTTTCGCAGAGCACATCTGAAGCAAGTAAAGGCTTCACTATCTCCGTAACTTTGCTGCGATTGACTTCCAGACGACGAGCCAGATCCGCCCGCGAGATAGGCTGCGCGGCACGTACAATACGTAAGATTGTACGCGCGGTATCACCTGAAGTATTTGATGACCCTTGAAGAGCCTGATGTGGCCGACCCGACAAAGCAAGCCCAATGCGCTTATTATCAGACTTAGATCTATTCCTGTTGTAACTGGCACTCGCACCTTCTGAAACATTCAGAATTACTGAAAAGCGCGCACGGGTTTTCTTGCGAGCCAGCAAACGACCCGCTTCATTCGGAATGAAACCGAGTTGAGCAATCGCGCTCTCAACACTTGCGCGCGTCTCTGATTTGACGTCTTTCGCCTTATTTACGACGCGAGAAACGGTCATCGTCGAAACACCGGCGAGGTGTGCAACATCACGTAAAGTCGCCATGGAATCCAACCCCTTCTGGACTAAATCCTCTAGAATCGTGCATCCGAAACTAATGCAACTGCTAAGCCAACTGCCGATGTCAGCAAGCGAACCAAGAAAGACCGTTCTTGGAAAAACTACAGTTGAGTTTTAGGGCCAGGAAAATGCCGGGTCCAAAATATCAAGGACAGTATGGGCCCACAATGTTACGCCGCGATGAATTCGCCTTGAGAACATCATTGATTTGGTTACCGGCAACAATTATGTCGGCAGCGAAAAATCTGGTGACGAACTTGTAGGAGGGTATTGTCAATTTAACTTCCTGAAGACGCGAAATCCTAACTCTGATGAGACTAAAGCACTCCTGATGGTACTGTCAGGTTAACTCTGGTGAAGAAACTGCACCTGCATCATAATTCGCTGATGAGCATCTCTCGGTCGTTGTATCGACGCCATCGCTTTCCATCTGAGATTTATCAGTCATTGTGTCTGGCTTTATTTCCGCTTCTCGCTGAGCTTCCGCGACGTTGAAGAGATGATGTCCATACGGGGCGTCTCGCTAACCTATGAGACTGTGCGAGACTGGTGCGTCAAGTTCGGTCAGAGCTACGCCAAAGGGCTGCGCCATCGCTCTCCTCGCCCAGGAGACAGATGGCACCTCGATGAGGTCTTCCACAGGATCAATGGGCGGGTGCATTATCTGTGGCGAGCAGTAGCTCAGGATGGCGATGTTCTGGACATCCTGGTCCAAAGGCGACGAGATAAGAAAGCTGCTAAGAAGTTCTTTCGCAACCTATTGAAGGGACTGCAGTACGTGCCGCGGGTAATTATCACCGATCAACTCCGGAGCTACAGCGCGGCGAAGGTTGAGATCCTGCCGAGTGTCGAGCATTGCCAAAACAAGGGCCTGAATAATCGAGCCGAGAATTCGCATCAACCGACCAGACTACGCGAGAAGGTGATTCGAGGGTTCAAGTCAGCCGGTCATGCACAACGCTTCCTCTCGGCCTTCGGCGTCATCGGTTCGCACTTCCGACCAGGGCGACATTTGTATTCAAGGGCAGGTTATCAAGCAGTGATGAAGTCAAGATTTGCCGCCTGGAGAGAGGTGAGTTGCGTTCAGTAACAATCTCGAGAAGACGATCGGAGTGCCAACGAGGAGAAGGACCGAGGAGAATCGTCTTTCCCTGTCTTTCCTCTTTTCCTGCGGTTAACTTGACAGTGCCATCATATTTAATCTGACTTCCCACCACGAGGCTCTGTCTTGGCTGATTATTAACCTAAGTCAGCCTCGGACACCGAAGTGACGTGGAGGCGTCAACGCGTTATTGGCTCGCCTTTTGTTGCCCACTGTAGTTTGAGCGTCTTGATTTCGTAGGGATTCACACGCAGAACCCGCTCTGTCTGAGAGCGTAAGTCCTGTTCAAGCAAGTTCGCTTCACGGAAATCGCGCTGTTGACCCAGGAAGGTGATCGGAGTTTCACTCTTTGCTCCCTGAATCTCGTACAAACGCAAGGTTATCGAACGATCCTGCTCGGACTTCTTCAATGCGCTTATGACGAGATTGTCGCCCCGAAGCGAGCAAAACGAATAAGTGGGAGGAAGCGATTTGGTGGAAATCTCATCAGTGACGCTCACGGGGATCAAAGGATTATTGAAACTCAGGCCTGCCTGATAAGAGTGGGCTGTTCTCCAATCTCCCGTTGCCGACGAAAGCGAATATCTGAACTGGTAGTGTCCCGGAGATGGAAAATGTATCGACGTGACCTCATCTCCGCGCACAATCTTCGCTGAGGTATATCGCTGGCCTCGGATCATGTTTGCTCTAATCAAGCCATCCTCGAGCTTTACAAGCTGGTGGTCGGCGGCCAGAGTCAGGCCCCATTCAGAGTTGCCGGCGAAAAGCCAATCCTGGATCTGTCGATACTTCTCCCATGCTTCCTTCTGGATTTCGTCCCCCGCACGGGGACCTGATCCTGGGAGTAGATTCGTTACGGAGTTCTCACCAAATGGAACGCCATAGTGTATCTCCACATTTGACTGATGCAGTGGAAAGAGTTGCTGGATCCTGAGGAACCGCGGCTCCTTCCAATCCAAGCTGTCTTCGACGTCCAATCTCTTCAGGCCGCTGTAAAGGATCAAACGTTGGACGACCGGGATGTCGGCTACCCGGCCAGAAATTCTGAGGACCGTTCTCACGGCGTTGTTTTCTTCCAGGACAGTTTCATCGACACTCCGGGGAATAATGCGTCCGGTGTCTGTCTCTCGTTGGACATTATTAGTGCCGCGTTCTTCTTCGCCGATGATCTCTAGGTCCTTGCAAACCTCACGGTTCAACTGCTTATCGAAAACGGCCACTCTTCCGGTCGCTTTGTCAACAGTGACTCGGTAAAACTGGTTTTCGATTGTATCTGTGCCCAGCGGACGCCGGGGCTCTTTCAAGTCCTTCTCACGATCCAGAGTTATTTGAGACGTCACTGGAAACGTCTCCGGTCGTTCGCTAGCGCTAAGAAAGTACGTCTTGTAACCCAGCGCCGGCACGCCTTGCGCAATAAACACCAATTCCACTGCTCGCGAGATATTCTCGCTGGTTTGCTCGATGTAAAAAGGGATAGACTTCCCCGTCTCGTCAACGAGGCGCATTCCTTTTTTGTATTCACTGATTGCGGCCGGTGAGACATCCCCATATAGAGTCACGTGGGCCTTGACCAAGTCGTCTCTTTGCCACCCCAATCCGTTAAAGACCACGATGGGAAAGCTCTTCGCCACAGGAATCTGGACTCGCTCAGCAATGTTCCGCAGCATATCGCGCAGGATCTCTCCGCCGCGGATAATCGCCAGTTGTGAGTACTCCAGTTTGCGGTTGTCACCGATCTCTCCTCCTTGTCCGTCGTGATTGTGGTCCATGGATTCGATGAGCCTTTTCCACAAAACCTCAAAATCCTGCTGTGGATAATCAGCATAGCCAAGGGCGTAATTGATCGTGGCGAACTCCTCAGCAGTGGTGAGAGTACTTGTGGCGGGGACGCTCCACTGCCATAAATGAAGTATCGAATCGACAACATGCGGCCAGGCCAATGGTATCTCGCCTGAAACATCCGCTGCCGATGACGTTTTGGCCGTAGCATTGAAGAAGTCCTGCGGCGTGGCCAAGATAAATTGCGCAGAAGGAAAAGTGCGATTTAGTTCGTCAACGTTTTGAACCAACTTCTCCGTGGGCGCCCAGAGATCCACTCCCCAGTGAACGTAGATTGGACCCGGCGAGGTGGCGCGCACATCATCTATTTCCTTGCGCAGCTTATTAATTCGTTCATCTGTTAAGTCACCATGTAGATTAAGACCCACGCCCCATCCATAGCCGCGGATGGCATTCCAAACTAACACCTTTGACTGATCGGGCGACTTCCAATTGAACAGCGACTTATCCGTCGGGCCGATACGGGTCATCACCATATACGGGATGTCGGCTTTCGCCAGCATCTGCGGAAACTGTAGTGTGAAACCGGGTATGTCGGCGGGATGGAATACCTGCGGATTAACTCCAAACACAGAACGCGCGTAGAGCTTCCCATAAAGCAGATTGCGCGCGTGGACTTCACCGTTGGGAAGGTTATGAAAGATGTTCGCCCAGTTTGGAGCGATTGCAATTCGTCCTTCCTTGACGAGGCGCTTGAGATCCTCCAGTTCCGGAGAGCCTGAGTGCGTCTCGACAAAATTTGCAACAAAGTTGTCACTCTCAAGCAGGAATTTGAACTCTGGGTACTGGTTGGCTATCTTAATGGCTTTGGCGATGATGCGGTTTCCTCTCGCCAAACACTCCTCGCGAGTCCCGGCCCAGAACAGATCCAAGTGAGAGAACGGAACAATATAAACTTCTGCTTTTGGAGGTGTCCCTTCCGCAATACTTCGCTGGGCCTCAAGGTCGGCCGCGGATAGAAGGAATATCAAGACGTAAAAGAGAATCGCGATACCACAGAGTTTTCGTGCTTGCATTGGTCTCTCCTGTAAAAGAAGCTGCTGACGAAACCTTCAGCTAGGCCTTCGTCGCAGCTTGTAAACTGTAACAAGGTTTGTCGTAGCTTCTAAAGCGGAACAAAGATCTAGAACACGAGGCGCACGACCGCTTGAAGCACTCGAGGGCTGCGTACGCCGGAAACGGCCCCGAATCCAACTGTGTTCAATACCCTGCCTGTGTTGGGATCATATGCGAGGTTGGTAGGCACGGGATTGATAGTGACAAGTCCATTGGCAAACGTACCCGAGAAAGTCAAGGTTGAGTTGATGCCGCTGAACTGCGTGTGATTGAAGACGTTAAAAGCATCGAGTCGAACCTGCAACTGGACCCGCTCTTTAAAGGGTATGGTCTTTTGCAACGACATGTCCCAGTTGTTGACGCCGGGACCTCTCAAGTAGTTGAGCGGCGCATCCAGTCCGATGCTTCCCACACGCGGAAAGGCAAAGGCTGTGTAATTCAGTCGATAGTAAGGATTGCTCCCGCTAATTCCTTGCAGAGGGTTGCCTATTAATGCTATGCGCGGACCAGCACTCGGAGTGCCTGTGATGTTGTTGTTCAAACTCAAGCTGTTAAAGGTGCCCGAAAGGCTGCTGTTGCCGATACCAACGTTGAATGGCGTGCCTGCGATTCCTCAGCTAAGGAAAAATTGACGAGGGCCAAGTTAATAAGATTTCGCCTGTAGAGTCTGACAGTTGAGGAGATGAAATTCTGCGGGACGTTTTGCGTGACGGGCGAGGGCGATTCTGCAGGTATTGTCAGGTTAACCAGCGAAGGGGGAATCTGACTACTGATGCGGCATACTGCAGTGATGAGCACACCGGCCTCTCTCTACCATCGTCATCGCTTCCCCAACGAGATTATTAGTCATTGCGTTTGGTTGTATTTTCGCTTTGCAGTGAGCTTCCGCGACGTCGAAGAAATGTTGGCGATGCGCGGCGTGGCCCTCACCTATGAGACAGTGCGGCAATGGTGCTTGAAGTTCGGTCAGACATACGCTAACGGCTTGCGCCGCAAGTCTCCTCGGCCTGGCGATCGGTGGCACTTGGATGAAGTTTTCATAAAGATCAATGGACGCCTCCATTACCTCTGGCGAGCAATGGACCAGGATGGCGACGTCTTGGATGTCCTCGTGCAAACTCGCAGAGATAAGAAAGCGGCTAAGAAGTTCTTTCGCAAGCTTTTGAAGCGGCTGCAATACGTTCCCGGCGTTATCATCACAGACAAACTTAAGAGCTATAGCGCCGCGAGAGTGGAAGTGATGGCGAGTGTCGAGCATCTGCAGCAGAAATGTCAGAACAACCGCGCGGAGAATTCTCATCAACCAACTAGATTGCGCGAGCGGCTGATGAGACGGTTCAAGTCGGCTGGCCAGGCACAGCGCTTTCTTTCGGCCTTCGGAATCATCAGCTCACACTTCCGAGTGGGGAGACATCTGTTCGAAGCCTGCGTTTACCGAGCAGTAATGAGCTCGAGATTCGCCACATGGGAAGAGGTGGTTTGCGTTAAGCCGACCGTTAAATTGAGATGATAAGGACAGCCAGATTCATCGCCTGAGGCACAGGTCTTTGTCGCCTTGAGTTAAGTTGACAATACCCCCACCGCCGTCTTGCACCATCGCATGTTAACCTGACAATACCGTAATTGGACTCGTTATATAAAAAGGAGTGAATGCGATGTCGAATGATGCAACAAAAGCAGAAACCGCTGAATTTGCGGGCAAGCGAATTCTCGTGACCGGCGGCACCCGGGGCATCGGCGCGGCAATTGTCGACCGATTCAGTGACGGAGGCGGTATCGTTATTACGACCGGACGCCCATCTGCGACAAAGGATTCATCCGACCGAGTTATCCGCACGGACCTTAGCACGCCCCAAGGGATCGATCGTCTCGTTAAGGCAGCTACGGATCGGTTTGAGGGGCTCGACATCTTGATTCACAATGTGGGCGGTTCGGCCGCCCGGG
>AP72_2010_repI_A001DRAFT_1000049_pt1 | contig 23391 bp, 21 predicted proteins | sample AmaPasrepliIA001_FD_9535 | JGI IMG/M metagenome (IMG submission 9535)
ATTTCTGCTGTCAATGTTCGGCCTCACACAATCGCTGACGACTGATGGCACACGCGTCTATTGGTTCCGGCAATTGACGCAAAGCACCGCTTTCGGTCCCTTCATCAATCGTCATCACTTCGCCGCATACATGGAATTGACGATTGGCTTGCCGCTCGGTTTGTTGTTCTCAGGATCACTCGAGGCGCACAAACGCCCGCTGTATGCGTTTGTAGCGCTGCTGATGGCGGTGTCACTGATATTCACAAATTCCCGAGGTGGCATGATTAGCCTGATGGCCGAAATTGTTTTTGTTGTAGTGATTGCCGGACCCCGAATGGGTGACCGAGGGCGACAAACCAATCGGGCGCGGGGCGTAATAGTGCGCGTTGCAGCCGCGCTGGCGTTTGCGCTCATTCTGATTGTCGGCGCCATTGCGGTCGGCGGTACCGGCGTCTTCAGCCGTTTTTTGGGAACCGTGAACGCTGCGGATCCTACCAACGGACGCGCACATTTCTGGACCGTCACGCTTGATGTGATCAGGCACCAGCCCATAGTCGGCGGCGGCCTGGGATCATTCGGAGTGATCTACACTCGATATGATTCGGCGAACGGCCTTTACCGGCTTGAGCAGGCGCATAACGATTACCTGCAAATACTGGCCGACGGCGGCATCGTTGGTGGTCTGCTCGGATTGAGTTTCCTGGTGATTTTATTCCGCAACGGGTTCGCCCGGCGGGCCACTGAGGACAAGTTCCGTCGCGGAGTCGCGACCGGCGCGCTCGCGGGTTGTCTCGCGGTGTTGGTTCACAGCGCCTTCGATTTTACGCTGCATACGACATCCAACGCGTTGCTGTTCCTGGTGCTGGCCGCCATGGCTACGCTTGACCGGCGAGTTGAGGAGGGACACGGTCATTATCGTCGCCGGCGCCGACAATCAACTCCGGCAAACATTGATTCAACCCAGCCGGCAGCCGAGTTACCGGCCACCGTACCCTGACCGATCCCCATCTTCGCCGGGAAACGCCGCTGGTTTGTGTCTTACCTCTAATAAGATGTAGTCTTGGCGCAGCTTTCCCGTGCTTGGCATTGAAGTCTGTGCCCTGATCCAATAAGGAGATCGCTTAGAAAGTGTCTTCGGCAGCGGCCGTAACCGTCTCACCCGATCAGGAGAACTCGAGTGCGCCCCAAACCTTACCGGGCGTGTGTCTCGAGGCCGTCGCGCGTCACAAGAAGGCTGACACGGTGAGCGAAAAACGCGGCGGGCAGTGGGTGCACATCTCGGCTGAGGAGTTCATTCGCCGCGTACGTCACATCGCGCTCGGATTGGCCGATGCGGGCATCCGCCCACAAGATCGCGTCGGACTGATCTCAGAAAACCGTCCGGAATGGTCCATTGTTGATCTGGCAATTCTCAGTGCCGGCGCCGTCACTGTTCCGCTTTACACCACACAGGCCGTCGATCAGATTGAATTCATCCTGCGCGACTCCGGCACTCGGATGCTGATGATTTCTGGTGGCCGAGTGCTGAAGCATGCAAGCAAAGGTTTCGCAACGCTGGACCGCCTCGAAACGGTCGTTATCTTTGATGCCGAGAGCGCCACAGGAGTGGAGCGCGCGACCACGCTGGAAAAGCTGGAAGCGCGGGGATCAGCGATTGAACGTAATGATACGAGTGCTTTTCAGCGACTCGTCGCACAAGGAAAAGCCGGAAATCTGGCGACGATCATTTACACGTCGGGTACCACCGGCGAGCCAAAGGGCGTCATGCTCACGCACGATAACTTCATCTCGAACGTGCGATCGATTTGTAGGGGTTTGCCGATTTCGTCGGCGGATATTTCGCTTTCGGTGCTGCCGTTGTCGCATATTTTTGAACGGAGCGTGTTTTATGTTTTTTGTTATATGGGTGTTTCGGTCCACTACGCGGCGTCAATCGAACAGGTCGGCGAGTTCTTGCGTGAGGTGAGGCCGACGATCATGACGGCTGTGCCTCGCCTATTTGAAAAGGTCTATCACCGCATCGTTAAGAAGGGGATGGCGGCAGGTGGGTTCAAGAGCAAGATTTTCGAGCGCAGTTTAACTATTGGGCAGAGATACGCCGAATTAAAGTATGGGCGCAAGCGCATTCCGCTTTCTTTGCAGGTGCGCCACGCCGTTGCCGATCGCCTGGTGTTTTCCAAATGGCGCGAGGGCATCGGCGGCCGCTTACGGTACTTTGTGTCCGGTGGCGCGCCCCTCTCACCCGCGCTCTCATATTCTTTTTTGGGCGCCGGCATAAACATCCTGCAGGGCTATGGTATGACTGAAACCTGCATCGTGTGCGCGAACCGGCCGGAGGACAATTGCGTCGGCTCAATCGGAAAACCATTCTCGGGCATTGAAGTTGCAATTGCTGAAGACGGCGAAATGCTGGTGCGCGGTCCAAATTTAATGCGAGGTTACTACGGGCACCCGGAAGCAACTGAAGCCGTGATGAAGGACGGCTGGTTCGCTACCGGCGACGTCGGCTACCAGGATGAGCATGGCCATTTATGGATTACCGATCGGAAGAAGGATCTCTTCAAACTTTCCAACGGCAAGTACGTTGCGCCCCAGCAATTGGAAAGCCTCTTGAAGCAGAGCGAGCTTGTCAACCAGGTTGTGGTGATAGGGGCGAGCCGTAAGTTTCCCGCCGCCTTGATTGTTCCTGACTGGGAAGATTTGAAGCGCGCGCTCCGTGCAGCCGGAGAAAATGTTAGCGGCAGTCATGCAGACATCAGCCGCCTGCCCGCCGCCGTCAAGCTGGTGCAAAAGGACGTAACGGCGATAACCGCACATCTGGCTGATTACGAGCGGGTGCGCCGTATTGCGCTATTACCTGAGGAATTTTCGATTGAAAAGGGCGAGATGACGCCCACCTTGAAAGTCAAACGCGCGGTCATTGATGAGCGCTACGGAACATTTATCGACGAACTCTACCGCGGCACTTAAATGACTCGCATCTTGCGCGTGTTTCACGGCCGGGGACGGCCGTGCCACTGGATCAAGCTGCCCGTTTTCGCTTTGTTTCCCTGAACACTAGTCGCATCAGCCATGCCGGCATGGACCAAATGTGACCGTCAGGGCTCCTTTGGACCATCACTCGCCGTTGGTCATTCAGACAGGTTTCAGTCACCGTAATCGTAGCCTCGCCTTCGTCGTACGACCGGCCAATCAAATCGGCATTAGGATCGGGATAAAGCTCTACGCGCTTGCCGCGAAACGGCAGCGCAATCTGTCTTGCGCTCATGAAAACCTCTCTGGGCGATGACTCCGTCTTCATCTATTTAGATTACGACGCGGTCAAAGAAGTTGTTCAGAACTCTTCGATTGTCGAGGCGGGATTATGAACGGTCCAGGTTAAGAAAGCGTGAACGCAATGCGAACTTTAAGTTACGCATTGACGGTCTTACTTCGTGATATTTCGTGTGATTTCGTGGATCATCTGTTAGCCAAGGCAGGAGACGATCCACGAATTCACACGAACAAACACGAATGGTCCTTTTCATCCGTGATTCCTGGCCTGATTTCGTGGTTCGTGAGAAGTCATATTGCTATATCGCCCGATTAGTTCGAAAGGAATTTTCGTATCAGCAAATACCTGCCACAGGACGATCCTGCTGTCTTTAACTATCGCCTTCCAGGCGGCCGGCAAGGACCAACTCGCTTCCGGCTGCCCCTTAAATGAGCCGCCGGCAACGCCGAACATCGCAAAGGTGTCCTCGCGCTCAAAAATGTCATTCACTTCAATCGAATAGACCGGAAACCAATCGAAGTACCCTCGCCAACCCGCGATCATCTTTTCTTTGCCCTTAACCTGATTGCCGTGCGCATCAATAAAGCAATGCTCCTCTGCCATTAGGCTTGCGAGCCCGTCAAGGTCGTGGGCGTTGATGCGATCGATAAAAGCCAGAACGGTTTCTTTATTTGTCATAAGAACGCTTGGGAGTGGGGAAACGAAAAAGCGCTGACAAGTCAGCGCACTCCAAAAACCTGGGTCACCAACTTCACATCGTAACGCTTGAGGCTTCTATCTGCGGCCGGTGAGTTATTACGGTTGCGTACAAGTCCTTGTAATGATCCTGCCGCTTGAACCCCATCACGGCCCGCGCGTGATCTATGCGAGTCAATCATCGCCGCTTGAATTAAGCCGCCCGTAGCTTCGCCGGCCGCGGCGCTCCCTTAATATTCACGGGCAACTGCGGCGCGCAGCAGATCCTGACTAAACGATCATGGTCGCGTTGCATTTCCGTGTCGTCCTCGAGCCACTTCATTGTGTCCTTAAGCACGCGCGCGGCTTCTGCATCTGGCGGATCGACAATTCGATAATGCATCCATTGACCTGCACGTCGCGCATCGACGATTCCGGCGCGGCGCAAATAAGCCAGGTGGCGGCTTATTTTTGGCTGGTTCGTCTTAAGGATTTCGACGAAGAAACAGACACACACTTCGTCCGCCCGCATCAAATTCAGCAGTCGCAACCGCGTACGATCCGCGAGCGCCCGAAAAAATAGCTCCTTATCAGATGACTTTGTCCGGCCGGCCATGACCACATCTTAGCACACGTCACAAATATACGCCTTGACATATATGGGCGATGGTAATATGGTGTGCGTATTCGTTCAGGCGTATATATTCTGAAGTGAGTCGCTATAGTGGAGGTCAACATGTCAACAAATATGGAAGAAGCGGTAAAGGCGCGTTATGGCGCGGTAGCTACAAGTAATTTATCGTCGGCGCATGAAGGCGTGCACGCGGTAGCCGAGGCGTTTGGCTACTCGGCCGCGGAATTGGCGGCCATCCCTTCAGAAGCGAACATGGGGTTGTCGTGCGGGAATCCGACCGCGATGGCACATCTGCGAGCAGGTGAAGTCGTGGTCGACCTTGGTTCGGGTGGTGGGCTCGACGTCTTCCTCGCGGCGGCTAAAGTCGGACCGGCAGGGAAAGCGATTGGGATCGATATGACGCCGGAGATGATCGACTTGGCCACACGTAATGCGGCGAAAGCGAATGATGGTCGAGGCTACTCGAATGTCGAGTTTCATCTGACGAAGATTGATAATTTGCCGCTGCCGGACAATTCGGTTGATTGCGTCATCAGCAACTGCGTAATCAATTTGGCTTCTGATAAGCCGGCAGTGTTTCGCGAGATCGCGCGGGTGCTAAAGCCCGGCGGCCGCTTGGCTGTCAGCGACATTGCTCTGAAACAACCGTTGCCCAGCGAAATCAGCCAGGATGTAATGGCCTATGTGGGATGCATCGCCGGCGCGATCCTAATTGAGGAGTACAAGCGGCAACTAATCGATGCCGGTTTTGGAAACGTGCAGGTGATTGACTCAGGTTCAGATTTAAATGCTTACGCGAAGATCGAAAACCAGTCCGGTTGTTGTTCACCGGCGAACGCCGAACAGCCAAAGGAAGTCGAAACCTCAGTTAGCTGCTGCGCGCCCGCGCCGGTGGTAACAAATATTTCAGCCGCGAATGCGAGTTGCTGTGCGCCACCTTCGGTCGAAGGTGAGGGAAAACGGTTGTTCGAGCAGTTCACGGATTTACTTTCGCGCTACAACGTCAACGACTATGCCGCGAGCGTAAAAGTGTTTGCGGTGAAGTAAGGCGCCGCCATGGATTGCTACGAACGCGGGCACCAAGACACGTAGGAGTCTGTCGCAAGTGCGACGCGGGCCATTGCGAAGAACACGCGCATGAAGCCCTGTCGAGATGAGCGGGGTTGCGCTCCTGAACCGCGAAAACGCTCTGCCGCGAAAAGCGCGCGAGTTGCTTTGTCAAACCTGCAAGGAGGCCGTGGAACAATCATGGCAAAGAACGTAAACGCAGACCTCCCAGTCGAAGAGAAACGCCTTTCGTTCCTCGATCGCTTCCTCACGGTTTGGATCTTTGCGGCGATGGCTTTAGGCGTGTTGCTCGGCTATTCGAGTCCCGGTTTTCAAGGCTTCATCAATCGATTTCAGTCAGGCGCCACGAATATCCCCATCGCTCTTGGGCTCATCCTCATGATGTATCCGCCACTGGCGAAGGTTCGTTACGAGAATTTGGGGGCAGTCTTTCGCAACTGGAAAGTGTTGGCGCTGTCGCTGGTGCAGAATTGGATTGTTGGGCCAATACTGATGTTCGCGCTGGCGCTGGTGTTCCTGCGTGGTTACCCGGAATACATGACCGGCCTGATCATGATTGGCCTCGCACGATGCATCGCGATGGTGATCGTCTGGAACGAGTTGGCCCGAGGCGACAATGAATATGCAGCGGGATTGGTCGCCTTCAATAGCGTGTTTCAGGTCGTGTTTTATAGCGTCTACGCATGGATATTCATCACACTACTGCCGCCGGTTTTCGGGCTGCGCGGCAGCGTCGTTCAAGTCAGTATTGGACAGATCGCGGAAAGCGTTTTTATTTATCTCGGCGTTCCGTTCATCGCCGGCATGCTCACGCGATTCCTACTGATTACCGCGAAAGGTAAAGATTGGTATCACGACAAGTTCATTCCTAAGATTAGTCCTCTGACACTCATCGCGTTGTTCTTTACGATCGTCGTGATGTTTAGTCTCAAAGGAAATCTGATTGTTCAGTTGCCATTCGACGTGCTCAGGATTGCAGTGCCGTTGCTTATCTACTTCGTGTTGATGTTTCTGGTCAGCTTCTATTTGGGCCACAAAATTGGAGCTGACTATTCAAAGACCGCCACGCTGTCTTTTACGGCTGCGAGCAATAACTTTGAGTTAGCAATTGCCGTCGCGGTCGCCGTGTTTGGGATTGGTTCCGGCGCAGCGTTCGCGGCGGTAATCGGCCCACTCGTCGAGGTGCCGGTGCTAATCGGCCTGGTAAGCGTCGCCCTCTGGTTTCAAAAGAAATACTTTTCGCGCAGCACGCGAGAGTTCACAATTAAGACCGTAGAGGATGCCCCGTGAAAGAAATATTTAGCAGTCGATGATTCAGCCGGTTCACAACAGGCCGTAAGTGAAATTGCGTTGCGCTCGTGGCCGGAAGACACACCAGGAAGGAACCCATGAGTAAAAAACGGGTCCTGATTCTTTGCACAGGCAACTCCGCACGCAGCCAGATGGCGGAAGGTCTCTTGCGCCACGATGCCGGTGATCGCTTTGAAGTCGAGAGCGCAGGCGTCGATCCGGTTGCCGTAAAACCCGAAGCGATTGAGGCCATGCGCGAAATTGGCATCGACATCTCGGGTCATCGGTCTAAGTCAGTGGACGAATTCACCGAGCAGGAATTCGATTACGTCATTACCGTCTGCGATAACGCGAATGAACAATGTCCGGTCTTTCCCGGAAAAATGCAGCGTCTTCACTGGAGTTTTTCGGATCCGGCGGCAGTCCAGGGCAGTCACGAAACTCGGCTGCCGGCTTTCAGGGAAATTCGGGATCAAATCAGAGAGCGCTTGAAAACTTTGAGATGACACGCCGCTGACTGACTTGCGTCTCCAATTCGCAACAAATCGCTCTAATTTGTTACTACAGTTAACTTCGATTTAACTTAAACTTAACCTCTGTTTAATCGCTCTCCTGTAGCTTTTCTCCTTACACAAGAAATCTATTAAACGCTTCTTCTGAGTTCCCGGCATTTCCCATTCGGCGTGTGAATGCCTAGCACCAAAGGTTTAACCCCAGGTAATTAAGGAGAAACAATATGCTACGTCAAAGGTCGCTAACTCGAGTTGTACTCACCCCACTCGCCGTTGCTGTGGTGCTGGTATTCACAGCAACGGCTCTCGCCCAGTCAGACACCGGAAAAATTTCCGGCAGCGTTAAGGATCAGAACGGGGGACTCGTGCCGGGGGCGAATGTGTCGATTGTGAATGAAAAAACTGGTGAAGAGCGCAATGCGAAAGCGAACGACGACGGCTACTTTTCGGTCCCAGCCCTAAAGGCATCGAGCTACCGGATAATCGCCGAGAGCACCGGACTCAGCGGCAAGGTGGACCATGTGAATCTGAACGTCGGCCAGGAGTTAACCCTCAATCTGGCCATGACCCCGGGCGGCGTCACCGCAACTGTGAATGTTGTCAGCGGCGAAGAAACTGTGACCGACACCGGCACCGCGGGCATGAGCGCCAACGTAATTCCGCGTGAAATTCAGGGCCTGCCGATAAACAGCCGACAGTTGTCGCAGCTTTATCTGCAAGCGCCCGGTTCGGTAAACAGTGGTTCAGGAACCTTTGGTGATATTCGCTTCTCGGGTCGGGCGACGGAGCAGAACATCGTTCGTTATGATGGCATCGAAGGCACTGCGATCATCGATGCGAATCCGGGCAATCTCAACGGCGAAATCCCCACGCCGTTCCGGCTGCAATCTTCGCTGGAAAACGTTCAGGAGTTCCGCGTCGATTCGAACGTCTATCCGGCGGAGCTGGGCACCGGCACCGGTGGTCAAATCAATGTGGTGACGAAATCGGGCGGATCAAGTTTCCACGGATCGGCTTTCGAGTACCTGCGCAACGATGCCCTGGATGCCGCGAACTTCTTCGACAACATCATCGGGATCAAGAGCAAGCTGCGGATGAACCAATTTGGCGGTTCAATCGGTGGTCCAATCAAGAAAGATAAAGCTTTCTTCTTCTTCTCTTATGAAGGTTACCGGCTGCGTGGCGGCATCAATGCAATCGAAGCTGTGCCGGGACTTGCGTCGCGGATTTGTCCCGGCGGATTTGTGCTCGGTTCCCCGGCCACGGCTTGTAGCGCAACCACCATGGCGCTTATTCCTGCTTTCCGCGGCGCGGGCGCGATAACGCTGCGCACCGGTCCGGATTTGTTCGATACAATTCAGCTTCAGGCCAGCAACATCGTCAATGAAAATACCGCAGCATTGCGTTTGGATTTCAAGCTGAACCAAAAACACTCTGCCTATTTTCGCTTCTTCCGTGACCAGGGTTTTAACAGTCAGCCGGATGGCACGACTGGACGGCGGATCGTCATACGACAAGTGCCGCAGAACGGTATCGTCGCCTTGCAATCGGCGATACGCCCGAACCTCTTTAATGAGTTCAAGTTTGGCTACAACGGTGCGTATTCGAGAATCAATGGTGTGGCTCCGCCCGCTACCGGAGTTGATCTCTCGGCCATTACGCTGAACCTGGCGGGCAGCGTGGCCGGTTTCGCTTTACCGGGTCAGGGAGCGAGCGCGGGCATCGCAGTTCCTGGAGGTCTCGTAAGAGCGAACAGCGCGCAGAACGGACGCGGGCAGCCGTATACACCTTATTCGCTCTCCGGCATCGACAATTTGAGTTGGACCAAGGGCAATCACAGCTTTAAGTTTGGCGGCGAGCTACGTCAGATTACGTTGTACACAGATCGGCTCGGCGGCACTACTTATACGTGGTCCAGCATCACCAATTTTCTGACGAACACGTTGCAGTCAACCCAGGTCCTCGGCGATCTTTCGTCACCTTCGCCTTTCTTCATTCCATCTCTGGTGGGCCCGGCACATGCAAAGCAATGGTATTACATCGCCTATGCGCAGGATGAATGGAAGATTAAACCGAACCTGACGCTTAATTATGGTTTGCGTTACGAGTTTTACACGCCGCTCAAGGAAGTGAACAACCGGCAGATTTACTTCAACATAATTGATGGGACGTTGCGTAATCCGAGTGAAGATCCTTTTCATACGTCCGGAACAAACTTCGGTCCGCGCGTCGCCCTGACGTGGTCACCAAATCCGAATGGAAAAGGATTCTTCGGCGGTGGCAAGAGCGTAATTCGCGGCGGCTTCGGCATCTTCTATGGCCCAGGCCAAACGGAGGATCAGATTCAGCCCATCGAATCAAACCGTATCAGCTCAACAGTCAGCGGCGGCAGCTATCCGGCAGATCTGAACGCAGTTGCCGCGGCGTTCATTAACAATCCGGCGAATCGGCAATATCAACCACGCGCTTACGCGCCTGAGTACACGATTCCCGAGAAGATTTACCAGTACAGCGGTTCCTTCCAACAGGAACTGCCGTACAAATTGGTGCTGACCGCTGGTTATGTGGGTTCGAAGGGGCGGAACCTGTTCTTGCGTAGTATTGCCAACCGGATTCTTCCGGGCCAGACAATAATTCTCGATGGGACGCCACTGCCAAATACGTTCGGAGTCGTGAATCGCACAAATGCTGCGGGCCAGGTCGTCGCCGTCAATACGATTCGCGAGTTCTCGATCGTTTCTGGTACGTCATCTGTTAACAATCCTTTCGCAGAAGTTGATGATAAGACGAGCGGTGGCCACGATACCTATAACGCTCTGCAAATGACGGTGGGGCGCCGCTTCAGCACCGGTCTGACCTTGAATTCGCAGTACACCTACTCGAAATCCTTTGGCAACACCTCCGGGTCCAATGAAGCCCGCACGGCCGCGAATAACGCGCGTGCGCTCAGCGATTTTAATTACGACGAAGGCGCGAATAACTTCGACATTCGTCACACGTTCAATCTCAGCGCGCTTTACGATCTGCCGTTCGGTAAAGGACAGAAGCACAATCTCGAAGGCGCTGCTAACACGATCTTCGGTGGTTGGGAAGTCGGCACGATCATGAACGCTCGTTCAGGTGTTCCTATCGAAATCGGCATCGTGCGACCGGATGTGGTGATTCAGTGCCGGAACGCCGCAGGTTGCGTCGTTCCCACGGGTGCCGGTGGCGCAACCACCACGTATGCGAACGGGTTTGTGGCACAGCTCCCCGGCACAATCAACGCCGCCAATCCACTGCCGCCCGGATTCATGGCGGTCGTCAACACTCCGAGCGGCGGCGCCTCGCGCAACGTTCGACGACCTGATTTGGTGTCGGGCGTTAATCCATATCTGGTAAATGGCGACCGACTGATAGTCAATCCGGCTGCGTTTACGACGCCGGCGCCGGGCACGTTCGGCAACGTCCCGCGAAACTTCCTGTATGGCCCGAACTTCCAACAGTTCGACGTTGTCTTCAACAAGAAGTTCAAATTCACTGAGACCACGAACCTGGAATTTCGCACCGAGATCTTCAATATTTTCAATCGCGCGAATTTTAATAATCCGGGTACGACTCTGAATCTGGCGCTGCCGACCGTGAGCCAGACGGGCGGAGTCTTCGCGATTAGCTCCGGCCCAAACGTGGTGCAGCCGGGTCAAGCTTACACTCAAGGCGCAGCGGGCGGGACGTTTGGACTTCTGCGTTCTACAATTTCGCGCGATGTCGGTTTGGGCACCAGCCGTCAGATTCAGTTTGCGCTGCGGTTAAACTTTTAGTGAACGTGGTCAGCAACAAAAGGAGGCCGCGATCGCAGTCTTCAGGAGAGTTCCTCCGGCCTGCGATCGCGGCTTACCTTCACGTTGGGTAAGCTTTCCCGGAACGGCTCGAGTCTTAAAATATCGGTAAGAGGGATCAATCGGACCATGGGCCTCTTTGGCGTCAGGTTAATGCCGCGCGAGGAGGATTATGTCGCGTCCTTAAGCGACATGACTGCGAACCTCGCCGAAGCGGCGCGCACTTTGGTTGAAATGTTCGGTGACGAAATTGGCGAAGCCAGTCACTACGCCGAGCACATCAAGACCCTTGAGCATGCCTGTGATGAAATTACTCACAATGTTGGCACTTCGCTGCAACGCTCATTCATTACCGCAATCGATCGCGAGGACGTCCACGCGTTAATCACGACGCTGGACGATATTGTAGATCTGATTGAAGCATTAGCGGCCGCCGTGGTAACTTACGGCGTCCAGGAATACACCCCATACATGAGGCTGTTTGCCGGCGTCATTCAGCAAATGGCCGAGGTCCTCGATCGGCTGGTGCCGGCGATCGAGCGTCCTCGAGATATGAAGAATCACGTAGTGAAGATTCGCCCGTTGGAAAGAGAGGGCGATGAAATTTATCGGGAGGCGACCGCGAGCCTTTTTAACCATGGGTTACCGGTTGCGACGGTAATTATGCTGAAAGAGATTTATGACAATCTGGAAAATACGATCGATCGTTGCCAACACGTAGGCGATCTGGTGGAGCGCATCGCAATCAAGAACATGTGACCGAGTGACGATCTGAAAATATATGCCCTCCATCAACGCGACGGTTGTAATCGCATCTCTGATAGTTCTGATTGCCCTGGTTTTCGATTTCACGAATGGATTTCATGACGCGGCGAACTCGATTGCTACAGTGGTATCGACGCGTGTGCTGTCACCTAGATATGCGGTCATCTGGGCCGCTATCTTCAACTTTGTCGCCTTTGCGATTTTTGGGACGAGGGTCGCCAAAACTATCGGTGGCGATCTGGTGCGCATCGATCTAATCCGCGAGGATCTCCGGCTGTATGTTTTATGTTGCGGACTGCTGGGCGCGATCATCTGGAATTTGATCACGTGGTATTTGGGGCTGCCGACATCGAGTTCACATGCCTTAATCGGCGGTTACGGCGGCGCGGCGATCGCTGCTTATAGAGGATTCAGCGGTCTGCTGAAGCCTGAGGGCTGGGTGAAGACAATTGCCTTTATTGTTGCGTCGCCCGTAATCGGTTTCATTTTTGGCTTTGCAATAATGGTCGGTGTGTATTGGATTTTTCACCGCTGGACGCCCGCGCAGGTCGACAAGACGTTCCGTCGCGGGCAGTTGTTGTCCGCGGCTGCGTACTCGTTAGGGCATGGCGGAAACGACGCGCAGAAAACGATGGGCATCGTCACCGCGGTACTGGCAACGGCAGGCATGTTCAATTTGCATTTGGGTGACAAAGGGTCGCTGCCCAATATTCCCCTTTACGTGGTATTGCTGGCCCACGCGGCCATCGCCCTGGGAACTTTGTCGGGTGGTTGGCGCATCGTTCACACGATGGGTTCGAAAATCACAAAACTGCGGCCAGTCGGCGGATTTTGCGCTGAGACCGCCGGGTCGATCACGTTATTCGGTGCTACCGCGTTTGGTATTCCGGTTTCCACCACGCACACGATCACCGGGGCGATTGCCGGCGTTGGCTCAACCACGCGTCTGTCCGCGGTTAAATGGCGCGTCGCGGGAAGNATCGTCTGGGCCTGGGTCTTAACCATTCCTATGGCGGCACTTTTTGCTGCGATTTCCTTTTGGCTTATTGAATTGACCCTCCACTTGTTTTCCTAGATTAGCAAACAGGCATGCCGCGATCTGCATTGATTATCGAGGACGACGCCGACATCGCTGAAAGCGTGCGCTACAACCTTGAAAGCGCCGGTTTCAGAGCCCAGGTCGCGGGTAGTGGAGAGAGCGGACTTTCGATGGCCCTGGATCCGCAGAATCCGCCGGCGGTAATCGTTTTGGATCTGATGCTCCCGGGAATGAACGGTATCGAGATTTGCCGCCGGCTGCGGCGCGAAAATCAGACGCGTCGCATTCCGATCATTATGTTAACGGCGAAAACAACCGAGGCCGATCGCGTGTCCGGACTTGATGTCGGCGCTGACGATTACATCGGCAAGCCGTTTTCCGTTAAAGAGTTGTTGGCCCGCGTTCGCGCCGTGCTGCGGAGAACCGAGGAAGAGGCTGGTGAACGTTACGACGATGGGCGGCTGACGATCGATTTTGAAGATGTGCGCGCTTCCTGCGATGGGACCAACGTCAAGCTGACCCATAAGGAATTCCTCCTCTTAACGACTCTCGCAAAAAAGAAAGATCGTGTGATCACTCGACAGCAGTTGCTCGATCAGGTTTGGGGATACAGCTACTACGGTGATGCACGCACGCTCGATGTGCACATCCGGCGATTGCGGCAGAAGTTGGATGCGTGCGGCGACTGCATTGAAACTGTCGTCGGTGTCGGCTATCGCTTTATCGGCTGCGGATCCTCCACCAAATCCGCGAAGGCAGATGGTTAGTTTCCGCCTTCTTTTTTTTCTGTTCCTCGCTGCGACGGCAGCCCTCGTGATCTTCGCGTTCTTTTCCAACGGCACCGTTCGGTGGGTTTTAATCTGCGCCTCGTTAGCTTCATTCGGGTTTAGCGCGGGTGTTCTCATGACCCGAGCCTTCGCTGCGAATGGGGGATTACGAGGCGGCCGCGCCGGCGCCGGTTCGCACGGCTTCACGCCTGATCTGCTTAACTCAACCATTAACGAGATGCGGGAAGGGCTCGTGGTTATCGACACGGACATGCGGATCGTCGCCTCGAACGAAGCCGCGCAACGACTCTTCTTGCATGTCGATTCAGCCATCGAATCGCGGCCAATCACTGAAATTACTCGAAATCCGGCAATTTATGACGCTTTCTTGGATGGAGTCCGGGGCGTCGAGCGCGTCGGCGTTAAAGTCGAAACCCATGGCCCTCAACGACGAATATTCGATCTGCGGGTGGTACCCTTGCGTTCGTCGTCGCAGACGGTCACCGGAGCGCTTGGCGTTTTCTTTGATGTGACCAGATTGGAACGACTCGAGATAGTCAGGCAGGAATTTCTCTCGAACGTCTCACATGAGTTGCGCACACCGCTGACTTCGATCATAGCGCTTTCGGAAACGCTGGAAACGGGAGCGATTGATGATACGGCCAACAACCGGCGCTTTCTCTCGATAATTCAAAAAAATGCGGCTCGTATGCATCGGCTGATTGATGACATTCTGGAGTTAAGCGCTATCGAAGCCGGCAATGTCAAACTGCACCCGGAACGGGTCGTGCTGCAGCCACTGATCGATGATGTGATTAGCAGCCTCTCAAGCGTGGCTGCATCACGGCACATACAGGTCCGTAACCTGGTTGCGGCGCAAGCCGAGGTTTTCGCGGATCCACACCGGCTAATGCAGATGCTGACTAATCTGATTGACAACGCAATCAAGTTTAATCGAGACGCCGGAACAGTGTCAGTCAGATTTACCGCGGATGAGCGCGACCGGATTACCGTGACTGACAGCGGCGAGGGAATTCCTTCACACCATCTGGATCGTTTGTTCGAGCGATTTTATCGTGTCGACCGGGCGCGCTCTCGCGAACTTGGGGGAACCGGACTGGGATTGGCAATTGTGAAACATCTTGCCCGATCACATGGCGGCGAAGTTACGGTGCGATCGCAGTTCGGGGAAGGCTCAGAGTTCACCATCGAACTGCCGCGTCGCTCCTAACGCCGCAAATTGGTCGTTTCCGGGACACTAATGCGAGAGTCGGCCCCGACTTGGGAGTCTGCTTGTCCGAGTCAACGGCCGGGCCCGGTGCCGCAAGTGCATTTCCGCAAACCACTGAAGTGGTGAGGGAATTTCAACGACGGGAAACGGCTCTACTTCATTTCTGTAGCGCCCCAACAATTGAAGCTCCGCGCTGCAGAAATCGCAGTTGGCAAGGTGCCTCTCAATCCGGAGACGATCTGTGATTGGGAGCCGGCAGTTCCGGTACCGTAGCAGTGATTCGGACGACGGACACTGGACTGTTTTGCAGAAGTTTCGAACAGGGGTTGAAGGGTTCATAGCTTGCGCGCCAGGGATTCGTGCGGTTGCAGAAAAGAACTAATTGCGTTATATTTCCAGAGACCTAAATCCACTCTGAAAGCACTTTCGTCAATCTTCCCAACAGTTAAACCATATGTAAAAAAATGTTGCGCCGAGTTGGCGTGGTTTGTTAGTATAGGCGTAGGTTGACCGAGGAGCATTTTGCTCCTTGGTTCCGCACAATCGGTGAAACGGATGTTCTGAATCATCGAACCGCAGTTTCCCCGCGCTTTGATCTGACTTGCCAATCAGGGAAAAGCACCTCTCGGGATTGAAAACGTTAAAGACAAAATAGCTGTAGGCATCTCGATCACTCGCTCGCGGTCTTTCTCTGGCAGCGGTGGCCCCAGCATCTGCAAATCTCGCCGCGGATGATCGTCCTGACCAGCAATAAGCATGTCGCCAAAGTCTGACCAGTCCGGAGCTGCCGATAAACTTGCATCCACTCTCATCTTTCTGGAATTAACACTACCGTGAAATCAATCATACAAAAGGCGCAGGACTCAACTATTGCCGTGTCGCGCGAAGTAACCCGGTCGAGCCGGTCCGCCGAACGTAGCGCGAGAGCAGGTCATTGGGTCGAAAGTCTGCGCAACTCCGATGTCAACCGGCTCTGGGCCGAACTTCATCGGATCGTAAGCAATCATCCGCTGGTCCGTGCTTCGCGCAGCGCCGGCTTGCTGGTGGAAGAGGGCGCCGCGAGCGCTTATACCGATCTCACCCAGGAACTGTTTGTACAATTATTGACGAAGTCCCGGTTTCAACACTATCTCGACACAGCCATGACCGACGCTGAGATCGAGTGCGAGATCGGCCAAATCGAATTAACCAATCTGCTGACCGCTGAGCTGCGAAAGCGTCACCCCGAAAGTTACCGGTTAGCCCGGCGTATTTCTACTTTGATCCAGTCGAGCTCGAATTTCCGCCGGTTCGACACTAATGGCAATGATGAGGAGCACCATCGCAGATTGGCTGATCGGGTATACGGTCTGAGCGAGTGGCCGGTCAATAAATCAGGCCGCGGATCTCATGAAATGGAACAGCGCGCGCACGTTCTGCCAGTGCGCCAGCGCGACACGCGCATGGTTGGCTGCACCGGCGACGCGCAGATTGTAATCAGTAATTCCGACTTGGAAGATTTGATCGTGAGCGTACTGGAGGCAATTGACTCGCCGGCTGATATTCGTACGCTAAGAAGCCTGGTAATGTCACGGCTGCCCGTGATGGATATCTATCTGGTTCCGCTGGGTGGTGACGACGCCGATTCTGATGGGCCGCATTACGATCCCGCCGATTTGCGAGAGAACCCTGAGGAGAGCCTGCTGCGTCACGAATCGCAAAAGGAAGCAGCGGGTTTCGTCGATAAATTCCTGACAAATTTACGCGGCAATGTACGCGGTAAAATCAAGCAATACAACCGAATGCTCGGCGTGCTATGGCACTGCTATTTGAGCACTGACCACGCGACGCAATTGGAAGTTGCGGCCACACTGGGCGTTTCTGATTCTTTGGTATCCGACTACCGGCGCCGGATTGAGCAGGAGTTGCGCGCCTTGTCGTTTACCGAAGTCGAGGAAGCGCGCATGTTTGAGTTGGCCCTGCGTGAGCGCGTCCGCACGATGGTCTCGCTCGAGAGCGAAGGAATGCCGGCATAAATCTTCGGCCCGTCGGATTGAGCCTAAGATAACGAGAAGTGCGAGGGCCGCCTGCGCTTCTTTCGATTAACGGCCCGGAAGGCAATGCCGCCCTTCGGGCCTTCACTTTCTCTGAATGCGTTTACGACGGCCTGACGGCGGTGGCTACTAAAGGGGCGCTTGCGGCGCTCCAAGAGTGCGCGACAGGCGCGACCATATTCCGCCTAGTCAAGCGTATATATAACCTCTCGTTCCCCTTTCTCACGTCCCTGGGAGTCGCTTGTTCATTACCAAATTCGCCCGGCACCCAGTTGCTTGGGGCCTCCCGGGAACGCGACTCGTGGATGAACTAACCCGCTTGGCGCAGTGATCGACCTCAGGACAGGAGAACCGCCGAAGGAACTCGCTGGGAGAGTAAACCCCACCTTGTCCAGGGGTGAAAACTTGGCATACTCTTGGCAAACCATTTAACCTTGGCGCCGGAAAATCGCCTGGATTGAGCGTCTGTGGATGTTAGACGACTAACTGTCGGAAACGTGGGTTGGACGGACAGCACGCTCACTTCCTTCGAGGCAGTCTGGGCGACTGTCCAGTTGTAGAACTTGACCACTGTGATATAGTCGGCCGTTTAAAAGGTCAATTATCGTTGAACCTCCAGCGAAACTGGGCAACCCGGCCCCATTTTCCGCAGGTTACTAAGCCACGGTGACTAGCTAGTTTCCAACCCTTTACACGCAGCAGATTGAGGTACAGTTGTAAATGAGTGGGGTACAATTCTCCAGTAGACACGAAGAGAATTCGGTCCTAATCGTCAACGACGTACCCGAGCAGCTCACGCTTATGGACACGCTTCTGCGTAGAGCAGGCTATCTTGTCCTCAAGGCGGAAGACGGGCTCGAAGCTTTTAATCTAGCTAAAGAAAATCTCCCGGATTTGGTGATTAGTGACGTCCGCATGCCCCGTGTAGGCGGTCTGGAGCTCTGCAGGTTGATGCGGGCAGATACTCAGCTTCGCTCTGTCCCTATTCTGCTAGTAAGTGCGGTGCAGCACGATACAGCAAGTGTCGTGGAAGGCCTTCGTGCCGGCGCAGATGATTATCTGGACGTTCCTTTTGATTCTACGCGTCTCGTGGCGAAAGTGGCTCGATTGCTGGAGCGCTCGCGCCTGGAAGCTAACTATCGGAATCTGGTGGAGCAGGCTAGCGATGTAATTTTCACCCAGGATCTGTCCGGACGATTAACGAGTATAAATACTGCTGGTGCGAGTTTTGTAGGCCGGGACCCGCACGGACTCCTCGGAGACTCGTTCTTTTCTGTTTTCGGTCTTCCGGGTGTCGACCACAAAAGCAATGGTTTTGCAGACGGCTTTGATCATTCTAAAGGCGGCCAGGAGTTTAGACATCAATTTATTGCCAAACGTATTTCGGGTGAAGAACGGTGGCTTGACCTCACGATGTCGCCTATCAGGGATAGGACGGGTGAAACCGTGGGGTTTCGTGGCTTAGCCCGCGACGTCACTGACCGTAAGCAGGTCGAATTAGCACTGCGCGATTCTGAAGAACGCTATCGGTTGCTTTTCGAATCGACACCTCAGCCGATGTGGGTCCTAGATCAACAAACTTTCGAATTCCTGACGGTAAACGAGGCGGCTACCCGTACTTACGGTTACACAAAAGATGAGTTTCTTTCGATGACCCTGGATGATATTGGAGCAAGAGAAGGCTTACCGGCACCGGTTAAAGACACCTTGAATGGAGATGAGCCAGTCATTTCCGGTCCGTGGCGACATCAAACCAAGGACAAGAAGAACATCTATGTTCAGGCGACGTCGCATCCGGTGCTCTTCGACGGCAAGAAAAGCAGGCTCGTAATCGTTAACGACATCACTGAACGAAAGCTCCTGGACGAGAAGCAGGAACGTTTGCGCGTTTCATTGCAACAATCAGCAATGGAGTGGCGGCAGACTTTTAGTGCAATTGATTTCCCGGTGCTGATTGTTGATCTTGAAGGACGGATCAGGCGCGCTAACGAGGCGGCGGAACAAAGCGTGGGTGCCGAGGAGGGCCAGCTCGTTGGCCGGAGCGTCGCTGACTTGGATGAAGGTCAGCCATGGAAGACGGCCGCCGAGTGGTTAAAAGGGATCCGCGAGATCGGGATTTCCGGTTTCGCAAGAGGTGACAGACGAGACGACCGGCAAAACATGGTCTCTGGCACTCTTTCTGGTTAATGAATTCGGCTCACGCGGTAACCGGGCGATCCTTATTGCTCAGGACATCACCAAGAGGACTGAACTTGAAGCTTCGCTGCGACAGAGCAAAATGATGTCGCTGCTGGGATCGGTGGTCGCCGGTGTAGCTCATGAAGTTAGAAATCCGCTGTTCGCAATTTCCGCCATCCTGGATACCTTTGAGACGCGCTTCTCCGATCGGACGGAGTATCAGCGCTACACAAGTGTTCTCCGCAGTGAAATTGAGCGACTTACCGTGCTGATGGAAGAACTGCTGGAATACGGTAAACCGTTTCGTGGAGATGTATATCCCGCCTCTGTCGAGGAGATGATTAGCAGGTCCATTAGAGCCTGTCTTCCGGCAGCGGAAGCGGCCCACGTGACGCTGGTTAACAACGTAAGCCAGGGATTGCCCCGAATTATGGTTGACAGGCGCAGATTTTCGAGAGTGTTCATCAACCTGATTGGAAATGCGATTCAGCACTCGCCGTCCGAAGGCCGGGTGACCGTGGAAGCGCACATAGCGTCGGAAGGCAATCAGCAATGGATCGAATGTGCCATCAAAGATGTCGGGCTCGGCATTCAGGACGAGGATCTGCCAATGATCTTTGAGCCTTTCTTCTCCAAGCGGCGCGGCGGCACCGGCCTCGGACTCGCCATAGCTCAGAAAATCATGGAAGAGCACGGCGGCAAACTCCTTGCCGGCAATAATCCGGAAGGCGGAGCTTGTATGATTGCCAGATTCCCACTGCCGGCAAAGGTAAATCCCGATGGCTAGAAATCGAATCTTAATCGTCGATGATGAGCCCGCAGTGCGTTTCGGTATCCGTGAGTTTCTCGAACTTCATGGCTATCAAGTTGCAGAAGCTGACAGCTGTCAGGACGCCCGGCAGACTTTCAGCGCCGCGAGACCGGATATCGTAATCGCTGATTACATGTTGCCTGATGGAACCGCGCTGGATTTACTGCACCAATTAAAAGATATTGATTCAGAAATCCCCGTGCTGGTTTTGACCGCCCACGGCTCCATTGACCTGGCGGTCAAAGCGATAAAAGAAGGCGCCGAACAGTTCCTAACCAAACCCATCGAATTGCCGACACTTAATGTGATTCTGCAACGACTACTCGAACAGCAGCGGAGCCATCATAGGCAACTGGCCAGTAAAACCCGCCACGTACGACGGACGATCGACCCCTTCATAGGAACCAGCGCTGCGATTCGTTCGCTGGCAGAACTAGCCAGAAAGTTTCTCACGACTGAGAGTCCGATTTTAATCCTTGGCGAAACAGGATCCGGCAAGGGTGTACTTGCGCGATGGCTGCATGACAACAGTCCCAGGGCCGAGGAGGCTTTTGTCGACCTCAACTGTGCCGGACTTTCCCGGGAGCTTCTGGAAACAGAGCTTTTCGGCCACGAAAAAGGCGCCTTTACCAGTGCCACGGCCACCAAACAGGGACTATTCGAAGTAGCCCACCGGGGTACAATTTTTCTTGACGAGGTCGGCGACGTCGATCTTCAGATTCAACCAAAACTCCTCAAGGTGCTTGAAGACAATCGGTTCAGACGCGTGGGAGATGTCAAGGATCGGCAAGTTGACGTACGGTTAATAGCGGCGACGCACCAGGATATTAGCCAGCTCGTCCGTGAGAAGAAGTTCCGGGATGATCTTTATTTTCGTATTAGTACAATCCTGCTTTCTTTCCCACCTCTTCGCGAACGAATTGAAGATATTCCGGTCGTGGCCCAATATCTCTTGAATAAAGTCTCTGCCGACTTAGGGCGGGGTGAAATTCAGCTTGCTGATGATTGTGTCAAGGCCCTGCAAGCTTACGCGTGGCCGGGAAATGTTCGTGAGCTACGCAATGTAATTGAGCGAGCCGTATTGCTGAGCGACGGAAAGACCATCGGTCTCAAAGATCTTAACTTCGATAGCCATGCCAATATGGGAACGTCATCTCTTGATTCACGGCTAACTCTTCTGCAACTCGAAAAGCAGCATATCCAGATCGTCTTGCAGGAAGAGCGTGGACGAGTAGAGAAGGCCGCCAAGCGATTAGGTATTCCCCGTAGTTCCCTGTACCAGAAAATCAAAAAACATCAGATTCCCATGCCGAAGCCTTTTGAACGTAGCCTGTTTTGACCCCCGCTTCGCAAAAGAACTCTGCCAAACTTCTTTTTCCGCTCAAGTTGCCCACAGTTTCGACCCAAGTCTGAGAATTGGACGAGCTCCCTCATTTATCGCCCAATCCAAATAGCCCAAAATAACTGGGTTTTTCCCAATTCCAACCTTTTGAATACTTCCGGCCAATTGATACTTCTTGGAAAACACGCGCAATTGAACGTTTAGCTCATGTGGTAAGCAACTAAGAGAGAATTTGCTGGATTTGTTCTAAGCCTGCATTTTGCGCCTGCATCGCTCTCGCAGCTCGCCTCCGAAGATAGATCTAGATTCGAGGGTTCCACAGACACTTCAGCGAGTGGTTTCCCCACAAGGAAGAGGAGAATTGAATGTTTCAGTTAATTAATTTACGCAAAATCGCAATTTCATTGTCGATGTTTGCGCTCGTCGGTTTGGGCTCGGTTTCTGTGGCTCAGGCCGATCCCTTCTCGTTCACGTCAGGCACTCCCGGCACGGCCACCTATCAGAATGTCTCGGGAACGATCACCGCAGGGGCGGGAACAGTAACCATTACCATCACGAATAACTTGACGAATGCTCAGGTAAACGGTGTCATCCAGAACGTCAGTGGGATCTACTTCAACGTCAGCGGTGGTGGAGCGCTGACTAACCTCGCCAGCAGCTCGGCCCAATCAACGAACATCGCGAACGGTTCTGGCACGCTTGCAGGCGCCGTTAATCCTACGGGATGGGGAGCAGGTGTTAGCAGCGGAGAGTATGTGGTGTGCGTTATCTGCAGCGCCGGCCTTACTATAGCGCCCAGCGCAGGACCTGACCAAACAATAATTGGCGGGACTGGCAGTGGGGCCTACGCCAATGCCGGTGGTTCTATTAATGGTAACCCTCCGCATAACCCGTTTCTGGTCGGTCCAGTTACCTTCACGTTGAGTATTGCTGGTGTAACTGCCGATTCGCACTTCAGCAACATTTTTGTCCAGTTCGGAACCACCGTTCAGACTCCGCCTCCGCCAGGCACGCCTGAGCCGACAGCGATGATGTTGTTGGGAACGGGATTGCTCGGGGCAGCGGGTATAGCCCGACGCCGCTTTAGAAAGAGCTAGGACCGTTCGTTCTATCCGGCAGCGCCTGAAAACACCGGCGCGTACGGACCTCGCATCGTCGCGCGACGGTGTCTGAGGCGCTGCCAGGCGGCCCCCAAGCCGAACAGTTGTTAATTGTGAGCCGACCTTGTTGCAAGTGAGCAGGCGGCCCAGGAGAAACGCAAAATGCCATCGAAACCAATGATTCTTCCCCTCGATATTCAGGGCCGGATTTATGCTCTTCAGGATGAGCAGGGTAATACCATCGGAACCGGCACACGAGAGGTGTGCGAAGTTTTGATGTATATCATCAAGAAAGCATCAACCGGAGCGAATTCTGGTAACAAGCCAGCCCAACTGAGCCGCAAGCTGAATGTGCGAGCTGCGATAACGATATAGCCGGCCGCAAGGTCACGAAATAAATAATTTAGCTTTGGTTACGTGTCCGTTTATCGCAGATGTCGAGACTGAACCGATGAGCTGTTAAGTTTGTCCACAGTCTGGAATTCAAGTCTGAGAATTAGACAACCGACCGATCCCAATCTCCTAATTCCCCCAAAATAGTTGAGTTTTTCCCAAGCACGACCGCCAAACACTCCGGCCCGATAATTGCCCAACTAAGCGCGAAGTGCCAATCTGTCTCAGTTGATAGCTCCTGGGAATTACCCGCGAGCCCCGCTGGCTGGATCTGTTTGAGCTTGCAATTTGCTCCTGCATTGCTCTCGCAGCCTGGCCTCCCACACTTGATCTATATCCGAGGGTTCCACGACTTCAGCGAGTGGGTTCCTCACAAGGAAGAGGAGATTTGAAATGTCCCTGTTAATTGATTTGCGCAAAATCGCAATTGCATTGTCGATGTTTGCACTGGTCGGTTTGGGCTCGGTTTCTGTGGCTCC
>AP72_2010_repI_A001DRAFT_1000050_pt1 | contig 23365 bp, 17 predicted proteins | sample AmaPasrepliIA001_FD_9535 | JGI IMG/M metagenome (IMG submission 9535)
TTGCCGGCCAATCAACTCAATAAGGAACTGCGGATAAAACGTGAGCGGTGACTCCCTCGGCAACTCAGGGCGTCGATCGCGGCGAAACTTCAGTCGCAAAAACCCGCCTTCGAGCGGATGGATGCCTTCAATGCCGATGCAGCCCTTGAACCAGACGATCAAAAATAGCGCTTTGCCCGGACTAACGCCGGTGGCCGTGGCGCGTTTCAGCACCGTCTCGATGTGCGCGTCGCTGTAATAGGTCTCCCAGGCGCTCCGGTATGCCTGCTGCCATTCAGGCATCGACATGCGCGAATGCGTAGTGACCGCGTGGTTGAGATCGTACTTGTTGATGTCTTCATCCATCCAGACGCCGGCCTGCTGCAAGTTACGGTGATCTTCCGAGCCGGGCAGCGGGGTCAGATAAAAGAACTCAAGCAGATCAACCGGCAGCTCTCGCTGAATCACCTGAATGTCGTGCACGATTGATTCCGGCGTGTCGTTGGGAAAACCGACTGGTATTCGCCCCGGCCGTCCGCAGAATTTTCTCTGACGGCAGGAACGGCATCGCTGCGCCTTCCAGACCCGGCAGATCATTCATGAAGTTATACAACGGTTTCAGGCGGGTGTCGGCGGCGTCGCGCAAGACCTCTCCCAAACGTCCCTCTGCTTCACCGGCAAAAAGCGACACTCCGATCTCTTCGGCCCGGCGCACATGAGGGTCGCGTTCGGCGAGCATGGCGATCGTCCCTGAGACATGAAACCCGCCGATGGCAACCTGGATGTCTCGCTCGCGTAATTGGCGCGCGAGATCCAGTGCTCGCGGGAACTGGTTCGATTGCACGCCGACCAGCATCACCATGCCGCCGTCCGCATCACTAATTAAAGACGCAATCCTGGACGGGCGAATGCGGGTGTTGGTCTCGTCGATGGCGTGGATCTCGAGCTCGACCTCCGGACCCAGAGTTTGCTGTCGCGCGCACTCGAGCGCGAGCCCGTATAGCACGGCGAGCGAGTTCGAAGGGATCGCCGAACGCATCCATTGGATGACGTAGCCGTCGTCATCATAGTGCGAAGGTTTGATGAGAACGAGACAAAAACGGCGCGACTGAGAAGTCATCGTGTCTGCAAGCCCGACCGTAAGCGAGGGCAAGTGGCGCTGATACTCAGCCGTGGAGACCGGCCGGTTGACCTCTCTTACGGTTGGGTTAAACCGTCGGGATGCACACCCTGTTTAGTACCCCGAGCGCCAGCGAGGGGATCAAATGCTCCTGCTGCTCAGTGAACGACTCACTTTAGGACCCCTCGCTGGCGCTCGGGGTACTTAGACGGGTCGTGGTTGTCAATTTCCCAACAGACTCCTAAAGCCGGGTGTGAATAAGACAAAACAGCGTTCGTTGAAGCAATGCTTGCCGCATATCAGTTTATCGCCGCTGCACCAGCTTCCAGCCAGAAGGCAGCACGGCAGCGGCGAGACAGATCTTGATAATGTCACCCGGAACAAACTTCAGGACGGTATCAAATAAGGTGAGCGCCGGAGTTGTGCGCATGACCAGCGAAAACCACAACCACCCGGCAAGCATGATTACTGCGGATCCAATCGCCATGGCGGCAGCAGCGGTGAGAAACCGGCGGTCCCACTCATGCTCAGCAAATGCTCCGGTGATAAAAGCTGCGGCGGGGAATGCCACGAGATAACCCCCGGTCGGTCCCATCAAGTGCCAGAAGCCGCCACTTCCACCTGCGAAGAATGGTAAACCAACGGCGCCTTCAACCAGGTAAACGATCATCGTGATCGCGCCGAGTCTCGATCCCAGGAGAGCCCCGGTCAGCAATACGGCGAACGTTTGCCCGGTGATGGGAATTGGCCCAACCGGGACTACGATCTGCGCCGCCAGCGCCGTCAACAGACTAAAGCCGATCACCAGGCCGACCTGTCTGACAAAATCGAGTGGCGCGAGTGCGGCTTCGAGCAACGTTTCATTCTTCGCAATTGAAGGGTTCATTAATGTCTCCATTTGGAGTGCGCCGCAAGAGCGAAGCGGCGCCGGCGCTTTGGTTCGTGTTCTGACGGGTACCATCTAAGTTGCGACTTGATCCGGTCGCTAACGCTCCCGGTTTTGACACGAACCAAAGCGGCGTCAAGCCGCCGCACTCCAAACTACGGTCTTACGCACAACACCGGACACGGCGCATTGCGGATAATAAATTCGGCCGTGTCGGTTAAGCTCGCCGAGCCCCCTGAGCCGATCGAGGTGGTAATGGCAATCAGGTCGGCTTTATGACGGCCCGCGTATTCGATTACCTCTTCGCCCACACCGCCATGTAATCGTTTAAATTTGCCGCAAGTAGAGTTTGCTTCAGCAAAAAAGCGCTCGATCGTGGCTTTACCACCGTCGGCCGGTTCTTCATCGCCTTCATTAAAGACGCACAGTGTCTCGAGCTCAGCCCTGGTCTTAGCGGCCAGCGACGCGGCGATTGGCAGGATTCGTTTCGAATCCTCAGCAAGGTCGGTCACGAACAGGATGCGCTTGAACCGGTCAATTGGACGGGTAGTGCGCCGCGGTCCATAAAGGCGCGCGATGATCGTCGGGATTTTCGAATCGCGGGCCACCTGTTCCGCGACACTACGGCCGAGAAAAAATTGCGCCACATCCGAACGGCCGTGCGAGGCCATGACAATCAGATCACAAGTGCGCAACTCGGCTTGCTTCATGATGACCTGTGCCGGGTCCTCACTGTCCTTTGGCACAATCGTTTCAATCACGCGCACCGCGGACGACCCCGTAGGTGCGGCCGGGAATTCATAACGAGATGTCTCGGTAATGTGAGGGTCCCCGCCGTGCGCGATATGAATCGACTGCACGATCGCGTCGTATTGCGCGGCCACGGCAACAGCCAGCGGAAACGCGCTGTTTGCCACAGCCGAGAAATCCGTCGGAAAAAGAATCGAGCGAATCATGACAGCAGGCAGTGAGCGGTAAAGCAGTGACTGTCACTCACCCCGGGACCTTTCACCGCTTACACGTCACCGCGCAATCTTACTTGACACGACGCATATTGGTCTACCTATTGGCGGTTCGTGGTTTTGCTGCAAGTTGCCCCCGGAGTTGGTTGACGGACGATCCACGAAATCACACGAACAAACACGAACAGTTTCTTGTTTTTCGTGATTCTTCGTGTGATTTCGTGGATCGTACATCTTCCATCTCCCAGATCGACACTGGGTTTATCTTTCCGTTTGAATTCGCATTCCGTGGAAAGATCTTCCGACAAAAAAGACCGAAATCAAAAAGAACACTGCCGCCAGAATATGGGCGAGCATCGCGCCTTTTTGATTGGTCAGGCTGACGGCGAGCTCGACCGCGAGCAAACCGAACAGAGTAGTGAATTTAATCACCGGGTTCATGGCCACCGACGAAGTGTCCTTAAAAGGATCGCCGACCGTATCGCCGACTACGGTCGCGTCGTGCAGCGGTGTGCCCTTCTGTTTGAGATCAACTTCGACGACCTTCTTGGCGTTGTCCCACGCACCACCAGCGTTGGCCATAAAGATTGCCTGATATAAACCGAAGGTCGCGATCGAAATCAGATAACCGATGAAGAAAAACGGTTCCAGAAATGCAAACGCCAACGTCGAAAAGAAGACACCCAGGAAAATATTGAACATGCCCTTTTGGGCATACTTCGTGCAGATCTCGACCACGCGCTTGCTGTCGGTCACCGAAGCCTTCTCGACTCCTTCGAGTTTAATGTTGGCTTTGATGAACTCAACGGCCCGGTATGCGCCGGTCGTGACTGCCTGAGTAGACGCTCCGGTAAACCAGTAGATGACTGCGCCGCCCGTGATCAATCCCAGCACAAAAGGCGCGTGCAACAATGACAGGCTTTCCGTGTTCCGGGTCAGGCCGTCGGTCAAGGCCATGATGATTGAAAAGATCATGGTGGTGGCGCCGACCACGGCGGTGCCGATCAGCACCGGTTTGGCGGTCGCTTTGAATGTGTTGCCGGCGCCGTCGTTCTCTTCCAGCAGGTGCTTTGCGCGTTCGAAGACGACGGTCACGTTATGATCGCGCTTCAGTTCTTCAACGATGTTAGGCTGGTGCTCAATCAGCGAAAGTTCGTAAACCGACTGCGCGTTGTCAGTCACCGGGCCGTAAGAGTCGACCGCGATCGTCACTGGGCCCATGCCGAGAAAGCCGAAGGCGACTAAGCCGAACGCGAAGACCGCCGGCGCCGCCATTAACGCGCCCAGGCCGAGCGAGCCGATGATAAACGCGATGCCCATCAGACCCACGATGGTGATACCCAGCCAGTAAGCCGAGAAATTACCAGCCACAAAACCTGAAAGAATCCCCAGCGACGCGCCGCCTTCTTCGGCAGATTTGACGACTTCCTGCACGTGACGCGATTGGGTTGAAGTGAAGATCTTGACGAGTTCCGGAATTATCGCGCCGGCCAGCGTGCCGCACGAGATGATCGTGGCCAGCTTCCACCACAAGGTGCCATCACCGCCCAGGACCGGAATAATCAGATACGAGACGAGATAGGTCAGCACGATCGAAACAATGGAAGTAATCCATACCAGAGAAGTGAGTGGCGCTTCAAAGCTCATCTCACCCGCATTGCCGTAACGCGCTTTGGCGATCGCGGCGTTCACGAAATACGAAACGGCGCTCGAGATGAGCATCATAATGCGCATGACAAAGATCCAAACCAGCAACTGAATCTGGATCTTCGGATCCGAGACGGCCAGCAGAATAAAGGTGATTAGCGCGACCCCAGTGACGCCGTAGGTTTCAAAACCATCTGCGCTGGGGCCCACTGAATCGCCGGCATTGTCTCCAGTACAGTCGGCAATGACGCCTGGATTGCGCGCATCGTCTTCCTTAATCTTGAAGACGATCTTCATCAGATCGGAACCAATATCGGCAATCTTCGTAAAAATACCGCCGGCAATTCGCAGCGCGGCGGCCCCAAGCGATTCGCCGATCGCGAAACCGATAAAGCACGGACCCGCGTATTCTCCCGGGATGAACAGTAAAATAAAAAGCATGATCAGCAGCTCAACGCTGATCAGAAGCATGCCGATACTCATACCGGCTTTTAAGGGAATCGCGTAAATCGGGTAAGGCTTGCCCCCCAAACTTGCAAATGCGGTGCGCGAGTTCGCGAACGTGTTAACGCGAATACCGAACCAGGCGACGCCGTAACTGCCCGCGATGCCGATCAAACTGAAGAGCAGGATCATCGGCAAGGTGAGCGCGATGGGGTGCCCCGGCACCGGCCGCAGAATTCCGAAGTAAGCCACGACGATGATCGCGATAAAGATCCAGAGGATCATGATGAACTTACCCTGCGTGATGAGATAGGTCTTGCAGGTTTCGTAAATCAACTCTGAGATTTCTTTCATCGAACGATGCACGGGCAGGTTCTTCAACTGCACAAAAATTACGAGGCCGAACATCAGGCCGAGGAAACAGAACACCAGGCCGATGAGCAGAAGGTTGTGGCCGTTTAGCCCCAGAAACGTGACTTGTGATAAATCGGGCAGTTTGAGCGCAGCTTCGCCGCCTTCACGGGGGGCAGCGAACGCGGCGGGAGCGCCGATCGCGGCGCTAACTACAGCCAATAAAAGAGTAAATAGGCGGCGACCCAGCGCCGTCGCAAAGTTCGACGTTAAATTCACTATTAGGAGGATCCTTTCAGTTGCTTCTAAGAAGGGGATAACGCCCGTTTGAAAAGCCGGCTATTATGGCTGATTTTTGAGGGAACTGTCCAACCGCGAGTAGTGGGATTCATCCGTCTGGATTCTGTCTTAATTGCGGGGGCACCCATATCGAAAGGAATTGAAACCACGAACTCAGACGAACGAAGTTCTGTGTTCGTGTTATTTCGTATTCAATTCAGACAACATAATCGAGAGGCATTGAAACCACGAATTCACACGAACATAGTTCTATGTTCCTGCTATTTCGTGGTTCAAATGCTGCACAACTTTCATGCTTCGGCGATTGCGGCGTCGGCTGTGATTTCAGGTTCTTTCCGGCCGCCAATCCACTTTCGCACCGAATCAATCAAGACGATCACCGCCGCCAGCATGATCAGCGCCGTGAGCGAAGTGTTGATGTAGCCCTGCATGGTGGTCGCCGGATTGAATGTCTGCGGCCAGAAGATGTCGCGAATTGATTGATAGCCCGCCACCAGGGTTGTGGTGGCGACAAATGAAAGTGGCAATAGCGTAACCCAACTGTAGCGCGCTTTACCGAGGTTGATTACTACGGTCGTCGCCACACATAAGGCCACCGCCGCGAGCAGTTGATTGGCAATCCCGAACATGGGCCAGATGGTGGCCACCGAGCCGGTCCAGATAAACGCTGTCCAGGCAGCGACAATAGCGGCACTCGTGACGATGGAACCGGGCAGCCAGTTCGGTTGTTCCAGCTTGCGATAAAAGCGACCGCCGAATTCTCCCAGCAGAAAGCGCGCCACCCGAGTGCCCGCATCGATCGTCGTCAGGATGAACAACGCTTCGAACATGATCGCAAAGTGATACCAGTACTTCATCAACCCGCGCAGGCCGGGAATCCCATCGAAGATTTTCGCGATGCCGACCGCCAGAGTCACCGCGCCACCGGTTCGGCCACGCAAATTTTTCTCGCCTGATTCAGTTTGCAGGCGATCGATTTCCTGAGGCTGAAGATTGAAGTCCGGTCCGTTCTCAGCCTGAATCATTTGCACATATTTTGCTTTCTGCGCATCGGTTGTTTGTGCAGTGTTGATAGCAAAATAGTCACCGGGAAAGAGCGAGGTTGCGGCGATCAGCGCAACCACGCCGACGACTCCTTCCATCAGCATACTGCCGTAGCCGATCATGCGGGCGTCGGTTTCTTTCTTGATCATCTTCGGCGTGGTGCCGGAAGAGATCAGCGAATGGAAACCACTGATTGCGCCGCAGGCGATCGTGATGAACACAAAGGGATAAACTTTTCCCGGCACGACCGGCCCGCCGCCGGAAACAAACGGGGTGAGTGCCGGCATCTGCAAGTTTGGGTGGACGATGATCACGCCGACGATCAGCACGGCGACCGTGCCAATTTTCAAATAGGACGACAGGTAGTCACGGGGCGCCAGCAGCAGCCAGACCGGCAATACCGACGCGATGAACCCGTACGCGGCCATCAACAAAGTGATCTTGTGGGGCGAAAGAGTGAAGGCCGTGGCCCAGCTTGAATCTGCTATCCGGCCACCCAGATAAACTGCCAGCAATAAACCGATTACGCCGATGACGGTCGCTTCCACGATCTTTCCCTTGCGAAAGCGATACATGTAAAGGCCCATGAACAGCGCCAGCGGAATCGTAAAGCCCACGGTGAACGTGCCCCACGGCGATTCAGCCAGCGCATTCACGACCACCAGGCCCAGGCCCGCCAGGGCGATGACGACGATAAAGAGGATCGCGACGGCGGCGACAAACCCCGACAAGCCGCTGATCTCTGTGCGCGCAATTTCTGCCAGCGACTTTCCTTTGCGCCTGATGCTGGCAACCAGAATTAGAAAATCGTGCACCGCGCCACCCAAACAAACTCCTATGACCAGCCAGAGCAATCCGGGTAGAAAGCCAAACTGCGCCGCCAGTACCGGTCCAATCAACGGACCGGCGCCTGAGATGGCCGCGAAGTGATGGCCGAACAAAACCCACTTGTTGGTCGGATAGTAGTTGTGGCCATCGTACATCGTCTGGGACGGCACGGGGCGCGAATCGTCGAGCGTCAGCACTTTCGCGGCAATGAAAGCAGAGTAGTAGCGATAGGCGATCGCCAGTACACATAAAGCGCCGACAATTATTGGTAGAGCATTCATGCGATCAGGTGAGAAGCGGGCATATCATAGCTGCGGGTCGCGATTTTTGCGAAACTAAAAAGTGAGTCTTCCGCGGCCGCCGCAGTGAAGTGATGTACCGCCTTCGACACTTTTCACGCAAGCTGTTTCAATGGCTTAGAAGTCAAACCGTTGACTCTTTGCAACGCGTGATCGAGCCGGCCCGATGCGAGATCGTGGCGCGAGTTCACTTAAACCCGCAACTAAAATTTCCCGGTATCTTTGATAATTTATTCTTTGACTTAGACCAGACACGTCATGTTAGAGTGGCGCCGCTCTTCAAATCAGTTGCGGAGATTTCCCCTGCAATTCTTCAAGTATCCGGGTTGCCAGCTTGATAATCGTCAGGTTGATTTCCAAGACAAAACCCCCAGTCCGGAGGATCAGTGAAAAAAATCCTGTTTATTTTATGCGCAGTAGTGTTGGTAGCGGGCGCTTGCTCACAGAAACCGGCCACGACTACTGCCCCAACCGCCGCTGCCCCCAAACCAGCGGCCTCAACCGCATCAACAACCACAGGCAGTTCGGCCCCGAAGGCTGAAAAGAAAGCGCCGTCGACTAATCCGGTCCCTGCCGATTGGATTCGCATGTATGACGAGGTCAAAGGCTATGAGTTTATGGTTCCGCAGGGAACCAAGGACTCGCAGGACACTAAAGACGGCGTCGACGTTTACATAGCCAGCGTGCCGGCCCCCTACGGTATTGGGGTGATGGTAGTGGCCTTCAAAAACAAGACACTCAGCAAAGAGGATCTGTTGCAACGGGCTCAGAATGTCCTGAAGGCCTTCAACGTAAAGGACGTTAAGATCGAACCGCCAAAGGAACTCAGCGACGACTACAGCATAGCCACGTATACGGGGACCGGTGATGACGGAACGGCCAGCAAGGGCAAGATCCTGGTGGCCACCGACGTCACCGACAACTACATCATGTTTGTGGACAGCGTTGCTGGCCAGTTCGATGCGAATGAAAAAACCATCGATGAGATTTGGGGCAGCTTTGGCATGTATAGCGGCGGCTCCAGCGGCAACAGTTAAAAACCAACTCTCCGAATAACTAGCGGGTGAAGTCCCTCGAAGCGCGTATCGATCGAGGGGCTTCCGCCTGCTGGTCTGTCTGTCTCTCTTCAACCAGGAGCATTATATGAAGCCCCGACACTTTATCTATGTTTGTGCCCTAATCCTTTTCGTACTCGCCATTAATCCGTTTTCTCCCCGCGCCAAATCCGCTCAGGACCCTACCCCGCAGGCCGAATGGACGCTCATGATGTACATGGACGCCGACAATGACCTTGAGTTGGACCAGATGCACGATCTGCTGGAGATGATCGCGGCGGGCAGCTCAAAAGACGTAAACGTGGTGGTGCTTGCGGATCGTCATCCCAATGGTGACGGGCGCAAGTACACGAATGAGCCCATCGCTAACATCAAGAACTGGACCACCGCAAAATTGTTCTACGTGAAGCACAACGAGCTCGAGGAACTTGCTGACTGGGGCGAAGTAGACATGGGAGACCCGGCCACGCTGAAGAAGTTTCTGCAGACCGCGACGAAGGCGTTCCCGGCGAAAAAGTACGGCGTGATCTTTGAAGATCATGGCACAGGCTGGCCGGGCGTCTGCGTCGACGAAAGCAATGGTAACGACATGCTCACCAACGAAGAGATCGCCGCGAGCCTGAAAGAGGTGACTGCTGAGACCGGGAAATTTGAACTAATCGGCTTCGACGCCTGCTTGATGGGAAACCTTGAGGCCGCCCGGGCGATGGCGCCTTTTGGCCACGTGATGGTGGCGTCCGAAGAGGTTGAGCCCGGCGCGGGTTGGTATTTCACGCCGATGCTGCAGTCACTGGAGAAGTCTCCGCAAATGAGCGGCATTGAACTGGGCCATGTAATCGTCGACACCTACAGCGATTACTTCCTGAAATCCAGAGATGAGGATCTGCGTGACGAGGGTATGGGTATCACTCTGGGAGTGATTGCGTTGGATCAAATTGCGCCTCTGGAGAAGGCCGTAAACGATTTTGGGACGCAGAATCTGGCGGCGCTGACAAAAGACTTGCGTGCCTCATGGCTCAGGATCGCGCGCGCCCGGAGCCGCGCCGAAGAGTACGGCAAGACCGGTAACGGTGCTGGGATGGCCGATTATGATCTGCTTGATCTGGCCCAGAAGGTCCGGCAACAACCTCCGAGCGCGGACGCTGCGAGATCCGCCGAGGCCGTGATCCAGGCGTTGAAAAACGTGGTGGTCTATAACATTCACGGCAAAGCGCGGCCAAATTCCCATGGTTTGTCGATTTTCTTTCCCACCGACAAGGAAGAACTCGCAAATCCGTACGGTAAAGCTGAATATTCGCGCGTGGCGTTTTCGCAGAGCGGCAAATGGTTTCCGTTCCTCGCAGCTTATACCGGACTCGACGCTCAGGACTCGGAGCCGCCGGAGGTGGAAAACGTCGAATCGAATAACCAGGATATGAAGTCGGACGATGTCGCGACGGTTACCGCGCACGTCAAGGCTGATGATGTGGATGAAGCCACCTTTGTGCTGGGCTCGCTGCACGACAAGGAAGAGATCATCATGGGCGCCATCCCCGCGGAACCTGATGAGAAAGGCGAGCTGAAAGAGTCCTGGGACGGCAAATGGTTCACTATTGGCGACGATCAGACCGAACTCATCTGTCCGATTACGAACTTTGAAGAAACGGACGAGAAAGAAGATGCGTACCTCGCGGAGGTTCCGGCGCAGGTCAAATTCCACGGCACCAATGAATGGTTCGAAGTGTCGCTCTACTTCTATCTTGACTTCAACGAAAAGAATGAAGATGTGACCGGCAAATTCATTTATGCTTTCGAAGATACAAAGTACGGGCCGCGGGAGATTGAGCTGGAGGCCGGAGACGACGTGCGGCCGGTGTACTACATGATCGATGACAAAGGAAAAGAGCATTTCGTTGCCTCAGACGAAAAAGATCACATCCTTCATCTTCGCTCAGTGGAAGATTTAAAGGTTGGCCGGCGGCGAGTACCGGCAGGGAATTATGAAATTGGTTTTGTCGTAAAGGACTTTGCGGAAAATACGACTGAGAAATTTACGCCGGTGAAAATTGAATAGTGTGGGTTGATTCAATCCTTGACGCATCAAGACTCCCTTCTCATCTTGCGGCCTGGGGGTGAGGTTTTGTTCGCACATCAACTACTTGTCTGGTGCGTGCGAGAGATGATTTCGCTAGGCTAAAACAAACTTCGAATAATGCTTTTCCGCTTGCTCGTTTTCGAGTACTCTTGGCCGCGTGGGAGTCACCTGACTATGATGATTAAAAGCACGCAACTTGGCATTCTGGTTTTGATTCTTTGCGCGAGTGCGGCGGCTGTCTGTGGCCAATCAACGGCCGCCGCGGCGGCCGCGGCCAAAACACCTGACGCGCTGGTAGCAGATCTCTACCGGGCGCATAAACTGAAACGGGGACCCTTCTTTCAAACTCGCAGCCGCGCTTTGGTCGATAAGTATTTCGCCAAGCCGCTCGCCGATCTGATTTGGAAGGACGCGGTTACGTCCAAAGGCGAGGTTGGCGTGATTGACGGTGATCCGCTTTACGACGCCCAGGACTTCGAGATAAAGAACTTCGCCATTGGCAAGCCTGCCATTGACGGCACCAGCGCGAAAGTCAGCACCACGTTCGTGAATATCGGCGAAAAGAAAACGATCGTTTTTCTGCTTACGAAAGGCGCGGCCGGATGGCGCATCAATGATATCGATTACGGTGGCGGCCGGACGCTCGTGAGTGAGTTTAAAGACGTTCGCTGATAACGCTCCATCTTTTCCGGGTGCTCTTTACGANNGCGAAACTCTCGCGTATATTACGGCCCGCTTGCGTCGATCGATNGCGTCTAGTTTGAGAACGTCGCAGGGCCGATCTCGCCCATGGAATCGCGCGCCAGAGGCGCGTGGCATATCAAACCAGACAACTACTCGTCGCAATCCTTGCCGCCAGCGAATCGTCTTCGACGGGTCATAAATATGAGTCGCCCCGTGAAATCGAAGGACGCGCGCCCGCTTGTCGTTGGTCTGGTGTGCGTCAGCCTGATCGGCGCGGCTTTTAGGGTGACGCCCGCGTCAGTCAAATTACTGCCTCAAGATCAAACGCCGCCTGCCTCTCGGGCCAACGAAGACTTCAAATTCGGCAAGGTCGATCTCGAATTGCTCGAGCAGGTCAATCTGCTCGACGGCCGATTCGAACGCGAAGGTCTGGTGCTGGATGACGAGGCTACCAACTCTTACCTGCGGCGAATTGGCGAGGTGCTGGTGTCGCGCGAGATGAAACCCGAGAACGTCACCTGGAGATTTCGTGCGCTTCGCGATCCGCAACCAAATGCGTTCGCGCTGCCAAACGGATCAATTTACGTGACGACTGGGCTGATGTCACTGGTGGACAACGAATCACAGCTCGCTGCGGTGCTGGCCCATGAGATGACGCATGTGATGCGACGCCATTCGTATTTGGAGAATCGCAGCAACCGGAAGAAATTTCTGACCATGAACGTTATCGCTGCGGTCGGAGCATACTCCCCCGGCGGAGCGGTCGGCGCCGTGATCACAATCGCTACTACCATAGCCCCGTTTATTGTGATCGCTACGATGTTCGGTTACAGCCGTGAGCTTGAACGTGAAGCGGACCTCAAAGGCATCGACATGATGATCCATGCCGAGTACGCGCCGGAGGAGATGGTCAACGTGATGAGCCTGCTTAACAAGGACATCGAAGGAGAGAATTTACGGTTGTTCTACAACGATCATCCTTCTCTCGACGAGCGAATTAAGTACCTGAGCCATTATCTCGGCGCCCGCGCTGACAAAGTTACTTCACAGATGGAATTGAATCGCGAAAGGGCTGCGTACTTTCAAACGATGCAGCCGGTCATGCGCCACGACATTCAGTTAGCTATCAACACGGGCCGATTTCGTTCAGCGGTTTACCTTGCCCAGCGTCTGGTCGACTTCCATTCCGATTCAGAGAATGTCTTCTGGTTGGCAGAAAGTTATCGCAACCTGGGCCCCCGTCCCGCCCAGCTCACAAATCAGGAGTTGACTAACAGCGCCAAGAAGGACGCGGCGAAAAAACGGGAAAGACGGACCATTGAGGAAGAAGATCGTGAGTTGCTCGGGACGCCGGCCGGTCAGGAAAACTCTCGCCTCCACCTGCAGCAGGCTGAGGAGTTATATGTGCGGGCGTTGAGTCTGGAGAATCCCGTGCCAGTCGCGCATCGAGGTCTCGGGATGCTGTACGAAAGGTTAGATCGAGCGACTGACGCTGTCACCGAATATCAAAAATATATGGAACTCGCGCCCGCCTCGATCGATCACGAAAGAATCCAAAAACGAATTGAGATTCTCAGGAGGTCTTCTCCATGACATCAGTTTTCGGCAACATTACGAAACCAGGACTCAGGCCCATCAACCCCGCGATACTGCTGCTTTTGATCGTGGCAATCTGCGCCTCTACGGCTCGCGCTCAATATCTACATCCGAAAGTCACGAAGAGAGAGACGATCATTCGCAACGTGATAATCCTGCCGGCCAGAATCGAGGTGGTGCGCGACAGTATGAAAGGCCCCGAAGGAATGGCGGCCGAATCCGAAACCTTAAGCGCGCGTGTTGAGGAGGCAGTGTCTTCCGTACTCGCGGATAAACACGGCATTAAGAGACTACCAACCCAAGCGCCTTCATCGACGGATGGCGGCTCTCAGGAAAAGTACAACACCGCCGATTTCCAGACCAGGTTCGACCAACTCTTGCCGAAAATAATCAAGAGGCGGGGTGATGTGAAAAAAGGGCGCTTTTCAATGGGTGACGAAGTGCTGAACCTCAATCTGGACAAGAGTGCCGACGCCATCATCTTCATTCGCGGCCATGGACAGAAGCTTACTTCCGGAAAGCAGGCATTTTCTGTACTGGTGAGCGGAGAGAAAGCCTTTCTGAAGATGCAAATCGGGATTGTGGATGCACATAGCGGGGAGGTATTGCTGTACACGGATCCGATTTTGGTTGGCGACCCGACGACGGCGGTTGCCCGTTTGCGTAGCGCGTTGGAAAAGGGTTTCAAAAAGCTGCCACCGGCATCTTAGACTGAACCGATCTCCTCACTCGATAACGGCTGCGCGCAAGTCTGCGTGCAACAAACGATGAAACAAATGCTCGCCTGCTTCACGCCTTACGGAAAGACGACCGGCGCTATAGGCACGGGAACTCAATCCACGCTGGACTGATTCGCAGATACCCACGTCCTCTTTTTGAATCCGTTCGCCGACGTTGATGCTCTGTGAGTTCCGCGCGCGCGCGCCTGCCGAAACATCTGCGAAGTAGAAATCAAATATTACCTCCGTGCGATCGATCGTGACGGGTCGCACCAGGTTTGTGTCCATTACTCCTTCATAGTAATTGAGCATGAAATTTGGATACAGCCAGTAATAGAGCGCGCGAATGCCGCCCCGCACGGCGGCCACTTCTTGATTCGCGGTCGAAACCATCGGGCTCGACTGCAGACAGTAGCGTTGCCCATTTTCGATAGTGTACTCGCGGTAATCGAGGACGCTGTCCAGTCCCTTATGAAGATGCGGCACGTGATAGCCGCCATCAAGATAATTGTCGACGAAGACTTTCCAATTACAATTCAGCAGGTAATGGCGGCGTTCGAGCCAGTGCAGCTGAGCCAGTCTTAGCTCGCGGATTTGGTCGTTGAGCCGGGTTTCAAATAACGGTTGTGCTGCGGCGCCGGCCCGCGCCGAAACCGGAGCACCGGAGACTCTGGCAAATACCCATTTCTCCCAGGAACTGATCTCGATTTGCTGGAGTCCGTTTTCCGATCTGTCGAAATCGCAGACATCATTGAAGTCCGGCGTACCCTTTAGTTCACCTGCGAGCGAATAGGTCCAGCCGTGATAAGGACAGCGGAGATGATGCGCGTGGCCTTCAGCTTCGGTCATGACGGCCGCCGCGTGATGGCTGCACACATTAAAGAAACCGCGCAGTTGATCGTCGTTGCCGCGGACTACCACGACCGGCTCGCCGGCGATATCCGTCGTCACATAGTCCCCCGGTTTTTTCAATTGATCGATGCGCGCGGCAACTTGCCACGAACGGCCAAAGACGGTCTGTTGTTCCAACTGGAAAACGCGCTCGTCCGTGTACCAGCTGGACGGAATGGTCGAAGCATGGGGCAGCTGCGCATCAGGATCGTAGCCTGCGATGATGTCACGCAACGAGGTACGCACGCCTCCGGCGTGCTTATCGGATTCGGGTTTAATCAGCATTTCGCTCCTGACAAAAACGATCGGAGGGCATTCGGTTGTATGACAATAAGCACGCCGGAGGCGTGCGTGCCGGTTACACCGGCGTCGCCGTTTTGTGTTTCGGATTATAAAAAGGCGACTTCACTACGACGGCGGCGACGCGATGACGAACTGCCTCAACTGTGATTTCGATTTCAACTTCGGAACCCGGACGGATGAATTCTCCTTTTAGAGTCGCGAGCGCGATCATCTTTTTCAACACCGGCGACCAGGTTGAAGAAGTTGCTTTGCCGACCTGACGTCCGCCCTTAAAAACCGGCACCGCCACGCGCGAAGCAATTGGAGATACCGCCGGCGGCAACCCTGCCGCCTCATAGTGTCGTTCGACTTCAGTCCAATCGATCTCCAGTCCCACGATCTGTTTTGCCGGCGCGCGCCTGCTTTCCTTGATCAGCGCTCGCTGGCCGACAAAATTGTTCTTGCCGAGACTAACCAGCCGTCCGAGTCCCATTTCGAACGGCGAATATTTCTGTGGTTCGATCAGCGCTTTCTTACTACTGTTGAAATCGATATCGATCAAAAGCAGTCCTGCCTCAATTCGGGCCACGTCTAATGCCAGCATGCCGGCCGGTTTGATATCGAACGGCCGTCCCTTTTCAACCAGTGTGTCCCAGACGCTCAGCGCGTCCTCCGCACGAAGCCAGATTTCATAACCCAAATCTCCGGTGTAGCCCGTGCGCGAGATATCTACCTTGACGCCGCCAATCGATCCGCGGGTAACACGGAAGTATTTCAGATTTTGAACATCTGCGTCCGCAATCGACTTTAATAGTTTGCCTGAGGTTGGGCCCTGCAGCGCGAGCGCGGCTACGGACTCGGAAATATCCTCAATTGAAACGTCGAGACCCGTTGAATTTTGGGTAAACCAGCGCAGGCTTGGATCAGCGGCGGTCCAGCGATAGACATCTTCTTCCAGCCGTGAAACGGTTCCGTCGTCGATGACCTTTCCGTATTCGTCACACCACGGCGTGTAGACAACCTGACCGACGGAAATCTTGCGCACGTCCCGCGTAATGATTCGATCAACCAGCCGCGACGCATCTCTTCCCGCCAGCCGGTACTTAAAGAGCGGCGAAATGTCAATGAGCGCTGCAGCATTGCGAATGGCGTTGTACTCGTGATCGTGATGTGTTTCGTACGCGCTGACGGTGTAGTAGCCGGACCATTCGCGGTAATTCAAACTTTCGCAGAGCGCGAAGGTGCGGTCGTGAAACGGAGTGCCGGTGGGCATGAGTATTCTATGAAGAAAAAGAAGTGACCCCTATTGTCAGGGCCAGCGATTATAAGTATGCTTTCTATTACGTAGCAAGATTACTCTTTGCTTTACCCTCCCCACAAAAAAAGAAGCTATAGATAGTGTGGAGGAGTTGTTGTNTAAAGCATGATTGAATAAATCCGAAAAGTCTCACAGCTTTTCAGAGTTAATTGTGATTCTAAGATACNAGACAATGAAACCAACCAACCTTGCGAGATCTTTTCTCTTTGCCCTTCTGTCATTTTGTTTCTGNGTATCCGCTGTTTTAGGTCAGGAAAACCGGGACCGTAATACCAAAAAGGCCCACGAAGCCGCCGCGCAATCTGAGAGGGCCGCGCGAGTGTTCGACGAAATCATGGGGACGCGCGAAAAATCAATTCCTCAGGATTTGCTCGACAAAGCCGAAGCCGTCGCGGTTTTTCCGGGCGTGCTCAAAGGCGGTTTAATTGTTGGCGGGCGTGGTGGCAGCGGCGTAATCAGTCGCCGTGTAGCCAATGGCTGGAGCGCGCCGGCGTTCTTCGATCTTGGTGGCGGCAGCGTTGGCTTGCAGATCGGCGTCGCTTCGACTGATTACATTCTGCTGTTCATGAATGAACATGCGGTCGATTCACTGTTGAGTGATAAGTTCGAACTTGGCGGCGAAGGCAGCGCGGCGGCCGGTCCGGTTGGCCGCTCCGCGAGCGCGTCGACCGATCTGAAACTCAATGCGCAGATTCTTTCGTACTCGCGCAGCAAGGGCGCGTTCGCCGGCCTGGAACTAAAAGGCGTGGTGATCAAGCCCGACAGCGACGATAACGCACAGGTCTATGGCATGACCGCGCGCGATATCCTTACCGGCGCGAACAAGATTCCGATGGAACAGATGTCCGAGGGCGTTCGCATATTTCCTGAGACGCTCGCGAAATATTCGCGGCGCTAGCGTCGCACTGCTCTATTTTTATTCTTCCATTGCGCGGACTAGACTCGCATTGCCTCAAAAGTGGTGAAGATAGCCCTGAAGGAGAGCGCCGCGTAGCGGCGTGTGAGTTTAGCCCGGTCTTTCAAGGTCTGTCGCCTGTTTAGTACGCCGAGCGCCAGCGAGGATCAATTGCTCGAGCAGTTCAGTGAACGATTCACTTTACGACCCCTCGCGGGCGCTCGGGGTACTAAACAGGTCGTGGTAGTCATTTCCCGACCCCGTGGCCTCGCTGGCTCACCACTAAGGCAAGAAAGCCCCGGGAATACGGTTGTCGTCAGAGTCCGAGCGCCTGGCGGAATTTCTTAAAATTCTGCAGCCGTTCGGCCAGACCATTAGGCGGATCTGCTCCGTTCACGCGCACCGAAACCTTTCTGACGGTTGCATCGCTCGTGCCCTGATCGCAAATCGGCCAGAGATTGTTAGACTTAAAGTAGAACGCCGCGGAAGCAAGCGGATAATTTGTCGCGACAAGATCGGCGTTTGCCACGCAATCTTCACCGATAAAGCCGGAAAAGGCTTGATAGTTGTTCTTCCCGGTTAACTGAATGTAACCGCGGCCGCGATACTTGAAACCCTCACCAGACGCCTCGTCCCCATTTCCCATGCGGTTGGCGTAAACCCGGCTGCCGATCTTTTGCGGATTGCGAGCATAAGCATTCACATCCACGTTTCTGAAATATTTTGGAAATACCTGCAGCAATCGCTGCGCGCTATAGTTGAGATTCTCAACGACCGCGGTAAAGTTCATTGATTCGAGCGCACACTGCGCGAGGAAATGAGCCAGGCGCAGGTTTGAAGTTATAGCGAAGTCCTTTGCGGCCTCCGGAATTTGCGCGATTACCGTATCGGGGACCTTCCCGGCAAGTCCCGCAAGGTTCAGTCCCGGCGCCGGCGGAGCTGCCCTGCCTTGATCGTTAGTGCCGCCTGAGCCCGCGCCGGTATCGCTGCCGGCGCCGGGCGCGGCACCGTTAGTTGCTACTCGCAAAGCGCTCATCGTTGCCGGACCAACGATCCCGTCGCCTTGCAGACCCTGGCTTTGCTGAAATGCGATCACCGCGGCTCTTGTGCCCGGACCAAAATTTCCGTCGATTCCCTTTGGATCAAATCCCAGCGCCCCGAGTTTTTGTTGGAGGTCCTGAACATCGGGACCTGATGAGCCTTGTTTAAGAACTCCCATTAGACATCTCCTTTTCTATCGCAGTCAGCGATTGGCTCCTTCGCCGTTGTTGAAACTGCCAGCCAAAGCCTGATCGCGACGGCGCTCGGGAGCGATCATTGTCGCTTCGGGAAATGTGAATTCAAGCGTCAGCTTTTCCGGAGCGCCTCGGTTGAAGTCGACTAAATCTTCTGTAGTACTTTGTTAGCCAGCCCGATGAACCTGGTGAGTTGATCGTTGCTGGCAGTCCCGGCTTTGATGGCATCAATTAAGGACTTCAAGTCGGCATTAGAAATTACTTGTTTCAGCTCTGGAGCTTTCAAGGTCATTAAGGCAGCAAAATCTTTTCCGACTCCCGCTAAATCCGCCTGCAGTTCAAGGTCCGACAATTTATTGTTAGCTTCAATCTTGAGCAATGGGTCAGTCGCGGCCATTTCTTTGCCTCCCGGTAAGGGTTCATGACTTATCTGTTGGTAGTCGGAAGATTCTCAATCGGTTTGGTGTCCGGGACCAGAAGGTTAAGGACCTTCGCCGGAAAGCCGCCCGCAGCGTTGACCCCGCCTAATTTCGCAATTAGGTTGTTTCCCAACTCGCGTTCGGCATTTCTCGCATTCACCAGTGAGGTGATGTAGTCGGAAACCGCAATGTTAATCTGCTGTGCGACTTCGACGTGATTATCGAGCTTCATGAATTCGTCTTTCAGATCCTGCAATTGTTTTTCAGAATCGCTTCGCAGTTTGTCAAAAAACGCGCTGATCGCCTGTTGCTTACTTTCCGGTATCATATCGAGATTGGGGTTGCCGGTTGGCGGAAACGGTTTCCCCTGATCGTCATAGTAGAGAACCTTTCCATCGACAGTGCGCGGGCCGACGGTATATTTGCGGCGAATGCGCTCCTCCTGTTCTGAGAGAATGGCCAATTGCAGCAGTCGGATCTGCGCGAACAGCGCATCCACAGTGGATTTGTAACTTTCCCTGATTTGCTGAAGCTCGGCCGCCTGCTTTTCCATTGCCGTCTTCACTTCAATAGGCACACGTTCACCGCACGCCGTAAAAGTCAGCAGGACCAGCGGCAACGCAATTATTCTCTTTTTCACGGCGGTTCCTCCCTTGTCGATGATCTTTACCTTGTGCGACCGCATTTCTCTTCATGGCTTCTGTTGACCACCGCGATCTTCGACATTGCTGGTGTCGCTTCGCCGGCGCAGCAGGTTCTTGACGCCAAACAGAGACTCAAGAGTGTCTTCCCAAAACGGCGCACCCACACTCAACAACAGTGTCATGATCCCCCACCCGAGCAATACTTTGAGCGCGTGAGCAAATCTTTCAGTGGCTCGGGAACCTTGCCATGGTCCGGTGGCCAACAGAAAATCCTTCGCCTGTGCCGGAGTAAGCGGACGAAATCCCAACCCCTTATAGTCATTGATAAACTGCTGCACCTGCTCAGCGTTCTGTTTGATTTCGGTCTTTGATTGGTCCGGGCCGGACGGATTCTGAGAGTTGTCCGACTTATTCAAAGCCGCGGCCTGCCTCTGGGCTTCGGCGGCCATGCTCACGACGGCTGCCCGCAACGCATCATTCACCGCTATGTTCCGGTAGATGTTAAAGATGTTTGCGTTGAGAACGATCACCACCACCATTGAGATGATCACCGCCACCGTTTTCATGTGACGGGTGTAACGCTCATCGAAACTCTGCATCACCGCGTCAAACCATTTGCTCACCTCAGCCTGCAAGGTGGCAGGATCAAACTGTTTCAGGTTTATGCTCGCGTCGTTCTTCGCAATTCGCTCAACCACCTTGAGCAGGTCTTCTTTGGCTATCGAGTCCATCATCAAACGACCGCGAGCGCTTTGGCGGCCAAGTTTTTGAAATTCAGACTTTACTAATTCGAAAAACTCCTCTGGCTTTTTTCCAATAAGCTGGGGGGTATTGACATACTCGAAAAGATCGAGCAGGGAGCTGGTGACCACGGCTGATTTCATTTTCAAGAGCTTCTTGAGCAATGATTGAATCGACTGAACTACCAGGCTGAGCACTAACAGCACGACCACCATAGCGATGACGGTATTGAGCGTTCCAATGTCGATCATGTCTCCTCCTCGCGTGAGGTTTCTCGATCACGGCCGCGCGGGCAACCGTCGATCGCACAGTTCGCAGAGCAGAAGCAGCGCCGCCGCAAATCGGGCGCAACGATGTCACATCGTCGCTGTGAGAGCGCGCCACGCGGCGCGCAGCAGGTACTTTGGGACACGCGGCTTATACTCTGACCACCGCGTGGTGTCAATAATTATTTTCGCTAAGCTGTTAACTTCATTTAAGAAACGCGAAGTTGCACAATCCGCGGCCAATAAAAACGTAAGGTTTCTTGCATCTGATTACAGTTGCTAACCCACTGAGTTGAGCGATCAACTATCAATCTGGACGATTGGCCACTCGACTTTGGCAATCGAGGAATTCATTGAACGGCTGCGCACGTTTGAAATCGAGTTGCTGGGGGACGTGCGGAGTTTTCCCGGTTCGCGGCGATATCCGCAATTCAACAAGGAAAGTTTGCATTCGTCGTTGACTGAATCCGGAATTCACTATCAGCACCTGCGCGAACTGGGAGGACGGCGGCGAGTCCGCCCAGACTCACTTAATATTGCCTGGCGCAACGAATCATTTCGCGCGTATGCGGATTACATGGAAACAAAAGAGTTTCGGGAGGGAATCGAGCAACTACTTGCAATGGCCGCGGATCAGCGCGTGGCGATAATGTGTTCGGAAGCGCTCTGGTGGCGATGTCATCGCAGCCTGATTTCCGATTATTTGAAGGTGAAGGGAGTCAAAGTAATGCACATAATGGGCATCAAGAAATCAGAATCGCACCCATTTACCTCGGCCGCGAGGGTGGTTAATGGCGAGCTGTCTTATCGCGGAGTGTTGAGTGAATAGAAGAACCGGATGGCCAGTTCGCTTGCGTGTGATTTAGTTGGATCATATTTGTCAACGACGGCGGGATACCATCCACGAAATCACACGAAACAACACGGACAACAAAAAGCTTCGTGTTTATTCGTGTGAATTAGTGGATCGTTCCGTCGATTTAAATCCGGAGTTGGGTTCGAGGACTCGTAACGCACTTTCGCCGGGCGCTACGCACCCTTGCCGTGATAAGATTTCCCCGCAAATCATGATCCCCGGAGAACACGATAAGATTCATCGCTGCGAACGCTGCGATCGAGAGACGCCGCATGTGATCGAATCGATTGGCGCGGACAACCGCTTGCATCACCTTTGTTGGGATTGCGTGGGCCGGCAGGAGAAGCGGTTTAATCAAAAGCCAGGTTGGCGTCGGACGCATCGCAGCCGGCGATATCAGCCGCCGGCGCCCCCACCGGCGCCGCAAGCAGTACCTGACAAACCAAAAATCTCGTAGCTCAAATCACTGGCTGGCGGCAGAGCCCGAGCTGCGTATGTCGTGTGTCTCTTCCCATGCTCGACACTCGGTTGCCAGCAGCGCATCCGCCTCATTCGGTCCCCATGAACCTGCTCGATAATTTGGAAAATTTGGTGGCGGCGCGGCGGCCCAGGCTTCCTGGATGGGTTTGACCACCGCCCATCCCGCTTCGACCTGATCCGCGCGTTGAAACAAAGTCGCATCGCCGGTCATGCAGTCATGGAGTAGTCTTTCGTATCCGGTACTGGGCAGATCACCAAAATAATCTTCGTAATCAAAGCTCATGTTGACCACGCCAATGTCGAGAATTGGCCCGGGAACTTTGGCGCCAAAGCTCAACGAGATGCCCTCGTCCGGCTGAATGTGAAGCACGAGCCGGTTGCTTCGCAGCCGGTTCACTTCAGTTTCACGGAAGAGCATGAACGGGGCGTTCTTGAATTTGATCGCAATTTCAGTGTCCCGTTCTGCCAGCCGCTTTCCGGTCCTCAGGTAAAAGGGCACGCCGCTCCAGCGCCAGTTGTCGATCAGGATTTTCAAAGCGACAAAGGTTTCGATATTTGAATCCGCCGCGACGTTTGATTCGCTGCGATAAGCCGGCACGGCTTGTCCGTCGATCTTTCCCGCCTCGTACTGGCCGCGAACGGCCCGGCGCGCTGCTTCTTCGGGCCCCGGGCGTTGGATCGCGTGCAGCACCTTGGCTTGTTCATCGCGCACGGCGTTGGCCTTAAAAGAAACCGGCGGTTCCATCGCAGTCAGGGTCACCAGTTGCAGCAGGTGATTCGGCACCATGTCGCGCAAAGCACCGGCCTGTTCGTAGTAGCCGCCACGCTGTTCGACGCCGACTTTCTCGGCGGCGGTGATTTGCACACAGTCGATGTGCTCGCGGTTCCAAATCGGCTCAAATATTCCATTGCCAAAGCGGAACACTAAAATATTTTGTACCGTTTCTTTGCCGAGATAGTGATCGATCCGATAGATCTGATCCTCTTTAAGAACCTGCTGGATCTGCTGATTCAATTTTTGTGCTGACTCGAGATCGGATCCAAAGGGCTTTTCGATTACCACCCGCCGCCAATGGTCCTCGGTTTCCTCGGTTAGTCCGGCCAGTCCTAGTTTCTCGACCACACTGGCAAAGTATTGAGGCGCGGTAGCCAGATAAAAACAGTAATTGTTGCGTGTCTGGTAATCGCCATTGATCTTTTCGAGCGAATCCTTCAAGCGGCCGAAGGTTTGATCGTCATCGAAATCACCCGAAAGATAGAACAGCCGCTGCGCCAGCCACTCCCAGGTCGGCGACTCTATCTTTTCAGTCGCGAACTGATTCATATCGTCACGCAGCCGGCGGCGAAATT
>AP72_2010_repI_A001DRAFT_1000051_pt1 | contig 22850 bp, 14 predicted proteins | sample AmaPasrepliIA001_FD_9535 | JGI IMG/M metagenome (IMG submission 9535)
CCCGCCTCTTTCTTTTGGAGTGCGCCGGCTTGACGGCGCCTTTTCCGGCGAATCAAGCGCGACACAAACCAAAGCGGCGTCAAGCCGCCGCACTCCAAAATCACGCTTTACATCTCTCCGCTACTCGCCTGATCCTTCTCACAGCTTCCTGCAAGCGATCCAACGATGTCGCATACGAAATTCGAATGAACCCCGGGGTGCCAAAGCCCGTTCCGTCAGTGACCACTGTCTGCTCCCTTTCCAGCAGCTCAGCGCCAAACTGTTCCGATGTGGTGATGGTGCCCTTCAGGCAGCCGCGTACATCCGGAAACGCATAGAAAGCGCCTTCTGGTTGTGAACAGCTGAGGCCGGGTGTCTCGTTGAGTGCATTCAATAACCACTCGCGCCGTCGCCCATATTCCGCGAGCATGAGCCGGACTGAATCCTGTGGTCCATTCAAAGCTTCAATCGCAGCCGCTTGCGAAATCGAGGTCGCATTACTCGTCGAATGACCCTGCACTTTCAGCATCGCCCGCGTCCAATCCGGATTTGCCAGCGCATATCCGATGCGCCAGCCCGTCATGGCATAAGTTTTTGAAAATGAACCGGCGATGCAGAGACGCTTGCGCAGTTCCGGTCGCAGAGACGCGGCGCTAAAGACTGTGGCCGGCGAATATACGAACCGCAGGTAGCATTCATCGGATATTGCGTAGATCTCCTTTTCGGAAACCACTTCCATAATCTGTTTGAACTCAGCCGGCGGAATGACTCGCCCCGATGGATTGCTGGGAGAATTTAAAATGATCAGTTTTGTCCTGGGAGTGATCGCGCGCCGAACCATGTCTGCCGTGAGCACGAAACCATTATCTTCAGTCTCGATGTAGCTCGAGTGGCCACGTGCGAACGCCACCATCTCGGGAAACGAGACCCAGTAAGGTTTGGGAATCAATACTTCATCGCCCGGATTGATGAGTGATACCACAGCGTTAAAGATCGCCTGTTTACCACCGGACGTGGCCATGACTTCACTGCGCTGGTAAATCGCGCCAAAGTCTCGCTGGTACATCTCGACGATGGCTTTTTGCAACTCGCGCGTGCCGGCTGCGGGCGTGTACTTAGTTTTGCCGGCGCGCATCGCTTCGGCAGCCGCGTCCTTGATATTTTGTGGCGTATCAAAGTCGGGTTCGCCGGCGCCGAGATCGACGACGTCAACGCCGGCGGCGCGCATGGCGTCGGCGGCTTGCGCCGCGGCCAGCGTCGCCGAGGGCTTCATCGCGGCCACATTTTCGGAGACCTGAAAACCTGATGAGTACTTTGGAGCTGACATAGCTACAGATTTTGACCTTTGGACTTTGTGTTTTGATCTTTGGACTTGGTTCGCATGCGCTCTTCTACCAGCGCCGGCACCAGGCCATTAATGCTGGCGCCGAGTTGATATACTTCTTTTACCAGTCGCGAGCTTACGTACGAATAAGCCTCGGCCGGCATCATAAAGACCGTCTCCAGCTTTGGCTGCAGCCGCCGGTTCATCAGGGCCATCTGCAACTCGTATTCGTAATCCGAGATGGCCCGGATGCCGCGCACAATGGCATTAGCGTTTCTCTCAGCCGCGTATTGGACCAGCAGGCCGGCGAAACTTTCCACGGTCAGCACGCATTCGCCGCGATCGATCTCTTTTACGACCGCACGCAGGATATCGCAGCGTTCCTCGACGGAAAAGAAGGGCGTTTTCTCCGGGTTGATCAGCACCGCAATTATGATTTCGTCAAACAACTTGCATCCACGCTGAATAATGTCGAGATGCCCGTTAGTGACTGGATCGAACGATCCGGGATAGATGGCGCGGCGCATTGAATCGCCTAGATAGTAAATCGTAAATGGCAAATGGTAAATAGGAAAGAGGATCTTGAAAGTGATCGGGACATTAGGGCGGATGTTAGGGACGGCTCATTTTATTGGCACGGCCTTGAGCCCGCCCTCTTTGAACCGTCGGGCTAATGCCGCGTTCTGGGTTTGCCTCCGCAACACGCTAATCAGGTACTATCTGCAAGCGGCCGGGTCTTAATTTGCCAGGAGGCCATATCGACCGGAAATTGACACCACGAACGCACACGAACAAAGTTCTCGTTTCGTGTGATTTCGTGGTTCAAATTGGTTGGGCAGATCGTGAGTCGCAATCCGGATACATCTTAACTTCAAATACTGGGCCCGCGGCGTTGACAGCCTCCGTGGGCAATGTTTCAATAGCGTTTGCAAAACGTGGTGAGTTAAGGCGACTTGCGGCCACGAAAAACAATCGGCTAAACAGCTCGGCGAGTCTTTCAAACCGTTGCTCGGACAGTTTCTGATGAAAGCCCCGCGTTGTTTGCCAGCGCGGGGCTTTTTGTAACCTGAGATTCCCAGTCTTGGTCTCATTCCCACCTCGCTTCAGCGAGGTGGCTCGAGTAATGAGTTGAATTCGCCGTTTCAACGGCTTCAAGAAACCGTTAAAACGGTTGCCGGGTTAAAGCGTTTCTGGCCATTCACCTCGCTAAAGCGAGGTGTGAATGAAAAGTGGCAGTTAAAGCATGAAAACGTTTCTCGACACTCTTAAGGATCGTATCGTTGTCTTTGACGGCGCGATGGGTACCAATCTGCAGGTCCAGAACCTGACGCTGGAGGACTTTGGCGGACTTCGCTTCGAGGGCTGTAACGAGAATCTCCTCGTAACGCGGCCGGACGCTGTCGAAAAGGTGCATGCTGGTTTTCTGGAAGTGGGCTGCGATGTTATTGAAACCAACTCGTTCAATGGCACGCCGGTGGACTTCGAAGAATATGGAATCGGGGATCAGGCTTATGAGATGAATGTCCGCGCCGCGAGTTTGGCCAAACGGGTGGCTTCGGACTTCGCTACCCGAGAAAAGCCACGTTGGGTTGCCGGATCGATGGGCCCCGGCCGAAAACTGCCCACGCTTGGCCACATCAGTTTCAGGGATCTCAGGAGCGCCTACGCTGAACAGGTGCGGGGGCTAATCGACGGTGGAGTGGATCTGCTCATTGTCGAGACCTGTCAGGATTTGCTTCAGACCAAAGCGGCGCTGGCGGCGATCTTTGCACATTTCGAAAAATTCAAAGTCCGGGTTCCGGTAATCGCCCAGGTCACAATCGAAGTCTTTGGCACGATGTTGAACGGGACTGAGATCGGTGCGGCATTGACCGCACTCGCGCCTTTCCCGATTGATGTGATCGGGATGAACTGCGGCACCGGCCCCCGTAACATGAGCGAAAATATTCGCTACCTTTGCGAAAACGCGCCCCTTCCTGTATCGGTCCTTCCCAACGCCGGTTTGCCTTCGGTCGTCGAAGGCAAAATGCACTATGACGAAACTCCGGAGACCTTCAGCTCCCAAATCGTTCACTTTGCGAAAGATTTCGGCGTCAATATCGTCGGAGGTTGTTGCGGCACCACGCCGGCGCACTTGAAGCTGGTGGTCGAAGCGATGCAAGGCATCACGCCCAAATCGCGCCATCCGAAACTACTCCCAGCGGCGTCGTCCATCTATTTTCAACAGCCTTACCGGCAGGACACTTCCTTTCTCATCGTCGGCGAGCGCGTCAACGCCAGCGGTTCGAAGAAAATGCGCGATCTGCTGAATGCCGAAGACTGGGACGGTTTGGTGCTCCTGGCGCGTGAGCAGGAGCGCGAAGGTGCGCACGTTCTGGACGTCAACGTCGACTTCGTCGGTCGCGACGGCGAAAAGGACATGCACGAACTGGCGTCGCGCCTGGTTACGAACGTGAAGATTCCGCTCATGTTCGATTCGACCGAGTGGCAAAAGATGGAAGCCGGTCTGCAGCACGCCGGTGGCAAGTCGATACTCAACTCAACAAACTACGAAGATGGCGAGCCGCGCTTTGCCAAGGTGCTCGATCTGGCCAAAAAGTATGGCGCCAGCGTGGTGATCGGGACGATCGACGAGCAGGGGATGGCCCGCACGGCCGAAGGAAAGTTCAACATCGCGAAGCGCGCGTACGAGCAGGCGACGAATGAATACGGAATTCCGGCTGAAGATATTTTCTTCGACGCGCTCGCGTTGCCGATTTCCACCGGTATTGAAGAGGACCGGCGCAACGCGCTGGAAACGATCGCAGCCATTCGCCGAATCAAGACTGAACTACCCGGTGTGTTCACGATCCTCGGAGTCTCGAATATTTCATTCGGACTCAGCGCGGTATCGCGCATCGTGCTGAATTCCGTCTTTCTGCACGAGGCGGTGTCTGCCGGGTTGGATTCGGCAATCGTCAATGCCAGCAAAATCGAGCCGCTCAACCGTATCGAAGAGCGTCAACTGAAAGTCGCCCTCGATCTCATCTATGATCGCCGTGAATTCAGCGGTGATGTCTGCACCTATGATCCGCTCGGCGAATTCACGAAGTTGTTCGAAGGCGTCAAAGCGAAAGCCAAGACCCGCAAGACAAAAGGCGAAACCGTCGAGGAGCGCCTCAAAAGCCACATCATCGACGGCGAGAAAATCGGTCTCGAAGACGAGTTGCGTACGGCGCTCGAGAGTTACTCTGCACTCGATATCATCAACAATATTCTTTTAGACGGGATGAAGGTCGTCGGTGATTTGTTTGGCAGCGGGCAAATGCAGCTTCCGTTTGTCCTGCAATCAGCCGAGGCGATGAAAGCTGCGGTCCGTTTTCTCGAGCCCTTCATGGAGAAGAAAGGCGGTGCGACTGCCAAGGGAACGATGGTGCTCGCAACCGTCAAAGGCGATGTGCATGATATCGGCAAAAACCTGGTCGACATCATCCTCACCAACAATGGTTACAAGGTGATCAATCTGGGCATCAAGCAGACGATTGACGCCATTCTCAGCTCGTACGAAGAGCATAAAGCGGATGCGATCGGTATGAGTGGGCTGCTGGTTAAGTCGACGCTCATCATGAAAGAGAACCTCGAAGTGATGAACGAACGAAACATCAGCGTCCCCGTAGTTCTGGGAGGCGCGGCCTTAACTCGACGCTACGTCGAGGATGATTTAAAGAGTCTTTACAAAGGCAGCTTATTCTATGCCCGAGACGCGTTTGCCGGCCTGCATACAATGGACAAGTTGATGTCGGGTAACGGCGATGCCGCCCACGCGGCCAGTGCGGGGACCGCAGCAAAGACGGCAACGGCAGCGACCGGCGCAAACGAGTCAGAACCGGGAGCGGTAGCGACCGGGCCGTCCACTTCTCTTGACGACGACTTGATCGGCGAGGAGGCAAAACTCGGCATTCGTAAACCATCCAGGCCGCGCGGCGCGGCGAAGATCACCGGCGATACGACGCACACCAACCGATCGGATGTGAGCGCGAGCGTTTCCATTCCCCGGCCGCCGTTTTGGGGCACTCGTGCCGTTCACGATATTCCGCTCGCAGAAGTTTTTGCGTATGTCAACGAAACCGCCCTCTTTAAAGGACAGTGGCAGTTTAAGCAGGGCCGGAAATCAGCTGAGGACTACCAGTCATTCGTCGCTGCGCACGTCCGGCCGGTTTACGAGGAATTGAAACAACGCAGCGAGCGCGAAGGGCTCCTGATTCCGCGCGTGGTGTACGGATATTTTCCTTGCCAGTCGTCAGGAAACGATTTGATCATTTATGACGCCCACGACCGGCATGAACTGACGCGCTTTACTTTTCCGCGTCAGCCGGTGGGCAAGCGACTCTGCCTGGCTGACTATTTCGCTTCGGTTGCATCAGGTCACATGGACGTAGTCGCTTTTGATCTGGTTACCATGGGCCGGCGCGCCTCTGAATATTCGCAGCAACTGTTCAAGAGCGATAGCTACTCGGACTATCTTTACTTTCACGGGTTGAGCGTGGAGAGCGCGGAAGGACTGGCCGAACTCTGGCACAAGAAAATCAGGCAAGAACTCGGCATTGCCGGCAACGATGCTAAAAACCTGAACGAACTGTTCCGCCAGGGTTACCAGGGGTCGCGCTTCAGTTTCGGATATCCTGCGTGTCCTAATCTGGAAGATCAGGTGAAATTATTTGAGCTGCTCGATCCGTCGCGCATCGATGTCGAATTGACAGAGGAGTTTCAACTCGACCCGGAACAGTCAACCTCGGCAATCGTCATCCACCATCCCGAAGCGCGGTATTTCTCGATTGAATAGCATCCAGATGCCCGGTACCGAAACCGCGAGCGGTAGCGAGCGGATGCCAAATTCAACTTTCGTCACAAATCTTTTTATCCAGAAACTCCGGAGTTAGCGCTAGCATCCTCTCGCTATCGCTCGGGGTTCGGTAACGACTTCCCTGTCGGAGACTCGCGCCAGATAACGTACGATGAGGTCGTTGATGGAAGTTTCCAAGGAAGACTCATGGATCGTATATCATTCCACGACCCGAATCCGATAATGGAGTCAATTTCCAATGCCGACGCAATGGAGCCAAGTGCCGAAGAACTTGCGGTCCTCTCTCCGTTCGAGCGTTTCGCCTTTCATTTCACCCACCGCATGAATCTTGGTCGCTGGAAAAGATTCTGGACGTGGTGTCAGAGCGTCCCAGGCGCCGGTTGGATTCAAATTTCGACCTACAACCTGATGCGGGTTTACGGACTCGAGCACGTGGCGGCACTCGATCATTCGAAGCCGATCCTGCTGGTGGCCAATCACCGCTCCTTTTTTGATATGTATGTCGTCTCGACCTCCTTGTTCAGAAAAACGAAATGGCGCAAACAGCTTTTCTTTCCGGTGCGCGGACGTTTTTATTATCAAAATCCCATCGGGATGTTTGTTAATTTGATCATGGGGTGGTGGTCGATGTACCCGCCCTTCTTTGTTACCGGAAAAAATCCTTTGCCTGAGAAGCGCGCGTTCGACAAATACTCGATGCGCCGCCTGGTGCAACTCTGCCGCGAAGGCGCTGGCAACGTGATCGGGTTTCATCCCGAAGGCACACGCAATAAGAACGACGATCCTTATACGTTTCTACGACCACAGCCAGGCGTGGGAAGATTAATCAAGGAAGCGAACCCGCAGGTCATGCCGGTTTTCATCGCCGGCCTGGGAAACAATTTGCCGAAGCAAGTCCTGGGAAACTGGTTTGGTGGCGACCAGATCCGGATCCATTTTGGGCCGCAACTCGATTTGGCCGAGTTCATCGCGAAAAAGGATCACATGCGGACTTACAAAGAGATTGGTGAATTCCTGATGAGTAAGATCGCGGAACTGGGTGAGCAGGATCGCGAACAATATGGAGTGCGGTGGCAAGCGTAGCGCGACGCCGCTTTGGATTGCTGTTAAGATCCAAAGCGCCGTCGCCGTCCCGATAAATCGGTACTCTGCCGGCACTCCAAAGAGCAAATGCCCGTACCTATGGTCATCGTCAATCCCGCTTCTGCCGACGGCGCAACGCGAGAGAACTGGCCAAAGTTTGCCAGCGATCTGCGCACCCATTTCGGCGCTTTCTCAGTTGTTTTCACTGAATCAAAGGGTCACGCGCGCGAACTGGCGGTGGAAGCCGGCCGAAAGGGCACTAAACTTATCGTAGCGTGTGGCGGCGATGGCACGATTTCCGAAGTCGCCAACGGCATCATCGAATCAAAGCAAGAGGTGGAGCTGGCAATTCTTCCGGGCGGCACCGGCAGCGATTTTCGCCGCACGCTTGGATTGCCAACGAACATCGCGGCCGCCGCGCGCGCCCTGCGCGACGGCCGCACGCGCAAGATCGACGCCGGCCGCGTCACTTTTGTCAACCATCGCGGTGAAAGAGAGATGCGCTTCTTTATCAACGTGGCGAGCTTTGGCATGAGCACGAGCGTTTTGGATCGCACGTCGAGCGGCCAGGCGAAAAAATGGATTCCGGCATTCGCTCCTCGTAAATTGAGCAGTAAACTTTCATATGCGGCGGCCACTCTGCAAACCACCCTATCGTCTTCGCCCACTGAAGTTCGAGTGCAGCTCGACGAACAGACTGAACGCCGGCTGCGAATCGCAGAGTTCTGTGTCGCCAACGCCCGCTACTATGGCGGCGGAATGAAGATCGCTCCCGACGCGAAATTCGACGACGGTTTTTTTGATATCGTAACCATCGGCGATGCCAGCTCATTCCGGATTCTGGCAAACGCGCCGCGACTTTACTTTGGCGCGCACCTGCGGATGAATGAAGTCACACATGCGCTGGCCAGACAGGTTGTGGCGCGGCCCGTGCGGAAAGACGAAGAGATTCGCGTAGAACTTGATGGCGAGGTCGTTGGCCGGCTACCGGCCACGTTTGAGATAATGCCCCGTGCCTTGCAGGTGCGGCATCCTTAGAGGTACGCGTGATGATTGGAGCGCAAGCGTCCTCGCTTGCTCTTTTCGGTTCGCGCTTCGCGCTTATTGCAAGCGAGGACGCTTGCGCTCCAGTCATTGACACATAAAAGTGCCCACCCGGAAAAAATCATGGCGGCGGTTTGAGCGGCGCGCAGAGCAACTCGCGCCCGTGGCCGTTTATCTCCAGCGGATCGCCGGGGCGATCGCGATTGCGATTGGATTGATGGTGGTTGCTTTGGCGGCAGGGATTGCCGGATATCATCTGATCGCCGGGTTTAATTTCGTCGATTCGCTGCTCGAGGCGTCCATGATTTTGGGAGGCATGGGTCCGGTACGTGAGCTGCCCAACGACTCAGCAAAGATTTTCGCCTCGATCTACGCCCTCTTCAGTGGCGTTATCTTCATTGCGCTGATCGGGATTATTCTGGCGCCGGTCGCACATCGCGTGTTGCACAAGTTTCACCTTGATGAAAAGGACGTTGACTAACCTGTCAGAACCCCAGCGGTAGCGGGCGGGCCCTTTTTCGTCAAAAGATGGACGTGCCCGCCCGCTACCGCAGGCGGTTCTGAGATATCTGAAAGGAGTTCCTCATGTCATCGCAACAGCAACTCGAAGAAAACAAAGCCCTGATTCGCCGCTGGTTCGAGGAGGTTTGGAACCAGGGTCGCGCAGACGTCATTCCTGAGATGTTCGCGACGGACGGAATCGCGCATGGCCTGTCGGATGATCCCGGCAAGCCTCTGCGCGGGCCCGTTGGATTCGCGCCGTTTCACGATCAATTCCGTGGCGCGTTTCCCAACATTGAAGTCATTGTGGAAGATCAGATCGCCGAAGGCGACCTGGTGGCGACCCGTTGCAGCGTGCGGGGCAAGCACACTGGGGACCATCTCGGTTTCGCCGCCACTCACTCACCCGTCGACTTTACCGGCGTGGCCATTACCAGGATCAAAGACGGTAAGATCGTCGAAGCGTGGAACAACTTTGATTTTATGAAGATGTACCGGCAGTTGGGAGCGATCTAGAAGGAGTGTCTTCCCATTCCGGCTCGTCGACGGTCCGTGGAGTTTTATTTTATTTTTAAATAATTCTGGATTGCGATTCATTCTCCTGACCAAACGAATTTGAACCACGAAATCACACGAAAAAAAGCGCACTTTCTTCGTGTGGGTTCGTGTTCGTGTTTTCAATTCCTCACGAGAAGTGCGTCCCGGCAAATTGGGACACAATCAACTATTCCACTGCTATGCATGTGGCTCGGATTTGCGGTAACTCAGACCAGCTCAGCAACCCGATTGATGAAGAAACCGTCACTACCATTTGCGTGAGCAAATGGGTTGAAGAATTCCAATCACATTGTTCCGTCCGCTTATGCGGATGGTGCTGACTGTTTATTCGTGAATCGTGTTCGTAAGGTCGAGAGCGATCCACGAAATCACACGAAATCGCACGAACAATCCAATCGCCAGCGACGACCTATTGCACACATTACGTGTGCGGGTAGGTGGGGCGCGTGCTCCTCACCCCGACCTTCTCCCAAAGGTATCTATACAGTTCTCACCACGTAACCCGGACCGATTAGTACCCCGAGCGCCAGCGAGGGGATCACAGGTCATGCGAACAGAGAAAGCCCCATGCCTTCGTTGAGCGTTCGATCCCCTCGCTAGCGGTCGGGGTACTAATTAGGGTGAGTCAACTATATAGGCGCCCTCCCAAGGGAGAGGGAGATCGATCCACTCATTTCCCGCCGAGAAAATTCTCTCGCACGTAATGGATCGTGTCATTTAAGGTGTCGCCGGGGTCGCGTGCGGCAAAGCCTAATTCGCGTTTAGCTTTGTTCGAGTTGAAGTACCAGAAGTATTCAGCCATCTCGACTTCGTCAGCCTGAACTGGAGAGGTGAAGTTCCACTGGCGAAAAAGAGAGTCAATGACATGCGCGCCGGCGACGGCGAACTTAGAAGGAAAAGCCAGGCGTGGCGACGCAATTTTTGTCAGCCGCTCGAGCCGATCGAAGAATTTTACGAAGGTCCAATTGACGGCGCCCAGCAGGTAGCGCTCGCCGTGACGGCCTTCGGTCATCGCGACGCGAAAGGATTGGGCCGCGTCCCGTACGTCGACAAAATTCAAACCGCCGTTGGGCACGGCGCCGATTTTTCGGGCCATGAAATCCAGCACGACTTTGGTTGAACTCAGGCGGTCATCTCCGGGGCCGAGCAGCAGACTGGGGTTCATGATCACGAGCCGCAGATCCTTGCCGCTAAATCGTTCGAGCGCGGCCATCTCCTGATAGGCCTTGCTGGCGTAATATGGCCAGCGCGAGATGATGTCGAGCGGCGGTGAGTAGGTCTCGTCGGCCACAATGTCCGATTCCTCGCTGACGGCAATCGTGCCGCTGCTCGAAGCGAGCACAATAGTTTTAACGGCGGCTTTCCTGGCCAGGTCGCAAAGCAGACGCGTACCGTCGACGTGCAGCTTGTACATCTCGCGCGCATCGTCCTTTTCGCGCGAAACCTTTCCGGCGAGATGGTAGATTTCAGTGACCCCTTCAAGCGCGCGCGCGATGTCGTCTTCGTTGGTAACCGAACCTTCAAACGTGTCGACGCCCAGATCGGTCAGCCATTCCGGAATGGAGGTGGCCATCACGCGAATATCTTTCGCGCCCGAGTCAACCAGTTGACGCACGAGATGGGAACCAAGAAATCCAGTGCCGCCGGTGATCAGCGTAGTGGGTGAGACTTTTTTTACAACCGCCGCGTGCCGCTTGGTGCTTTTCTTTGGCACGATCGCGGCGGTCCGTTTTTTTGGAGTTTTGGTCGGCATTTAAGAATCTAACGTCACCTTGCGATTAGAAAAAGCAGCCAGGAACTTGAGACATCTCATTTAACTAATTCGCATCCTTTGGTTACGTTCAAAGTCGATCCACGAAATCACACGAAAATTCACGAAAAAACGTTCGTGTTTGTTCGTGTGATTTCGTGGATCGTCCCTTTACCGAACCAACCACGAACCAGACCTGCAAAAAGAATTCAAACCTATCTGGTCTGCGCTTCGCGCTGACGTCTTCACGCTTCCACAGTCGCGAACTCTTCATCGCTGGCTTCGATCCGCAACTTGCCGGCCCGCCGTTCTGCTTGCCACTGCTCGTGAATCTCTGACGGATCGAACTTCAGGTTGGTCCGATCCCGCAGGTTGACGACATCATGACGGACACGAGCAGCGATCAAGCGATATGCTTCGGCGCGCGGCAAGCCGCGGGTCATCGATTCCAGTTCGTCAATTTCTATGAAGCGGCCGATGCGCGCGCTGACCTCTCGTCCCTTCAACAAAGTCGAGCCTTTGGGAAATGCCTGATAAGTTCCTTGCAGGTACACGGGCAAAATGCCAACCCGCGCTGCCAGCGCCAGATAGCCTACAACTGGTTTGAAATCAGCCATTTGCCCGCTCAGTGAACGGGTGCCTTCGGGAAAAATCAGGGCGTTGTAACCACGGTCGAGAAACGAGCGAGCATGCCGCAACGACTGCCGCAGTGAACCTGTACGTTCCATCGGCACCAGATTGGTGAAGTTTTCCATATAAGCGCGCTTGTATTTCGTGTCGAAGAAATAATCGGCCGCCGCCAGCGCGACCAGATCTTCTCCGGCATCGTCGAGCGCCATCTTTACCAAACCCATGTCCAGGTGCGAGGCGTGATTCGCCGCCACGATGAAATTAGTGTGGTATGGGATATTGGTGCGGCCCTCATATTTGGTGCGCAGGAGCCGCTCGTAAAGTGCGCGCTGGGCCAGTTCCACCGTCTTACTGCCGACAGTTTTCAGGATCTCAGGAATGTGAATCTCTTCGTCTTTCTCTGGATCCAACCGCAGACGTGATGATTCGCGCCGGCCTGATTGAGGAGCTTGGCGGTCGATTACGGTTAAAAGCTCGCGCACATCCTGCACTTCATTCAAACGCTCTGGCGCTTTGATCGAGCCGCCGGCGTTTTCAACCGCCTGGGCCAACTCCACAAACATGAGGCTGTCAAAACCGAGATCCGCAAGACGCGTGTTTATCGAAATTTCGTCGAGCGCCCGGTTCGAAACTGAGGCCACGATTTCAGTCAACCAGGCGGCGTCGCCCGTCAATTGATCTCCGGTCGGAGCGGACGCATCGCGCGTGCGGTCTTCCATCTTCTGCATCATGCTGAGAACNTCACGTCGTTTCACCTTGCGCGTGGCCGTGCGCGGGAGTTCATCATCGGTAAAATGCAGCAGCTTGACNCGTTTATAATAAGGCAGCTTTGCCGAAACCTCGCGGAAATGCTCTTCGATCTTCTGGCGCAGTTCGGCGCGCGAGATCGCAATGTCGTAATCGTGGTCCGGAACCACCATGCAGGCGACCTTTTCGCCGATCCCGTCCGGCAAACCGATTACGCTCAGTTCCTTGATGTACGCCGAATCCTGGTAGACCTCTTCGACTTCATCGGGATAAACGTTCTTGCCGTTGGTGTCGACGATGATGTCTTTCGATCTGCCGACCAGATAAAGATTGCCATCGTCGTCCAGGCGACCCAGATCGCCGGTGTAGAGCCAGCGATCCACCAGCGCCTTGCGAGTGGCTTCTTCATTACCGAAATAACCGAGCATCACATTCGGCCCGCGCGCAATCACTTCGCCGACTCCGCCCGCATCGGGTTCGGCAATACGAATTTCAACGCCCGGCAGGGACTTGCCGACGGTGCCGGCCAGCATCCGATTCTCCGGACGCGTCACCGTCAGCACCGGCGATGCCTCAGTCAATCCATAACCTTCGAGAATCGTAAAGCCGAGACCCTGGAAATCACGTTGCACCTTCTCGTTCAGGGCTGAGCCGCCGCTGATGAAATAACGAACCCGGCCGCCCATGCCTTCATGAATAGGGTAGAAAAGCAGTTGGCCAAGATTGAGTGGCGTCTTGTCACGTAGCCACGCATTGAATTTGATCAGTAAATCGGCGCCGTCACCGACCCATTTGCCGCGATCATTCAGCCGATTCTTGATGCGCCGGTGCAGCAATTCCCACAGCGCCGGTACGCCCACCATACCCGTTACGTGACCATTCTTAATTGCTTTGGCGAGATGTTCGCTGGTCAACTCAGGCAGATAAGTTATCTGCGCGCCGCGGCTCAAAGGCGTGAGAAAACCGGTCGAGAACTCAAACGTGTGATGCAACGGCAGCACCGAGAGGACACCGTCGCTGGTATCCATATCGAATACCGATGACAGCATTGAAACCATGCTGGTGAGATTGCGATGTGACAACATCACGCCTTTCGGGCGGCCGGTTGTCCCGGAAGTGAAGATTAGAGAGGCTACCGATTGCGCGGTTATGCGTGCTGGTAATAAGGCCACCCGATCTTTTTCAGTTTCTTCATCGGTTAATTCGAAGACCTCATCAAAGGTCCATAACTTCACCTGATTTAGACCCGCCGACTTTAATTGTTCCGGCAGCGACGAACGGTCTGCTTTCAATTTGTCGCTAATCACGATCCCCGACGCTTCGCCGGCGCGCGTGAAGTTGACTACTTCTTCAGTTGTGCTCTCCGGGTCGACGGGTATGCAGGTCGCGCCGGCTTTCAACACTCCGAAGTAAGTCATGCCCCATTCGGGCGCGTTGTGGCTAAAGAGCATCACGCGATCGCCGTTTCGGATTCCATGGGAGGCAAAGAACCCGGCCGCTCGGATTGACAACTCGCGCAGGTCTGCGTAGGTGTATTGCTCTTTGTGACCATTTCGCTCGATACGCATGGCCACCCGTGTCTCGTGACGTTTGGTCGTCGTCTCGAACATCTCGAGCAGATCGCGATAGGTATAGACACGCTTTGATTGCGCCCGCATGTCTTCTTCCAGCGTCGGCAACACCCATTTCTTCAGACCCGGCATGTGAATGTTCATCCAGTAGTCATACCAGTCGAACTTTTCCGGGTCCCAGGTCAGCAGTTGCTTCTCGTCTTCCCTGATGCGATCAAACAAGGCGCGCACATTGTCTGACCGGAAAATGTAGGCATTCTCGACGGTGAACGGGAGAAACATCTCGAAAGCTTCCCTGGCTTCGCGAGTTTGCTCTTGCACCCGATCCACAGTCTCTTTCATGCGGTTGATGACGCCTTCGTACCGGCCGCCACCCCAACGTGGTTTCGCCTTGTCGAGCAGCGACGAAATCTTCTTTGCCGCGGTGTTCATCATGGGTAGCGAGGTCGCATCAAATCGCTCCGGCGACACCTGGAAAGGCTCGATGCGCGCTGAAATCTCGCGAATCACCCGCAGACCTTCCTTCTTTTCCAGTTCCTGCTGGCGCGCGAACAAACCGACCAAACCGATGATTCGCTCCATGTCGTTCGGATTCGCGTCACCGGTGGCAGCCTGATGAACCAGCTTCGGCTCTTCGACACATGCTTGTGCGGCCACCGCGAGCATCACCGAGGCAACCTGATCGACCGGCGTGATGTCGAGAATCAACTTCGGATTGGCAGGCAGCTGTCGCTGTCCTTGCAGGGTCATGAAAATGATTGGCGCGGTGGTGGTAAAACCTTCGTTCCAGCCGGGGAAGGGAAAGACTTTGGCTGATTCAACAATCGAAGGACGAACGATGCTGCGAACGATTTCGGTTTCAGCCGCAACCAGCTGTTCGCCGAGCGATTTAGTGTAGGTGTATATATTCGGCCAACCCCAGAAGGCCGCGCGTTCCACGCCCAGCTCAGTCAGACGGTTGCGGGTCCAGACCTTTCGTTCGCGCGCGACCGCGAGGCCCAGCGCATCAGGGTCGTCGGAATCGCGCATCTCTTCGTTCAGGCGTTTGCGCGCAAGTTCGCGGAATTGGGCGACTCGCATCGCATCTTTGGCCTCTTCACGTGCCCGCTCAGACATCCTGGCACAGTCCGCGATCTCCTGCTGGACTGAGAACTCGACGCCCTTGAGTTCATCTTTCCGGGGAAAATAACCGACCACCTGGTCGTTTTCCCACACCGGACCTGATCGATTGCCGGCGACAAAACAGGTCGAGATATGGACCAGGCATGGTCGCTTCATCCGTTTCGTAAAAGCGATGACGTTTTGGGTGCCGACTACATTGGTGCGCAGGGCGCTTTCCAGGGTCGGATTGAAAGTTACGTTGCCGGCAGAATTGATAATGACGTCGATGTCCCGGGCGATTCGATCCGCTTCTTCTTCGGTAAAGCCGAGATTATTATCCGCAATATCGCCGCCCACGATGGCGACCTTGTCACGAATGAAATCCTCGAACGCAAATCCGTAGCGTTCGCGCACGGGATCGAACGGCTCAGCCGAGATCACATTGTTCCAGAATCGCGTTTCCGACTCTTCCTGCGACCGCGCTCGCACCGTCACATATACGCGGCCGATGTTCGGAAAGCGGTGCAGCAGCATGCTGAGAGTTACTTTTCCGACAAAGCCGGTGCCGCCGATCAGAAAGATGCGCCGGTTATTAAAGATTTCGGTTGGCGACAGTTTGTTCTTCATAACGTGAACTCGACTACTGCAACTCACTCGCTCGTTTGGCGCCGTAGTGTTTCAGCAAATCGGCGACCAGGTCATTGCCCCGGCTGAGAGCGATATCGAGCGGCGTACCCGTGCGGGTTAACGCGTTGATATTCGCCCCGCGCCCAAGCAGTTCTTTCATCACCGGGATTTGCGCGTAATAAGTCGCCTCAGCCAGCGCCGTATTTCCCGCGGCGTCCTCCGCATTTAGATCTGCACCGTGATCGAGCAAATAACGAACCGCATTCAACCGCCCTTCGCGCGCCGCCAGACAGAGAGGCGGACAGCCGCCATGAGAATTCACGTTCACACCGGCCCAATTGAGCGCCCGCATTCGTTGCAGATTTCCGTCAGCCGCGGCTTCCTCAAAATACTGCTGACGGCGTTCCCTGAACTTCGGCGAGCTGCCGACGATTGCCATAGAAATCGACAGGGTGCCGGCAAATGCCAGGGCCCGCGTAATTAATCCTGGTGTTCCTAAACCAAACATCGTATTGCGGTCTCGGTTTGCTGGCGAAATCCTTACTCCATGTCTGCAATTCCGATCATTGGCTGATGCAGCATCGTTATCTCGGCTGAATTGCCCATGTACGTCCTGGCCATCGCAATGGCTTCGGTGAGATTGTCTGCACGTTCCCAGCCGAGCATCGACGGCACATGCGCATTTTCCGCGCCGGCCGCGATTACCCGGCCCACGTGCTGCCGTCCATTCTCACCCCAGTACCACATAAAAAACGGATGGGCGCCGTGATATGCGTTGCCTCGACGATACATCTCGACATAGCTGGGGTTATTAGCAAACTCGCGCTCGTATTTCTCACGCAAGTAAAAGGCATCGCGCGATTCAGGCAGCAAACGATTAAAGAACTCGATGTAACTGGGATGAAAATCATGATCGAATTCGTCGTAGCAGGGATGATGAATTATGAGCGTGCCGCCTTTCTTCAGCAGCGGCTTGTTACGATAAAAATTGAAGTGATAGCCAAGGCCCATCACCTGCACCAGCAGTGGATTCAGAACTGAATAAACGTTGTAGGGCGAAATATCCGGGATGCCGGTTACCAGAATGTCACATTGGCCCCGCACCGGAATCGCATATTGCTGAAAACCCTTTTCGACAATTTTGGCGTGAACGGGTTCCGTCTTTCCGGCATAACAGGCCGTCATCTCGTATTGCGCCGGCCTGGTATGCAGAAGTTTCCGCCGCGCCGGACGCGGCAGTTTGTTCATCGCGTAGCGCATCGCTTCAAACTTCATGCGATCGAACGCGGTGAAGTCATCCTCGTTTTTCAGGAGGAAGTCCATGTCGCTGCCGTACATGCGATTATTGATGGCGGTTTCGATATGAAAGACGTTAAGGTGCTGATCGACAATCTTGCCTAAGCGCGTGCACTTATTCGCCAGTTCCGACCGGGCCGGATCCATATAGCTATCAGAGTCGCGAATTGTCTGGGGATCGTGATGGGCGCGCAGCGACTCGTAATCGCAAAGACCGACAGCTACCGATTTGTGACCACCATCCATCGGCACGAAGTTGATGTTGCAGTAGATCAGCAAATCGCTTTCCACGGCCCGACGGTTCAGATACAGAGGTTCTTTGTGGCGGCTCTCGCCGATCTTCACCATGCCTTCTTTCCACTCGGCGTCGTGGTTGTAGTAGCGTTCCGGATAGTAGGCGTCGTAAATCTTTTGTCCCACCATCCGCTTCATTTCCCACGGCGTCATCTTCCGGTGGAGTGAATTGGCGATGATGATGTGAATGTCGTCGATACCATTGCCGGCCAGCATGTCGAGGACAATCTCCAGCATCGTCTGGCGAATATCCGGCGTCTGCATCGGCGGCAGCGGCAGACTGATGTCGTCGACTGCGATCGTGACTTTCATCCCCGGCTCAAGTTGCGCGAAGAGCGGATCAGACTCGAGCGGATGGTTCAGCGCGTAGCGAATTGCCGCTTCGCGATTGGGTAGTCCCTTGAGTGGCGGGTTCGGATAAAGAACGCGAGTGCCGACCGGCAAATCTTCAAGGATGAAATCCTCACCTGAAGGCATGACGCGGGGAGCGCTGTCGTTGTCGATGTAAACGATCGATTCGTGTGTTTTGCGTCGGAGTTGGAGAGCCATATCGTCAGTATGGTCGTCAGCGGTCAGTTGTCAGTTGCCGGTTGAGACAAACAACTGACAACTAACGACTGACAACTAACTATTTCAAATTCAATATCGGCCAATCGTGATGAAGCGCCGTCTGCCGTAATCTAAAATCAGGATTCACCGCCGCCGGATGACCGACGATCGACAGCATCGGCAGATCACTCATGCTGTCGGAATAGGCGTATGAGTCGCTGAGATTCACTCCTTCGCGCTCGGCAAAAGTACGAATCCATGAAGCCTTCGTGGCCGATGCCAGCACCGGTGGTAATAGACGTCCGGTCGCCACGCCTTTCACAAACTCGAGCCGGTTGGCGACGTAATCAGTTATGCCCAGGTACGCCATCAACGGCACGACCGAAACATCGAGTGCCCCGGTGACCACCACCTGACGGAGACCAAGGCTGCGGGACTTTTCGATCAACTCAAACGCCCCCGGATAGACGGCCGGCTTGAGGACTTTGTCGAACAACTCGTCCGCAAAGAACCGCATCCGATCTTCAGTTTCGCCTTTGTATCGCTTGAAAAAGAGATCGTTGAAAACTTTTCGGCTATACTGGTCGCTGACAGCAAACAAGGGAACACTTAACAGCGTAGTCGTGCTCTTGGTGAAGCTCCGGAACAGGTTCGGCTGATTGCGAGCATAGAAACCGAGCGTATGGACCAGGTTAGTGCTGACCAATGTTCCTTCAAGATCGTAAAAAGCTGCTGCTGGCACTAAAACCCCCCGCCGAACGGACGCGGACTATACCTTAAACGCCTCCCGAAGCGAAAGGCAATTGGAGCGTGTATGGCATCATTATACAATATGGCCTATCTTAGATGTGTCTTCCTAAAAATCCTTAGTAAAGTCGGCGTTCTCGCCGTTTTTGCAGCGTTAGGATTCGGTCTCATTTCGTGTCGAAAAGCGGCCACCGCGACCGCCGACCATACCGCGGTACGGCCCACAGCCGAGGTGATTGCCGAGGCGGACGCCGACTATGATGGCCGGGCTGATCTGGTGAAGGTGCGCCAGGCTATCGTCGCCTTGCGACAGGCTCAGGCCGACAATCCGACCAACTTTGAGCTGGCCTGGCGCTTGGCGAAGTTCAACTACTACCTGGGATCGCATACCACCGAGCCCCGCGAACAGGACAAGGCCTTTCGCGAAGGCATCGATGCCGGAAAACTGGCCGTGAAGTTACAGGATGGCAAGCCTGACGGTCATTTTTGGTTGGGCGCGAACTATGGGGGGACCGCACAGATCAGCACGCTCGCCGGCCTGGGTGAGATCGACGACATCAAGCAGGAGATGGAAACGGTTTTGAAACTCGACGAGAGCTATCAAGCCGGCAGCGCTTACATGGTCCTGGGCCAGGTCTATCTTGAGGCGCCCAAGCTGCTCGGCGGCGACGTTAATAAAGCAATCGGTTATTTAGAGAAGGGAATCAAGGTTGGGCCGGACAATGAATTGATGCGCGCGAAACTTGCGGAAGCTTACGCTGAAGCTCACCGCAATGAGGACGCTCGCAAACAAATCGATATCCTAATGGCGATGAAGCCGGCGCCTGGATATGAGCCCGAATACAATGAAGCGATAGCTGAAGCGAAAAAAATCCAGGAGAAAATCAAATAGATCTTAACCCTGTAACGCCTACTGGAAGCTAAGCTATTTCCGACTTGCGATTCATTCTGGTGCCCAAACGAATCTGAACCACGAGATGACACGAAAAAGGGGTTTTTGTTCGTGTGTGTGGTTTCTTTTTCTATCGATATTTTGTTCTTGGAATTGAATCACGAAACATCACGAAAAACCGGACTTTGTTCCTGTGCATTCGTGGTTTCAATTCCTTGCGATATCGTTGCCGCGAAATATAAGACAAGTCCTTAAATAAGCCCTGACCTGCTTGCTGACAATCGTGACTAAAAAAAGCCGCCGAGAATGCCGGCGCCCCTGTCGATCTGGCCCCTACTGCGACTTACCGGTGACTTTCTTTAACTCTTCCAGCGTCCGCTTGTGCTCTTCCAATTTCTTCCCTGCGTCCCCAAGTTTGCCTTCCGAAGTAAGCTTCTGATACTCATCGAACTCCTGAATGGCGCGGTCAATTAACTGTTGCACATTCGGAGTCGCCGAGGGTTGTGACGACGTGGTTGTTTGCGGCGAAGGTTTCGCATTTGGCTGGGATCCGCTTTCTGGCTGAACTTCAGTCGCCCTGGTAGCAGATTCACCAAAAAGGCTGTTCATTGCCTCCTCGAAATTCGCGCCAAACGCCAGGCGATCCTGTGTGGCGAGCACCACCAGACGCAGCTCCGGCATGGGACTGCGTTCCGCTTTCAGATAGATCGGTTCAACGTAGAGCAGCGAATTGCCGATGGGAATCACCAGCAGGTGTCCCCGCTGTACATGTGATCCTTGCTGGTTCCACAAGGTGAATTGGCCTGAGAGCTGCGCGTTCTGGTCGATGCGCGCTTCGATTTGCAGGGGGCCATCGACCTGTCGCGATTTCGGGAACTTGTATGCGAGCAGCGATCCGTAGGCCTCACCGTCACAGCGGCCCGCGATCCATCCAATCATGTTGTTGCGGTTCGAGGGAGTGAAGGGAAGAATCAAAGCGAACTCTACGCCTTCCTTTTCACCTGGCAAGTGCATCAATACAAAGTACGGCTCGATCGGCTCTTCCTGCTGTTGCCTGTCCTGACCCAGCGAAACCTGACGCGCAACATTCCACAAGTCTTCGCGCTGGAAGAATGAGTTCGTGTCCTGCGTGTGATAAAGGGCAAAGACCTCAGCCTGGGTCCTGATCAAAGTTTCGGGATAACGAACATGCGCGCGCAGATCCGCAGGCATCTCCTTTTGATCTTTAAAGAGGGTTGGGAAGATTGCGCGATAGGTTTGGATTAGCGGATCGGCCGGGTCGAACACGTAAAAGCTCGCCGTCCCGTTATAGGCATCGACAACCACCTTGACGCTATTGCGAATGTAGTTGACGGTCTTGTCGGCCGCGGGATAATGACGCGAATAAGGATAATTTGCACTTTCGGTAAACGCGTCGATGATCCAAAACAGACGCCCATCTGAACTGACGACCATGTAAGGGTCGTTGTCGTAAACCAGGAACGGCGCAACTCCGTCAACGATTTCCCGAATGTTGCGATGAATCAGCGCGTGACTTTGCGGGGTCACGTCGTCGGAAAACGGAAGCTTGGTCAAATCGTCCAAAGCCCAGGCCAGGAGCCACCGCTTGAAGACACCGCCGACGACTATCCCGCCCGAGCCCTCATAGGTAGTAAGGCTATTGGTTTCGCCCTGCGGAAAGTTGAACTCCATCCGTTTGGTTTTCACATACACGTCATGGTTCGTTTGCTGGCCAAAATAGATCTCGGGCCGCGTCACCTTGATGTCAGGGACCGAGGATTCAACCGGCATATTGGAAAGGATAAAGTTCGGCATGCCTTCAGAATCAAAGCCGTTCGCAGTATTCATCGTGATGCCAAAGCCATGCGTGTAGATCAGTTTCTCGTTCACCCAATTGCGCGATGATTCCGGCAGTTTCTCGACGTTCATTTCCCGCGTTCCGACCATCATCTGCCGCTTCTGGCCCGCGATCAGATATCGATCCACGTCAACATCGGTGAAATCGTAGTAAGTCCGAATGGCCTGAATCTGTGTCAGGGTGTCCTTCAATGCTCGCCAGTCCCACAAACGGATATTGTCCAGGGTGGCGCGATTGCTTTGGAGGTCTGACGCGTCCGCGGTGGTGTTCGCGTCAAAGTTTCTTTGCTCGATACCTTCGATGCCGAAGCCGGCGCGGGTGGCCGCGATATTGTGATTTATGTAAGGCGTCTCGCGCTCCAGTTCATTGGGCTTGACGATGAAGCTGGTCACGTATGCGGGGATAATCACGGCGCCGACAATATAGACGGCCGCCGGTAGAGCGAGCGCGCCAATCAGCACTCGAAACTTGCGCAGCGCAATTCCGTTCACCAGACAAAGCAACGCGGCGACGACCAGCGCCCCGGCTACCCACTTGTAGGCCGGCAACAAGTAATTTGCTTCGACATAAGTGACACCGGAAAAAATCTGATGATCTTCCCATAGATATGGATAACGCGACAGAAGAAATCGCCAGGCCAGGACCACTAGCCAGCAGGCGAGCGGAATCGATACCACCAGAAAGCTGACCCGCCGTGCCTGGTTGGAACTTCCTGAGGTGGCCAGACCCTGTTGAGTCATCGCCAGCACCGCATAAATCAGGGCTGCGATCAGACTGATGAAGGCAAGCGCCAGCACCCACGAACTGATCGCATCGTAAAAAGGCAAACTGAATAAATAGAAGCCAATCGGCTTATTAAAGACTGGATCCGTTTGATTAGTTGTGACCTGATGAAAATAGAGGGCAAAGCTACGCCATGATTCGCGCATCCCAAATCCGAAGACCAGGCCGGCGATGATGGCGACTACCCAGGCGATCGGGCGCAGTACTCGCTCCGGAGCGAATTTCACCGGCTGTTGATTGATAAAAATCGTGCGGCTGCCAAAGGAAAAAGCGGCAAAGGCGCGCTCAATCAACCAGAAAGCGATACGCAGGACCGCAGTCGTGACAATAAAGAACAGAAGAAACAGTTCGAGCTTGGCGCGGAAAATGAACCAGAAAATGGATGAGTATCCCAGCGAGCCGAACCATGCGGCGGCCAGATAAATCGAAACTGCACGTGATGCGACGATCAGCAGGAAAACAAACGCGACCAGGATCAGCCATTTCCATCGGCGCTGGCGTGGCTTTTTCGGCGTGATGTCTATGATTTCGCCTTCGCGATCAAAGGGGATAGGGCGGCTCATGCGCGGTTAGCATACGCTGAAATAATCGATGGTCAAGAACTAAATGGTTGAAGTGGCACGCCCATCTTGCGGGTGATTTCACGGCCGGGACGGCCGTGCCACTTATAATT
>AP72_2010_repI_A001DRAFT_1000052_pt1 | contig 22503 bp, 11 predicted proteins | sample AmaPasrepliIA001_FD_9535 | JGI IMG/M metagenome (IMG submission 9535)
TTTGTCACTGTAAATGATCCCGCCGAGTGCGAAAAACTGGTAGTTTTGACAGGCGCGCAATCGACAGGAGTCGTTATGATCCGGGCAGGGGACAGACCGGCTCAAAAATGCGGGTTCGTCAACCAAAGAGCGAGATAGACTCGCCGAGGAGTTCGACCGCATTCACCCTGCGAAGCCGGACTGCCTGTGCTGCGTAATAGCATGCAAACGGAAACCCAGGCAGAGGAAGAGGTCACCCAGGAGCTCAAGTTTGAGCCTCCTCAAAGCCGCTTTGTCGCTGTGCCCGGCGCATTAATGGCGATTGACGTGGCCGCGTCGACCCACCCGGGTCACGTCCGCACCAATAACGAAGATCATTACCTGGCCATCCGCTTCGGGCGTTCACTCGAAAATTTGTACACGAACATCAATCCGGAAATGCTACGTCCGGATTACAACTTGACTGGGTATGGCTTGTTGGTCGCGGATGGATTGGGCGGTATGGCTGGCGGAGAGATAGCCAGCCGCATGGCTTTGACCAAGATCATCAATCTGGTTATTGATACTCCCGATTGGATTCTCGGGTTCCAGGACAGCGCCAAGGTCAAGATAATTATGGAGCGCATGAGTGAACGCTTCCTGAAGGTTGATGAGACTTTAAAACAACAGGCCGATCACGACGCGTCGCTTATCGGTATGGGCACGACTCTAACTACTGCCGCGACCTTGAACTACGACATGGTAATCGGCCACATCGGCGATTCCCGGGCTTATCTTTTCCGTAATGATACGCTGACGCAATTGACCAAAGATCATACTGTAGCGCAGGAACTGATAGACGCCGGAATCGATCGCACCGACCCGGCAACGCGGTCAATGCGCCACGTTTTGACGGCAGCTCTGGGATCGCTCGGGTCACGCATTCAGCCCGAAGTGCAAAGAATTCGGCTTCAGGATCGCGATCAAATTCTGCTTTGCACGGATGGCCTCACAGAGATGGTCGACGACCAGACGATTGCCTCGTTGCTTAAAAATGCAGGTTCGGCAGCGAAAGCCGTCGAGGATCTGACCACGGTAGCGCTGGCCGCCGGCGGTGCGGACAATGTTACGGTGGTACTTGCCCGGTTCGGGCCTGGCGAGAACGCGGAGAGTTAGCCTGGCGATGGCGCCATTGTCATTTGCTCTTCTTGCGCTTTCTATCGTCGAACCGAAACGGGCGGCAAAATCACCGCCGGCCAAACGCCATCTCGAAGCCGAAAGCGGCGACAAGTCGCCGCACTCCAAAGCTTGGCGGGCACTGTAAAAATTGACAGTAGGCAAAAAGTTGAGCACGCGTACAATTTCTCACGTGGGCTCCAGTCTGAATCAGTCGGAGGGTCTGAATCAGTCGGAGGGCGAACTCTTCCGAACGATTGTTACACGCGTCGCTTCACGCCTTGCTGCCGGTGACGCCACGCGTAAACGCGGCGCAATGAACGGATCTTAAGGGCTCTGATCTGATTTCATTGCGCCGTTTCCATAATTCCGATAACAAAGTCCACCCGACACATCATGCGCGACAGTGAGATAGAACAATGGGTGCTCAGAGAGCTGGCGCAGCCGCGAAACGGTAAGTCCAGCAAAGAAATCTGCGTCTGTGCGACTGACGGCATTGTTACCCTCAGGGGTACGGTGCGCACGCGTTACGAGAAATCGAATGCGCAGAAATCAGCGCTGCGCGCGCAGGCAGTGATATCCGTGGTTAACAACCTCAAGGTGCTTCGACCTGAACCGCTAATCAAAAGCACGATACCGCGTAAAGTATCGCTGCGCGTTAATCATTACCAGCTGCCAACCACCTCGTTAGCAGCCGGCACCCCGCGGCCATAGCCCAGGCACTAACGAGCCATCCGCGTTTTACCCAAGCGTAGGCTTGCGAGGTGTAACCATCCTCCGGTTTATGCCTCAGAATCCGGGTGGTCTATCGCTCAGGACCCAGGAAATAAACGCACAATCCGCGTGGGTTTCACCTCCAGGACGTTTTCGGCCTTGCGTCGGGAAAGCAAAGCGGAGCGTTAAAAAACTCTTGACAGTAACGGAGCCGGCGGCATATTGTCCGCACTGCGTACAAAGTGCCTGATGCGCAAGATAAACACTCGAGATTTCCGCGTCGCCACCCGCTCCACCTCGCGGGAGATTAATCGTCGCATCGCGTTAAATGTAATTCACGAACATCAACCGATCTCGCGGGCAGAACTCGCCCGCCGCATGAAAGTCACGCGTGGAGTTGCCGGCGTACTGGTCCAGGAGCTGCTGGATCAAAACCTGATCTATGAAGGCGCGACTGGTGAAGCGGCCTTTGGCCGAAAACCCACTTTGCTGCATATCAAGTCGCAGGATCGGCTGGTGGTGGCGGTCGACGTGCGCTTCAGCAACACCTTTTTGATGGTCACTGATTTCGCCGGCCGGCAGTTGGCGCTGGAAACATGTGAGACGATTTTCTCCATCCCCGAATTCATTCGAGACCTCACGCAAAGGATTCGCAGACTGATAAAAACCGCCGGAATTGCCTCGTTAATTGAAGGTATTGGCGTCGCCGTTCCCGGTATGGTCGATCAACGCAGTGGCCGCGTGCTGAATGCTCCGGCGTTGGGATGGCGCGACGTGGAGTTGCGAGATCCGCTGGCAGCAGCGATTGGATTGCCGGTCGAAATCGAAAATTCCGGCCGGGCCTGCACGCTCGCCTTGCTGTGGCTGGAACGAGGAGAGTCAACTCGACCACAGAATTTCGTCTATGTCGGCGTCTCGGATGGCGTCGGTATCGGGGTGGTCATTAACGGAGAATTGCTGCGCGGCACTGATCATATTGCCGGAGAATTTGCCCACGTACCTTTGAACCTGGACGGACCGCAATGCATGTGCGGCTCTACCGGATGCTGGGAAGCTTACATATCCAATCTGGCCACCTTGTCCCGTTATTTTGGCTGGCATTTGTCCAAGCTCAGTCCAAATACCCTTCACGATGCCAAGCAGGGTTCTTTTACTGTCCCTGATCTGATTGCGCGGGCGCGCGAAGGCGACGCTAAGGCAATGGCCGCGGTACAAGAGACGGCAAGGTTTCTCGGCCTTGGCCTGGGCACGATTGTGAACGTAATAAACCCTGAATGCATTTACCTGGACGGTGAGATCACCACGGCCTGGGACCTGATAGAACACCCGGTGATGAAGGCGCTCGCCGAAAGAGCATTGACCGAAAAAGGAGGCCGCACTGCTTTACGCATCGCGTCCATGAAGGAGCATTCACGTCTCAGAGGCGCGGCGGCTTTGATCGCGGCGCCTACTTTTGCTGCGGTGCGCGTGGCTTAGTGGCGGACGCTTAGCTTGAAAACAGGGAGAACTGCTCAGCAACCGTGCGACGTTGCAGCAGATTTGAATTCTCATTGGAGGTAGCAGATATGTTTAGAGCACGAACTATTGGCTTACGATCAATTCAGTTGGCAATGGTCGCATTGCTGCTCACGATCCCGCTGGCTGTGCGTGCGCAGGACACCACTGCGACACTCGTAGGCAAGGTGACTGATCCCGGAGGCGCCATTGTTCCAGGAGCGCAAGTAACGGCGCGCAATGTTGATACGGGCCTCAGCCGAACTGTGACCTCGAATGATGAGGGTGACTATCGAATAGAGTTCCTGCCAATCGGTAAGTACACGCTTGAAGTATCTTACACCGGTTTCAAAAAGGCCCTTTTAAGCAATATTGTCCTGCAGGTAAATGACACGGCGCGCGCAGACGTAGCGCTCAGTGTGGGACAGGTCAGCGAGACCGTAACGATTTCCGAAATGGCCACGCCGGCGGTAAACACGACAACAACCGAAATCGCGCGCACCATTCAATCAGCTGAGATCACGAGTCTGCCGCTGGTCGAACGAAACGTGTATACGCTGCTGGATCTGACACCCGGCGTGCAGTCGAACAACAACGGCGTCGCGGCCGCCTCGACGGGAACGAGCTCATTGATCCTGGGATTTCCCGAACAGCGCACCTTGATTAATGGCGGCGTCGATGGCGGCACAGGTTCGGTTAACTATTACCTCGACGGCGGAAATAACATGACCGGTCTGCGCAACACTGGCAATATTCTGCCGAATCCCGATGCGATTCAGGAATTCAAAGTCCAGACCAACGCCTACAACGCAGAGTGGGGCCGCTTCGCGAGTGGCGTTATCAACGTGGTCACCAAGTCAGGGACCAACCAGTTCCACGGTTCAGCTTTCGAATATCTACGGAACACCGTCTTCAATGCCAACGACTGGGGCTCGACGCTTCAGCGAGCGCCCTTTCACCGAAACCAGTTCGGCGGCACGATTGGCGGTCCGATCAAGAAGGACAAGACATTCTTCTTCTTCTCATACTCAGGACTGCGCCAAACCACCAGCACATTTCTTAATGGCGCTGTGGTGCCAACCGCTCTCGAACGGGCGGGTAACTTCAGCGCCTCGGGCACCAAACCGGTTGACCCCGCGACCGGCCAGGTTTTTGTTTGCAACGGAGTCACCGGGGTGATCTGCCCCAATCGGCTGGATTCGGTGGCCATGAAAATTATCAACACCTACATCCCGCCTTCGAACGTTGCCGGCAGCAAGTGGCAAGGCAACATCCCGAGTCCCTTTGATTCCGACGATTATCTGGCGAAGGTGGACCATCAACTCAACAGCGCCCACCGGCTGACCTTCAGTTATTTCGAAACTTCAGGAACGAACACAGTCAAGGCAGGCAGCGGGAATCTTCCCTGGGCTACTCAGCAGTTCAAATGGCGGCAACACAACGTCAACGCCAGCGATGTCTGGATTATCGGCGCCAACAAAATCAATCAGTTGTGGGCCACCTATACTCGCAACTTCGGCGGTCGGCTCAATCTGCCGGCGACTTCGCTCGGAGATCTTGGTTCCGCTTTTACGATACAGGGCACGCCGTCGCTGCCTCAGATCACGGTGACCGGTTTCTTCACGCTGACTAACTCGATCGGCGGACCGACTGCGGGCACTAACTTTTATTCGATTCGGGACACGTTTAGTTGGAACAAGGGCAAACATGCTCTGAAGATCGGCGGCGAGATTTCGCTTAATAAGGACATTCAGCAGACACTGCTGAACAACTATGGCGTCTTCACCTTTAATAACAGCGTGACTAAAAACGCGCTGGCTGATTTTATGATCGGCATTCCCAGCGCGATTACCCAGGATGCGCCGGTTACCGGCTACACGAATAGCTGGTACACGGCGCTTTTTGTTAATGATGATTTTCGGGTACACCCACGCGTGACGTTGAATCTCGGTCTGCGCTGGGATGTGCAGACGCCACCCACTGATCCACTGAATCGCGTGGTCAACTATGTGCAGGGCCTTAAATCTACGGTAAACCCGATTGCTCCAGTCGGACCGCAGTTCTTTGGTGATCCGGGTGTCGAACGCGGCGGCATCCCGGTTAGTTATTCACACTTCTCGCCGCGTTTGGGTGTAGCCTGGGATGTTAAAGGTGACGGCAAGACTTCGATTCGCGCGGCCATCGGCCAGTTTTACGGCAGCCTGTCAGGGAACGAATGGAATACAATGACTAACTTCCAGCCATTCTCTACCCGGCTCACTTTTACAAACATAAATCCCAAAACGAGCTCGACCGGCGTGCCACTGGGCGCTTCGTTGAGTAACCCGTACAACGCTTTTGTAGGTGGCAATCCTTTTCCTTACAAGGGCACGTTTGTTTCCGGCGGCAGCACCTTTGCCGTGGCTCCCGATTTCCGCTGGCCGCGCTCATATCAGATGAATGCCGGAATCCAACGCGCGGTGACCAGGAGTTTGACGGTGGGAGGCGCTTATGTGGTGACACTCAGCCACAACCTACCTTTTGCGCGTGACGTGAATTATCCATTTGCCAGTTCAACCGCGACGACGGCGGGCGCCAACGTGCTGGCGCGGCGACCGAACCCGGCTTTCGGTGCGGTGCTGGTGCTCGATTCAGATCAGACAGCTGATTACCATGGCTTACAATTGACCGCTGCGATGCGCCTGAGTCATCACCTGTCGTTCAATGGGTTCTATACCTACAGCCATACGAATGACAGCGTGCAGCTACAGAACAACACGACCCAGGGCGGCGCGCAAAATTTCAATAAGCTGTACCTCGATTCAGGCCGCGCTGACACCGACCAGCGTCACGTTTTTAGTTTCAGCTTCAACTACCAGCCCGATTACTATCATGGCGATAATCGTTTCCTTCGTCACCTGATCAATGGCTGGAGCATTTCACCGATTATCAAAGCGCGCAGTGGGCTGCCATTCACCGTTACCAACGGCAACGTCGATGCCAACCTTGATGGCCAGACGAACGATCGGGCCCAGTTAATCGGCGATCCACATCTGGATCACCCGACAGCCCAGATGTGGTTCAACACTGCGGCATTTGTGCAGAATAAGGCCGTGACGGGCCAACCGGTTGAGGGCAACGCCCCGCGTAATCTGCTGGACGCTCCGGGTTATCGCGCAGTAGATCTGGCAATCTCACGCGATTTCCGCTTCACGGAGATTGTTCGCCTGAGGTTCCGGGCGGAAGGCACGAACATTTTCAACCAGGTGAATCTTGGGACACCGGGCGCGTCAGTTCCTTCCGGCGCGACGTCGACTACCTTTGGGGTGATTAGCACGGCCGGTCCCATGCGGAAGCTGCAGTTCGGTCTGCGCCTGAGTTTCTAAATCTTGCTTTGGGGACTGCGGACGTCATCTGCGCTCCCAATTTCGTTTGGCCCGCATGGTCTTTCATGTTTTCGGATTTGATTCTCCTGTTAGTTCGTGTGATTTCGTGGATCGTTCATTGACGCAGCAAAGGACAGATTCACGAACGCACACGAAGTCACACGAAGAGTTTCCCTGCCGTAGGCTCAAGTGGTCGAGGGTTGGCGCAACGGCAAGTCACAGACTTGCTGCGCATCAGCATGGCGGAGCCATCTGCCAAGGCGTTCGTTTCAGCCCACGACCGTTCTACTGAAATCGAAGACGTGTCGCATAAACACAAATATCAAAGTATCAGCGCAACTCTGGCAACGTTTCTCCTGCTCACGATCTGCATTCCTTCTAATCCCGTAATCGCTCAGGACGCGCGCGAATTGCAACAGGAGCGCATCGCCAGTAACAAATTGAGAGGTGAACATCCGCTGCTTGAGCTGATGCGGACTCGTAACTCGAAGCTGCGCCCGGAATTGACAGGCGTGCATCCGCGCGTTTACGTCACCGACAAAGAGCTCGCAGAATTGCGATTACGCGCCCGCACTTCACATCGTGAGTTGTGGCAGCAGGCCATTCGTCATCTGCGCGCGCTGGCTGCTGATCCGCCGCCGCCGCCAGCTGAGGCGCGGCGCCAGCAGAATGACGTAGCGATCGCGATCGCTGAAGCCGCCTTCGTTTACAAGATTGAAGGCGACCGAAAATACCTGGATGCCGCGCGCCGGTACATGGACGCGGCAGTCAGTTACGACATCTGGGGTTACGCCTCGAATAAACCAAACGTCGATCTGGCTGCCGGACATCTGCTCTATGGCCTGGGTTGGGGTTATGACCTGCTCTATAACGACCTGTCGCCGGCCGAGCGAGCGCGTTATCGCGACAAGCTGATCAGCCAGGCCCGTTTGCTCGCAGATTATTTCAAACCGAAAGAGGGCAAAACTTTTGCTTATAGCCAGAATCACACTTTTATTCCTATTGCCGGATTAGGTGTGGCCGCTTATGCGCTCTATGACGAGACGCCCGAAGCGCCCGCCTGGGCCAGTTTATCGCGCGCCATCTTCGATCGCGTGCTGGCAACGTATTCTCAGGACGGCTACTACTACGAAGGATTCGAGTACTGGATCTTCGCCACGCCATGGCTGATCCACTACCTCGATGCCCAGCGCCATGCCACCGGCGAAGATCTCTATGATCAGCCGGGCTTTCGTCTGATGCACCAGTACGTGGCGCATTCGATGTTGCCAGGCGGCGACTATGTTTTTGATTTCGGCGATATCTTCGAAGGACCGTTAACGCGCGCGCACTTGGGCGCAGAGTACCCGCGCACCCATCCCCAGGGACATTTCAATACGAATTACAATTTGCTGTATCGCCTCGCGCAACGTTTTCAGAACGGCGAGGCGCAGGGCGTGGCCGACTGGCTGAAACAATTTGGTCAGGTTAACGCTGAAGACTTCTGGTCGCTCATCTGGTATGACGCGAAACTCAAAGCTGTGCCGATTGAGAAGCAGACAACCTGGCATTACTTTCCGGACTCGGACGTTTTCTACTGGCGGAGTGACTGGTCAAAGGCCGCGACGGCCTTCGCGTTCAAGTCCGGCCCGCCGGAAGGTCATCACACGACCGCGCTGCTGAAACAATTTCCTGATTGGCGTCTGTCTTCAGGTCACGCACATCCCGATGCCAACAGTTTTATCATCTTCGCGCAAGGTCAATATTTGACGGGAGATAGCGGATATGCCGGGGTGCCGATGACGGAGCATCATAATACTCTGCTGGTCGACGGCAAGGGACAGGGAAATGAAGGCGAAGGACACGATGTTTTTGCCGGCGTCTCTTACGAATTGCTGGATCACATTCGCATCACGGAAGTTAAAGTCATGCCGGATGAGGTCATGGTGCGCGGTGATGCGGCTGCCGCTTACCCGCCGCCACTTGGATTAACAAGGTTCACGCGTGACTTTGTCTTTCGGCCGGGTAACGGCTTTGTCGTTACTGATGACGTCGAAACAACCAGGCCGGCGGAGCTGAGCTTCCTATTGCACGCCGACCAGAAGATCACGAAGCTCAACGATCATCTTTTCAGCGTTGATTGTGACGTCGTGAAACTCCGGGTTGATGCGATGCTGGACGCACCAAGAACTCAATTTCAAAGCGTAATCGAGACGAACACAGTCACTGCGCCGGGTCCTCCGGGCGCCGTCGATCAAGGCGAGCGCCAGGCGCGCGGACAGAGACTTCGATTCACAACCACTCCAACCCGGAAGGCTCGCTTGGTCGAGCGACTTAAGATCGAAACTCGTTAGTTTACTTTGCCGGGCTCGGCATCTGCATGATCTGCGGGACTGTCTTTCCCGGGATCATCACAAAATCGATGTGGCCCTCTTTCATCGCCTCAGCCATGGTCAAGTGACGCTCGTACGGAAGCAAGCCCGCTCGGGTCCCCGTTAATGTAAAGGCCAGGTCATCGGGTGCGCCGTTCGGTAATCGCACTTTATAGCTCCCGTCACTGCTGGTGTCCGTTTCGCTTTTTGGGAAACCGTTTGCGGTCAGCACGATGTGAACTACGCCGAGCGGGGCGGCGACACCATCGCGTACGCGACCCTCAAGATGTGGGCCGCGATCGCATGCTGATAGATAAAACAGGAGCAGAACGAGGATACAGTACGAGACAAAACGCGTTCGATCGTTTGTGCATTATTGGCTGCGCCGCAGCTTTTTTCCAGGAGCGGCCTGATAATACAGTCCAGTTGGCTTTGGCCCAAAGGTCATCTTCGAAATTTAAGTGCCTGGGACGGCAATTACACTTACCATTAACCGCTTCCAACGACGAAACGGACGAACAAAGGCCTCTTTTTCATGTGCGTTGGTGGTTGTAATCCTCTAAATGGTTGTGCTTCGGAATTTGAACCACGAAAGGCATGAACAAGGAGCCTGGTGATGGTGTCTCAACCTCAATGGTTCAGCCCGGCAATGCTGACAACGTCGTGCTCCCAACCACCCCTGGTCACAGCCAATGATTGTCCATCAGGAGAAAAGCTAAAGTCGAACAATTCGTCATCCTCAAACCTGACGATCTCCGCCGGCAATCCGCCGGTCAACGATTGCTTCAGGATGGCGCCGTCAACGGCATAAAAGAGAGCGGTGTTATCCGCCGCCCACTGGATCCGGTGAACGGAGCCTTTCAGCGCAAAGCGGCGCAGAGGTGGGCTGCCCTGAAACGGAAGGATCAGCAATTCGTTCTTAGATCCGGATCTCGTAAAGCAAGCGATCATTTTCCCATCGGGTGAAATTGCCGCATGAGTGGCCACATAATTGGTAAGAGGTTTCGCCTCGCCGCCATTGATTGAAACGCGCCACAAGTGCCAGTCGTCAGTAGTGTTGTAGATGACCCATCGGCCATCGGGAGAGATAGCCGGATAGTACTTTCCCAAACCGCTCGTAAGTTCCGTCTGGTTTGTCCCGTCTGCGTTCATTCGCCAAATCTGCGCCAGGCCGGATCTATCCGAAACAAATACTACGTAATTGTTATCTGCGGTGGCGGCGGGAACCCCGTTGGCAGATCCATCGGCAGTAATCTGTTTCTGATCCACACCGTTCGGCTGCATGGTCCAAAGGTCCCGCTTGCCGCTGATAGTGGAGGTGTAGATGATCCGTCCGTAAGGACCCCACGAGAATTCGCCGATGGCGCTGGTAATTTTTTTTAGCGATTGCGGTTGCCGGGCGCCGCCGGTCCAGATGTCTGAGAATCTAGTCACTTGCGTCGCGACCGTAAGGTCCGACCTGGCTGCGAGACTAAGGTCGCCATAGGAAACTGAATCATCAGTAAGCTGCCGAATTGCCATGTCCGGATAACTGACACTCCAGAGTTGGTTGATCTCGCCCTGCTTCCGTGCTGACATCACGAGGCCACTGTTGTCGCGCAGCCACGCGACCCTGGTGATGTTATAGAAAGACTCTGTCGACAGATCCCGCTTCAGACCGTCGGTGACCCTGATGCTGACGAGGCGAACCTTCTGGCCGAAGCCGTCAGAATTGCCGTAAGCGCAAATAATTGCGGCGTCGTCCGGCGTCCAGACAGGCGCACTCAAATCATCGGGGTGAGTACTCACCAGCAGCGTGCGTTCGTTGCTGCCATCGGATGCAGCTACGATGAGCGAAAACTCGCGCTCACCATCCTGGTTGATCCGCTGCCGGACGAAGGCGATCTGGCGATCGTCAAATGAGACTGCAAACTTGCCCTCCAGGCGTTCGAGAACTCTGACTGGTGTGCGCAAAACCAGCGAGACGCAGTACAGCACTGAGGTTGCCTCTACGCGCACAAAGTAAAGAGCGTCGCCATTGCGGGAGAATGCTAATCCGGCGATGGGCGCGGTGGCCGGCACCAACTCCACATTAGCTTCGTTATCCAGTTGTCGCAGCCAGATGCCGGTCTTTTGGTATTTGGTGCGAGTATAGGCCAGATACTTTCCGTCGGGTGAGACGGCGACCAGGCGGCTCTCGCCCGTTTGAGTCAGTTTGTCGATCTTCAAAATGGGAGTGTTCGGAACGGTTTTAGCCGCGGCAGCCGAATTTCGCTTTGCTGAAAGCCTCCATCCCAGCAGTGCCAGCAGTAAGAGTCCACCGATCAATGCGGTCCATAAAAAACGCCGTTCTGAAATCCTGCCCGAGATGACCGGCGAATTCAGCGGCGCGCGATCCAACGGAACAATCGGCCGCAAGCTTTGAACGTCGATGCGGTCGATTGCCGGTTCGGAGGACACTTCATCGACACGCGCTATAAACCGGTAACCGCGCCGGGAAACGGTTTCAATGAATCGAGGATTGCGGGCGTTATCGCCGAGAGATTTTCGCAACTGTCGAATATTGAAAGTCAGATTTGCTTCGCCGACAAAACTCTCCGGCCAGATCCGGTTCATCAATTCATCCTTGACCACAATACGGCCGTGGTTTTCCACCAGCATCAACAAAGTGTCGAACACCTTGGGAGTGATCGGAAGCGGCTTGCCATCGCGCAACAGGACGCGCTGGTCTTTGTCGATGGTGAATTCGCCGAACCGGAATAAATGCTCGATAACCAGAGACATCGCATCCCCCAGGAAAGCTCTTAGAAGTTTCTTAGAACTTTCTTATCGGTTTCTCAGGACTTTTCAAAGGTGCCGGGGTTAGCTTCGCTTTGAAAACACGGGGCAAGATTGGGCGTAATTTTATCAGCCCGACCCTTTCACCACAATGACACGGCACCTTAATACCGAATGAATTCCTCAGTTTGACACCACACGAAATCGCGAGAAACCGCCGTGGCAGTTAAAGAGTGAGCCTGCGCGTTAATGATTAAGCACCTTCAGTTTGCCGCAATGAACCCTTTCCCCCTTCAAAAAGTTCCAATCTGCTCTCGGGGGTAATGCTTTATGCGTATTTCGTACAGGTCTTTTTCCGGCTACCGAAACCGTTNCGGTTATCTTGTTTTCCTTACACTGATACTGTTCTGTCTCACGCTCAACGCGGGGAAGCGGTGGGAAACCAAAACGAGTGCCCACAGAAAGGAGCTTACGCCGGTCCCCCAACAAGCGGGGCGCATTTTTGTGGTAAACAGCAGCAACGATGCGGTTGACGCAGCTCCCGGCGACGGACTTTGCGACACGGACCTTAATACTCCCGGTGAACAATGTTCGCTGCGGGCGGCAATCATAGAGGCGAATGCGTCTGCCGGCGACGATGTGATCCGTTTTGACCTTCCGGCAAGCGATGCAGGCTGTCATTTGATCCTGGGCCAGTGCGTGGTTACGTTTTCAACTGCGCTGCCCGACATCAGCACCAACATCGAATTTGACGGCCCCGGCACCAAGGTGTTTCAGATACTTCCCAGCGGCGTACGCGCCTTCAGGGTTACCACCTTTGGCACGGTCTCTTTTTCAAACCTGACGATTAATGGAGGAGTCGCTGCGGGTACCGGAGTAGGGGGTAACATTCTGAACCTAAACGGCGGCACGGTGAATATAATTAATTGCGACATCGTGCAGGGCCGCGCGAATGGCGGTGGCCAGATTTACAACAACAGCTCAGGAACGGTGAATGTCATCAGTTCCCGCCTCACGGGAGGAGTTGCGAATAATATCGGCGGTGGCGGCATCTACAATAATTTAAACGGCACCGTGAATGTCACCAACAGCTCAATTGTTTTCAACAACGCTGCAGGGACTGGTAATGGCGGCGCCATCTTCAATAACAGCGTTGGCGCGGTTAATGTCAGCAACTCCACCATCACTTCTAACACCGCGGTGTCGGGCGGTGGCCTGGCCGGCTCGGCGCAGGTCAAGAGCACAATCATCGCGGGGAATACCGGCGCCAATCCTGATGTCAACGGTACGTTTACCTCTGCCGGCTTCAACCTGATTGGAAAACGGGATGGGAGCACCGGCTTTACCGCCGCCACCGATCAGACCGGCACCATCGCCGCTCCGCTCGACCCGCGATTTGGAAACAGCGACATGAGCGGTCCCACGCCCGTATTCAGCCTGCTGTGTTCGAGTCCGGCAATTGATAAAGGCAGCAGCGCCAGTCTCACCGGGCCGTTGACCACAGATCAGCGGGGGACGGGGTTCGCGCGCACCGTCAATGATCCCACTATCGCTAACGCCACTGGCGGCGACGGCACGGACATCGGCGCTTTCGAGCGTCAGGCGCCGTGCAACCTGAACGTTCAGTTCACCGTCAACACTACCAGCGACGCGGACGATGTCAAACTCGGCGATGCGGTTTGCGATTCAGACGCCGGCACCTCGGGCCCACAGTGCAGCCTGCGCGCCGCGTTAAAAGAATTGAACGCGGACGCCGCTGATGGCACTGTCACTGCGGCCACTATCAACTTTGCGATTCCCACGACAGATCCGGGATTCGACCCCGCCACCGGGCGTTACACGATCACGATAAGTTCGGCGCTGGCGGCCCTGGCTACGCCGAGTCTCCAAATCAACGGTCTCGGCGCGAACATGCTTAAGATTGAGAACGCCGGGCCTTCCGGCTTTTTCGCGCTTAATCTTCCCGGGCTGAATGTAGCGATCTCGGGTTTGACTTTATCCGATGGGAGACAAAGCGCGATATCGCTTCAGGCAGATTCAAACTTAAGCATCGCGAACTGTGCCTTTACAGGGAACATCGGCACAAACGGAGCTGCGATCTCTCAATTCACCGGCACCGTGAATGTTACCAACTGCGCGTTTAGCGGCAACTCCGCAAGTTCGGGCTCGCAAAGCAGCGGCGGGGCCATTTTCATTTCGGCAGGGAACTCTACCGTAACGGGTTCAACTTTTACCGGCAACTCCTCTGTAAAAGGTGGCGCCGTATCGGCGAACGGATTCTCAACCATTCTCACGATCGTCGGTAGCACTTTCAGCGGAAACGTCGCTGGAACCGGGGGAGCGATCGAGCTCGAGGGCAGCGGATCGCCCGTGTTAAATCTGATCGGCAGCACCATCATGGGGAATACTGCCAAGACGGGTGGCGGGTTGGAGGCTGAGTCCGGAGTCGCGAACATCATCAACAGTACGATCTTCGCCAACACCGCCAGCGGCACGAACAGCACCGGCGGCGGAATTGTCGCCAGCGTCGCCACTGTCAACATCAGAAACAGTACCATCGTAAAAAACAATGCGCCCACGGCTGGTGGGCTATTGTCCCTAGTTTCGACGGTTACGGTTCTCAGCAGCATTCTTGCCGGCAACAGCGGTACACACGGGGACGTTTCCGGAGCCGTCACTTCCAACGGGTTCAACCTGGTTGGCGTCAAAGATGACACTCGTCCGAATGATTTCACCGCGCCGACGGATCTTACGGGTACCGCGGCTCAACCGCTTGATCCAAAACTTGATCCGCTCGGGTTGCAGAACAACGGCGGACCGACCCAGACCGTGGCGCTTCTCTGCGCCAGTCCGGCGCTGGACAAAGGCAACAGCAACAGCATCACTGGTCAATTAACGACCGACCAGCGCGGCTCTGGTTTCCCTCGCACATTCAACGACCCGGCGATCGGCGATGCTGTGGGTGGCGATGGCACAGACATAGGCGCATTCGAACGGCAGCAGACCTGCGCAGTATCAACCCCCACCCCGACGCCAACACCGACACCGACCCCAACACCAACTCCGACACCAACACCGACTCCCACACCGACACCAACGCCGAACGCGGTGCAGCTCAGTTCGTCAAACTACAACGTGCAGGAAGATTGTACGACCGTGACGATTACTGTAAATCGGATCGGCGACACTTCAGGAACGGCGTCGGTTAGTTACAACACTTCAGATTTCACGGCGACCGAGCGAAAAGATTACATCACGGCGCTGGGCAGACTGGTCTTTGCGCCGGGTGAAACTTCGAAGAGTTTCGTGGTGCTGATTAATGAAGATTCGTTCATAGAGGGTAACGAGACCTTTAATGTGAATCTCAGCAATCCCATCGGTGCGACTTTGGGTAATCCGGCCATTGCTTCTGTTACGATCATCAATGACGGAAGCGAGGCTGCTGGGAATGTGATTGACGACCCCCAAACGTTTGTCTGCCAGCACTATCACGACTTTCTCAATCGCCAACCCGATGCTGCCGGCCTGGCCTTCTGGACTAACGAAATCACCTCCTGTGGTACGAATGCACAGTGCATTGAAAGCAAGCGGATCAATGTCTCAGCTGCTTTCTATCTGTCGATTGAGTTCCAGCAGACAGGTTATTTGGTGGAGCGGCTCTACAAGACTGCTTACGGTAACGCCTCCGGCGCCTCGACCTTTGGCGGCGCGCATAACCTGCCGGTGCCGGTAGTTCGGCTTAATGAGTTTCTGGCTGATACGCAGACGATTGGTTTGGGAGTGGTGGTAGGGCAAGGGAACTGGGAACAGATCCTCGAGAACAATAAGCAGGCCTTCACGGCTGAGTTTGTGCAGCGAGCGCGATTCACGACCGCCTTTCCCGGCTCACTAACACCGGCCCAGTTTGTTGATACCTTGAATGCGAATGCCGGCAATCCACTGTCGCCGGCGGAACGGGATCAACTGGTCAGCGATCTGACGAGCGGCGCCAAGACGCGGGCACAGGTCTTGCGCGCAGTAGCCGAAGATACAGACCTGTTCAAGGCCGAATCGAACCGGGCGTTTGTGCTGATGCAGTACTTTGGCTATCTGCGGCGGAATCCAAACGATCCACAGGACACGGATTACACGGGATTTGATTTCTGGCTGGCGAAGCTCAATCAGTTCAACGGCGACTTTATCAATGCCGAGATGGTGAAGGCTTTTATAACTTCGAGTGAGTACCGGCAGCGCTTTGGGCCATAACAAGTAAGGTCAGTACCAGAGCGATAGCGACCGGGTGTTCCTCTTGCTTCATGTGGCGCCGGTTGCAACCGCGACCCGGTCGCTATCGCTCCCGGTACAGACTTCATCGCGAGCAATTTGGCTCTTAACAGAAGCGATCCACGAAATCACACGAAATAACACGAACATCCCCCATCAGACACTGCCGATGTTTCCGGAGTTGAGAGGGGCGTGTAGAATGGCACGCGCAGCCATGGGGTTAGTTTGTGCCTGGTCCTGCAAGACACGCGAATGCAGCTGCTGGAGCGGGAGCAATTCTTTAATGAACTAGAAACGATCCTCGGCGATGTTGCCGGAGGCAATGGCCGCTTTGTGCTCGTCAGCGGCGAAGCGGGAATCGGGAAGACTACCCTGGTCGAGCGTTTCACGGAAGCAAATAAACAGCAGGCACGCGTTCTTTGGGGAGCCTGCGATGCGCTCTTTACCCCACGCCCGCTCGGACCTCTCTACGATATCGCCCATCAAACCAGGGGGCCTCTGCTCTCCTTGCTCGAAGACGAAGCTCCGCGCGGCTCAATCTTCTCTGCTGTGCTCGATGAATTACAGAACACTCATTCGCCGACCATAGCTGTTACCGAAGACGCTCATTGGGCTGATGAAGCTACGCTTGACCTGTTGAAGTTCCTTGGGCGTCGCATCAACCGAACCAATTCGATGCTGGTGGTTACTTTCCGCGACGATGAACTGGACGCCAACCATCCGCTGCGTCGGGTCCTCGGCGACTTACCGCCTCGCTCGGTAGCGCGGTTGCGTTTACCTCCGCTCTCCGAAGCCGGCGTCAAAACTCTCGCTGAAAGCGAAGGCCGCCCGGTCGAAGACTTGTATCCGGTGACCGGCGGAAATCCGTTTTTTGTCACCGAAGCGCTTGCCAGCGCCGAACCAGGTGTGCCCGAGACGGTACGCGACGCCGTGCTGTCCCGCGCGGCGCGGCTTTCGCCTGCAGCGCGCGCTATCGTGGAACTGGTGTCGGTAATACCGGCGAGAACTGAACTTTCTCTACTCAACGACACCATGCATCCGGAGCCGGGCGCACTCGAAGTTGCCGTCGGCGCCGGCATGCTGCGATACGAGGGTGACGCGATTTCATTTCGGCACGAGCTGGCCCGCCGCGCCGTCGAAGATTCACTCAGTGTCTCTGAAAGCCGAAGATTGCACGCGCTTATCTTGAAGGCGTTGCTCGGTCGGATTGAGGCCGATAGGCGGCCGGGATTAAAAGCCCTGCCCGCTCGCGGCCATGACGCGCTGCCGGCGCGGATTGTTCATCACGCATCACAGGCGGGTGATCGCGAGGTGGTGTGTGAATACGCTCCCATCGCAGCCCGACAAGCTGCCGCTCTCAACGCACATCGTGAAGCGGCAACTCATTACCAGACAGCCTTGCAATACGCCGATACTCACGCGCCCGAAGCGCGCGCCGAATTACTTCAACGCCGATCGTATGAATGCTTTTTGACGGACCAAATAGAGGAAGCCTTAACAGCGCGTCGCGAAGCTCTTGAGATTTGGACACGACTGGGTGACAAGCTACAGCAAGGAGATAACCTGCGCTGGATGTCAAGATTCACCTGGAGTCTGGGTCGTAATAAAGAAGCTGAAACGCACAGCATCGAAGCGGTAAGGATTCTGGAGAGCTTGCATCCCGGTCCGGAACTGGCAATGGCTTACAGCAATCGAGCGCAATTGCATATGCTCGCGGACGACTCTCCGCAGGCTGTGTTGTGGGGCTCGCGCGCAATTGAGTTGGCCGAAAAACTGGGAGCCACAGAAATACTTGTGCACGCGCTGAATAACGTGGGCACCGCTGAAGTGCTGGCTAATGACGAGCGCGGACTCATCAAGCTCGAAGAAAGTCTGCGACTCGCGTTGGCCAATAACCTTCACGAACACACTTGCCGCGCTTATACCAATCTGGCGGACTCTGCCGTAAGGGCGCGTAAATATCATGTTGGGCTCCGCTGGTTCGAGGACGGTATCGCCCACGCCATCGAGCACGAGTTGGAATTCTGCAAACTCTACCTGATCGCGGAACGCGCGCGCGCCCACTTCGAGCAGGGGGACTGGGACCGAGCCGCGGATGGTGCAGGTTTCGTATTGCAGCGCTATCGAGTGCCGGCGATTACCAGGATTACTGCCCTGGCCGTCCTCGGCCACGTGCGAGTTCGTCGTGGCGATCCGGAGGCGTCGCAGCCGCTCCGCGAAGCTCGCGAGTTGGCATTTGAGACCGGAGAACTGCAACGCATTGCTCCCGTCGCATCTGCGCGAGCAGAGTTGGCGTGGTTGAGAGGCGACGTTGAACAGGTGATAAGCGTGGCCCGCCCTGTTTTGGAGATGGCCAAAGGCCGCCATGATCTTTGGATTAGGGGAGAGTTTACTTATTGGATTTGGCGCGCCGGCGGCGTCATTGAAACCGGCGAAGAAATTGCCGCGCCTTACGCGCTGCAGATCTCTGGAGACTGGCGCGCTGCCGCCGCCGCCTGGAAACAAGTCGGCTGCCCTTACGAAGAAGCGATGGCGCTGGGAGATGGCGATGAAACCGCGAAACTAACGGCTGTTGAGATTCTGGAAAAACTGGGCGCAGGTCCAGCCCTCGAAAGGTTGCGCAAGTCTCTCCGTGACACGGGTGTCCGCGGCATCCCGCGCGGCCCCAGACCAAGCACCAAAGAAAATCCTGCGGGACTCACGAACCGGCAAGTTGAGGTTCTGAACTTTATGGCCGAGGGCTGCAGCAATGCTGAAATTGCTGAACGGCTCTTCATATCAGCCAAGACTGTAGATCATCACGTATCTGCAATCCTCGCCAAACTCGATGCTCGCACTCGCGCTGAGGCGGTCGCTGTAGCTCTGCAATCAAAACTCATAAAAGCAAAATAAGGGCGTTCGTATAATTGCGCCTTGGGCGGCCCGGCGAACCATTCGTCATGGCTCGGCCATGCTGATGCGCGGCAAGTCTCGGACTTGCCGTCGGTGTCTTTTTTTTTCGTGGCGGTCTCTGACCGTAGGCGGTCGTAGACCGCCAAATGGTGGGCTCTTATCCGGCAAGTCATAGACTTGCCGCGCATCAGCATGGCCGAGCCATAACAAAAGGGGTTATTTTCTTCTGAACATCACTTGGACCAGCTGAAAAAAACGTTCTCAATCCACTCTTAGACCTGCCGTGCATCACTATTGTAGAGGATCCATGATTGTAGGCCTCTCGTGCACGTTTGAAGCGACCCAAAATAGGTAACACGCCTTTCCAAAATAGGGATTCCTTCCGATTTCAAACGCATTTCCGCTCCGTATATTCGTTGGCGAGCTGAAAGTTCGCAACCGCGAAAAGGAGGAACGGCCATGCCGCGCTATATAGTTGAAAGAAGTTTTCCGATTGCTCTGAAGATTCCGATCAATGAAGAAGGTGCAGAGATTTGCCGGCAGACAGTTCTCAACAACGAAGAAGACAGTGTGACCTGGCTGCACTCATACGTCAGTAAAGACGGCAGCAAAAGCTTTTGCGCTTACGACGCGCCCTCGCCGGAAGCGATTCGCCGCACAGCTAAATGGAACAATCTGCCGGTTGATCGCATTACCGAAGTGCTGGTGCTCGATCCTTACTTCTATCGGTAGCCAGTGAGCGAGCAGGTTTTTGTCGCAAGCGCGAACGCTACTGTTTTTGGAGTTCCGTGTTTCGCGGTCGCGTGCGAGCGGATACTCCAAGCCGGGAGTCGCTGGGGCGACTCCCGGTCTCCAGGAAAGGATCAAGAAATGAAAAACAGTCAAACAGTGCTTCCTTTGCATCATTGATCATGTCAACAGTCTGCCAGTCATTGGTGGTAAAGATGTCTCACACACTATCAGGCCACCGGGCTCTTCACGAAAATGAATGCTGCCCTCTTCGATCCACTGGTAGATCAAACGCGAACTCACGTTCAGCCGCGCTGCGGCCTCATTGGGCGAAATCATCCGAACGGCGCCCTGGCATTGCTCGCACCACGTCTCACGCCAGTTGTTCGCATGCCGCACAATTACCCGGCGGCTGGTTTCAATGGTGATTTCCGTGCGTTTCTTCATCTGTCGCCTGACTCTTCAATGTCTCTGAAAACAGTCTGCTCAGCGTTTGGTGGCGTAAAGACTTCCACCCGCCATCGCGACCATTCTTAAAACGATTGCCACTGCCCCGAACCGGCCTTACAATGCCTGCCCATCCAGTCTTGCTGGCTTTTTCATTGAACAAGCGTTAAATCAGCGGCACAATAGCTGGCGGCTGCGCTGGAGTCCTCAGAATTTCTCAGATACTTCTCAAAAGAAGCGCTCAGATGACAATCGCCCCGACAAATCCGAGCTCTTACTCATTCGGAGACTTTCGCATCGATACAGTCGAACGCGTGCTGATTCGCGAAGGCGAGCCGGTGCCGCTGACTTCGCGCAGATGATGAAGCGCGTCGGACTGGTTAGTTGAAGTCCATGGCCGCCTACGGACCGTCCTGATCATGACTTCTGATTCGAGAGGGAAAGCAATTTGAACATCGCCGGACTAGCAAGATCGTTTCTTGCCGCTCAAAGATTTGCCACGCATCGGCATGGCCGAGCCATTTACAAAGAAGTTCATTCTTTTGGAGCAGCCGAAAAAAATTGCACAGGCCAATACTGAGGTAAAAAGCGATTAGCGCCTTACTTACTCAACCTGAGCATCACCACGCCATGGCTCGGAACTGCGACTGAATACTCGCCGTCGGCAGGCCAGCTAACATTCTGCTGTGACCACAGATCGCGCGCTTTCCATTTGCCGCTGATCTTCAGATCACTGGTCTTCACCGTGAGTTTCGCTGGGTCTTTCGCCCGATTGAATAACGCAACTGCGAGCGCGCCTCCCGACAGCGGCCGCGACCAGATTTCCTGCTCGCCTGATTGCCAGACGCGTTGACCCTGCTTGCCCAATTTGTCCTGGTCAACACCGATGACGTCACGGTTGGTGAGAATCGCAAGTATGTTCGGACTCATACTGCGCAGATCGTTTCCCGCCAGGAGCGGCGCCGCCAGCATGGCCCAAAGACTCATGTGGGTCTGGTATTCGGTTTCAGACATCGCGCCGTTGCCGATTTCGAGCATGTCGGGATCGTTCCAGTGACCCGGCTTGGCGTACGGTGCCAGATCGTTCTGATTGAATCCGATGCGCGACATTGAGTCCCACGCGTCGCGAATATCGCCAGTGGTGCGCCACAGATTGCCGCCGACGTCGGCGCCCCACTTCCAGACATCCTGCCGTCCATACTGGCAAAGGCTGTAGACGATTGGCCGCTTTGTTTTGAGCAAGGCGTCACCCATGATTTGATAAACGGCCGGCATCTCTTCATCTGTGTAGAGATTGCGCGCGCCGCACCAGTCGTACTTTAGATAATCGATTCCCCAGGCCGCGTAGGTGCGCGCGTCCTGCTCTTCATGGCCATAGGTGCCTTCATAACCGGCGCAGGTGTTCGGGCCGGGCGAAGAGTAGATGCCCAGCTTCAATCCCTTGCTGTGCACATAATCTGCGAGCGCCTTCATATCCGGAAACTTCTTGTTGGTCTGGATGTTGCCCTGCGCGTCGCGGCCGGCCTCCCACGTGTCGTCGATGTTGATGTACTGATAGCCGGCGTCTTTCATGCCGTTGCTCGCCATAGCGTCGGCGATACTGCGCACAGTGGCGTCATCAACCCGGCTCGCGAACTTGTTCCAACTGTTCCAGCCCATTGGCGGAGTGCGTGCCAGACCGTTGTCCTGAACTTTATGCAAAGCCGGCAGGGGATTACGCGTGGGGATAGCGCCTTCACCGGCGGGGGCGCGCACGGCAACCATTTGCACGGGACTGTCCTGGGGCCGCCGCCGGGTTGAGATGTGCAATTCTTCACCGACCAGCTTGCCTTCGTACTGGACCTTGCGCTCGTTCTTTCCATCCATCATTGATCCGGTGAGAGTGAACCCTTCGGGGCCGCCCGTACTTTCACTGACGTGATAATAGAATTGCGTGGTGCGAATAGTGCCAGTGATCTTCTGCCCCTCCTGTTTCAGATTCAGATAAGTATTGCGGAAAGTACCGTCGTTGTTTGTGCTCGGCGTCCGCACCACCCAGTTGCCGGTCAACGGCTCGGCGGATTGGTGCGACCTGACGAGCAACACCATCGATGCCAGGAGCACAATCGCAGCGGTTATGACAGCAAAGATTCTATATTGTGTTTTCATCGATCCATCTCCCATTGATTCTGGCGTGCTAAAGTTGCGTGTTTTTGGTGTATGTTCTTTGCTCTTCCAAAAAACTAACCACCCGCTTCGTGTTATTTCGTGTGGTTTCGTGGTTTCAGCCGGAAAGTAACCACGAATTCACACGAACAAGAGCACGAAAAACCACGAAATGGCCATGCTTAAAATCGCCTCATCGCGAAATCTCTGAG
>AP72_2010_repI_A001DRAFT_1000053_pt1 | contig 22024 bp, 22 predicted proteins | sample AmaPasrepliIA001_FD_9535 | JGI IMG/M metagenome (IMG submission 9535)
TATAACGAAATCCCGCGTGATCTGAACCGATGGCAATCTTCATTGGATTGTCGAAGGGCCGAAATACGGTTGAGAGGGAATATCATATCATTGAATGGACCGGCGGTTTGCCGCAACAAACGGATCACTTTCGCAGTAGGGAAGTTCGCGTTATGCTGCTTGCTGCACATTGAAGATTCCGGTAGTTAGAACGGGTCAAACCGAAAGGAGATTCATGCCCACCCGAACCGCAGACGCAGAATGGAAGGGTAATCTGGCTGAAGGCAATGGGAATCTAAAGGTTGGCAGCGGAGCATTTGCCGGCCCTTATACGTTCAAATCCCGATTTGAAGAAGGTGAATCGGCAACCAACCCCGAGGAACTGCTGGGTGCAGCGCACGCCGGATGTTTCACAATGGCGATCACGGCGCAACTTTCGCGCGAACGGCTGGCGCCCACCCGGATTCACACGCAGGCCAAAGTTAAACTTGAGAAAGTCGGAGATGCCTTCTCAATTACCCGAATTGATCTTGAAACTGAAGCCGAAATACCGGGAATTGATGACGCCACTTTTCAGCAGTACGCCCGTGACGCGAAGCAGAACTGTCCTGTATCCAAGGCTTTAGCGGCTACGGAAATCCATCTGATCGCTAAGTTGATCTAAAACTCACGGGTTTTAAGCAACCCTTATATACTGTTTGACATCTTTATGATTTGTAACTATTATTGTTACAGATCCCTGTATGTCGAGTAGCAGCCGGTTCGCAATCGCCACCCATCTTTTGACCATGATGGCGTGTTCCGATGACCATTCCCTGAAATCAGAAGAGATCGCGGGAAGCGTCAACACCAATCCGGTTGTAATCAGAAGAATGTTGTGCGACCTGGCGCACGGCCATCTGGTGGTTTCCCAGACGGGTGCCGGTGGTGGATCTCGCCTGGCGCGCAAACCAGAACAAATAACCCTTCTGGACGTATACCGAACGGTTGAGTCTACCGGTGTATTCTCACTCCACCGGCAGAGACCAAACCAAAGGTGTCCGGTGGGGCGAAATATTGGCAACGTGCTCGGCGGTGTGCGACAAGAGATTGATCAGGCAATCGAGCAAATATTGCGGGGGATAACGATTCAAGACGTCAAAGTACGGCTGACACACGATGGTGGCGTACGAAGCGAGCAATTTAGGCGACAACCAGCCGTAAACTGAACGAATCAAAACACTTTATTGATCAAAAAGGGAGTGACCAAATTGATTGATTTGAAGGAACAGAAGGGCGGACTTGGTTTAATTGCGGCGGCAGAGCAGACCGCCGGATTGAACGAGGGAGTATTGGAAGATTCAATTCTTCCCGAGGATATTGGCAAGCTGCTCGAACAACTCGAGAGCTCAGATGGTGTCAGCGATGATTTAACGGATGGCGATCTTTCCGTAGCGACTTCGGATGAGGCCGAGGACAGCACGGAAGACGCTGAGCTGGATCTTTCCGCGGGTCATCCGGACAAGATGTTCGATCCAGTCCGGGCCTATATGCGAGAAATGGGTCGCGTACCTCTTTTGACGCGGGAACAGGAAGTCTCGATCGCAAAACGAATCGAGGCCGGGCTGAGGCGTGCGCGGCGGACAATGGCCCGCTCTCCGATTGCCGTCGATGAACTTCTGAGGCTGGGTGAGGAGCTAATTAACGGTCAAACCAGCGTGCGCGACATCATCGCGTATTCGGACGAAACAGATGGTGAAGAACCTGAGGACCGGGCGGAAGAGCATCAACAGCGGCTGGTTGTCAGTCTAAATAATACTCGCAAGCTTTATCTGCGAGGCTTGAAAGAAGCCGAGCAGTTACTGGCAGAGCGAAAACTCAAGAGCGGCCGCAATTCGAAAAAACTGAGCCGCTTGAAAAGAAAACTGGCGCGGACGCGACTTGATTTAGGTCATGAGATCGATGGACTGGGCCTGAAGGAGGTGGCACGGCAACGGCTAGTCGCCGCGATCACCGGCGTCTTCAAAGAAACTCATGCGCTTGGTGTTGAACTCAAGAGCAATCAGGAGCAACTGGAAGGTAAGCGGATCACGCCGAAAGCCAAGGGCGAAATAACCGGCCGGATTCGCGAGCTTAAGCGCCGGCTGAAAGAAATTGAAACCACACATCACACTTCTACCGCTGAGATCAAACGATCGCATCGCATGATCTCGCTGGGCCAGGCACAAGCGTCTCAGGCGCAGCATGAATTGACCGAGGCGAATCTTCGTCTGGTGGTTTCAATCGCCAAGAAGTATCAGAACCGCGGGTTGCACTTCCTTGACCTCATTCAGGAAGGCAACCTGGGATTGATGCGCGGCGTTGAAAAATTTGACTGGCGGCGCGGGTATAAGTTCTCGACCTATGCGACCTGGTGGATTCGTCAGGCAATCACCAGGGCCATTGCTGATCAGGCCCGCACCATCCGCGTGCCGGTGCACATGATCGAAGTCATCAATAAGGTGAAGACGATCACGCGCGAACTGGTCCGCGAGCTGGGTCGTGAACCAAGTACGGAAGAGATCGCCCGCCGTATGCACAGTTCGGTTGATAAAGTCACCAAGGCTTTGAAGCTGCTGGAACAACCAATCTCTCTGGAAACTCCAATCGGCGAAGCAGGCGATTCACAACTGGGCGATTTTATCGAAGATAAATCGACTGTCAGTCCGGCGCAAAAAGTGATCACGTCGAACCTCCGCGATGTCACCGGCGATGTACTGCAAACCCTGAGTCCCCGCGAAGAAAAGGTCCTGCGCCTGAGGTTCGGTCTGGACAACGAGGGCCGTGAACGCACGCTCGAGGAAGTCGGAGAGGATTTCAAGGTGACGCGCGAGCGTATCCGGCAGATTGAAGTCAAAGCGTTGCGCAAACTGCGACACCCGTCGCGGGCGCGGGTGCTGAAGAACTTTATCGAACAGCCCGAACGTTAACCACGAATCACCTCAGGCAACTATGATTCTTTAACGGTGCCCTGGTTCCGTTGATGGAAATTCAGGGCACTAATTTTTTGGGCATAGCTCCCCGCGCCGCCACTTCCCAAACCAAAACAAAACTACTAATCAGACGAAATAAGGCTCTTTCGGGTGAGTCTGTGATCGATTCCCCCCGAAGTGAGCATCATCTGAAACTGGACATAACGGAATTCCAGAAGGGGATTGACAATGCCTATTACTTTCTGATAATTGTCCGTCCGCATTCATCGCGTGGCCAATTGAATTGCATTTGTTCCCTGGCCGTCTCTTTACGAAAAATGTAGGTGCTGCGGCATGTGTTTTCGATCTCAGATCCGCTTGACTATGCCAAGTTAGTACTAAGTCTGTACAAAGTTGTAATTTTTCGGGTTTACACTCGAATCGCTCTTTTTGGCAACTGGTAACGGCCGATTTCGTCGGCGTTCGGTTGCTATGGCTTTTCGGAACTTTTCATTGGAGGTGACCGATATGTCCAGCCCACGCAAGTCCCACCGAGAATCTCAATTATCCCTGCGCCCGTTCGCAATCGCAGTCCTGGGGATCTGCTTCATGATTGCGGGTGCGGTGACGGTTGACGGCCAGACTGTCTTTGGCCGTATTTCCGGTACCATACGTGACAATCAGGGCGGCGTGGTTCCAAACGCGAACGTCACCATTACTGAGGCAGCGACTAACCTCGTCCGCACCGTCACCACGGATGAAGATGGCTTTTACACGGCGACTAATTTGCCCGTCGGCACCTATTCAATTCTGGTTGCCCGCGATGGTTTCAAGAAGGCCGAACAGCGCGGAGTCGTGTTGGTGGCCGACGCGCGGCTGACCGAGGACATCACGCTCGAAGTTGGCCAGGTGTCAGAGACTGTTCAAGTCACCACTGAGACTGGAGAGGTGGTGAACACCACGTCCGGGGAAGTGGCTCGGCTGATAGACCAGCGCCAGGTGCAGAATCTGGCATTGAACGGCCGGAATTATATGCAGCTGGTGACCCTGGTTCCGGGCGCTGTAATCCTCGATGAAGATCAACTGGCGCTGACGACCAGTCTCAGCATCAGCCAGGCAGCGGTAAACGGCAACCGGCCAAACTATAACAGTCTGACTCTTGACGGCGGCTTCAACATGGACTCAGGGAGCAACAACAGCCAGGTCAACAACGTCGGGATAGACTTCATCCAGGAAGTGAAGATTCAAACTTCCAACTTCTCGGCCGAGTATGGTCGCAACGCGGGAGCAGCAATCAATGTGGTCAGCCGGGGTGGCGGCAACACCTTTCATGGCAGCGGGTTTGAATTCTTCAGGAATGACAAACTTGATGCGCGTCGTTTCTTCGCACCCGTCAGAGCAGCTCTGAGATTCAACAACTTCGGCTGGAACTTTAACGGACCGATTAAGAAAGACAAGTTCTTCTTCTTTGTCGGGCAGGAGTACAAATATATCCGCCAGCTTTCGGATCCGACGCGACAAACGATGCCGACGCGCGCTGAACGATCGGGTGATTTTTCATTCCGGTTGCGTGGTCCTGATGGTTTAGTCGGAACGGCGGATGATGGTGTTCTTCGCGATCCGACGAAAGCAGCCGCCACCTGCGCTGCTCCTAAATTTACTAATGGCGTGATCACTACTCCAGCAATTCGCACCGGTTGTTTTCCAGGAAATGTAATCCCGCCTGGACTCTTAACCACTGATGGCAAGGCGATGGCCGCAGTTTACAGCGCCATGGAAAAGCTTGCGGCGGCGTACTCAGATACGCCGACGGCTAATAACGCTACCTTCCAGCAGCCGAATCCGTTCAATTGGCGCGAGGATAACGTGCGGCTCGATTACCGGTTCAATGAAAAGCATAGTATCTATGGCCGGTACTTCCATGACCACTACGATTTAATCGATCCGTTTGGCACCTTCATCACCTCTAATTTGCCCACGATTCCGACCAATCGGCTGCGCCCCGGGTCGAGTTATCAGGTCTCTTACACGTGGTTAATCAAACCGACTTTAATCAACGAGGCCAAGGCAAACGTTTCCTACAATGGACAACGCATCCCGCCGGTGGGTGAATTTTGGAAGCGCGCAACCTACGGGTTTACCTATCCTCAGCTTTTCTCGGGAGGCCGTTTCGACAATGGAGTTCCCAACACCAGCATCGCCAACTTCGCGGGCTTCCAGGGTCCATCGGCATCCCTGCTATCACCCACGACGGATATCTCCGCAAGCGATAACCTGACGATTATTCACGGCAAGCACACGATGAAGACCGGGTTCATTAGTATCCGCAATCGCAAGGATCAAAATGGCCGTTCGATTTACACAGGCTCAGTTAATTTCAGCACCAGTGGAAACCCAAACACCACCGGCAATGCTTTCGCGGATGCGCTGTTGGGTAACTTCCGCACCTACAGCGAAGCGGATAACGATCCCATAGGGTTTTTCCGCTTCAATCAGTTTGAGGCCTATGGAACGGACAGTTGGAAAGTTAAATCTAACCTCAGCTTGGAATTTGGCGCTCGTTTCTACCACTTCGGTCCAACTTATACACAGGCAAATAATATCGCAAACTTCGATCCCAGCCGTTACGATCCGAGCCAGGCCGTGACCATTGTCGCCAATAGCGCCGGCACCATTGACCCGACGAAGGGCGGCAATCGCTTCAACGGCCTGATTCGCGCTGGGAATGGAATTCCCACCGGTGAAGTCGGACGCGTCAGCACGCCCGCCGCGGCATTGGCCCAGGTCCCCACGGGGGCGCCGCGTGGGTTCTATCAGCCCGCAAACAGACTGGCGCCACGTTTCGGCTTCGCATATTCGCCGTTTCATGACTCGAAGACTTCCATTCGTGGCGGCTTCGGCATGTACTATGACAAGGTTGAAGGCAACCTGATCTTTTCTCAGGTCAACGTGCCACCGTTCATAGCCCAACCGCAATTTGAGAATGGCAACCTTGCCAGTCCCTCCGGGGGCACGCCTTCGGCGCTGACTCCGTTTGGCACGATTAACGCTATCGATCCGCATCTGAAAATCTCGTACTCAATGAACTTTAGTTTGGGAGTCCAACGAGAGTTGCCGCATGGATTTTTCGCCGAGGCGACGTACGTCGGTAACTTAGGCCGCCATTTGATCCGGCAGCCGGATCTGAATGCGGCACCATTCGCGGCCTTGGCGGCGAACGCCGCCTCAGCATCGCCGGTTTCAGTCAACTTTTTCCGGCCTTACAAAGGATTTAGTCAAATCCTTTATCGCATGTCGGATGCAAATTCAAACTACAATGGAGCGCAGTTTTATGCCGCCAAGCGGACCGGCAACCTCGAGTTCACGGCCAGCTATACCTGGTCCAAAGTGCTAACCGACACGAGCGGGAATGGTGACGCTTTGGATGTGGGAGAAGATCCCTTCAACCGTCACTATAGTTATGGGCCCGCAAGTTTTGACCGGCGCCATATTTTTGTGGCCACTTACGATTATCAAATCCCATTCCTGCGCGACAAGAAGGGCATCGAAGGTACTGTGCTTTCCGGATGGGAAATCAGCGGCATTACCCGTTACCAGAGTGGTCAATATCTAACCGTCACGGGCACCACGTCGATTGGCTCGCGCAGGGCTGACTACCTGGGCGGACCGGTCCTGCTCTCAAATCCAGGGCCCGACGGATGGATTAATCCCGCGGCGTTCGCAGCAGCACCTGATGGCCGGCGCGGCAACAGCGGCGTGGGCAATGTCGTCGGACCAAGTTTGTATCTTTGGGACTTCTCAATGCGCAAACAATTCCGGCTCACAGAAAGATTCAGATTGCGATTCCAGGCAGACATGTTCAATGCCTTTAATCGGGCTAACTTCAAGAATCCAACTCTTGGCTGGGGTAGCCTAGCCGCCCCGAATTCGGGGTTCGGCAAGATTACGAACACGGGACCAGCGCGCAACATTCAGTTCGGTCTGAGACTCGACTATTAGCTTTTGCCTTTAGTTTCGGGTTCCGGCTCATGCTCTTCGGCGTTCGGTAACGAACACGAGGAGCATGATTAGCGCGGGCCTCTAATCGTACCTCCACCAGGAACAATCCAAAATCGTTGAACCAACATCGCAATGAGACTCATTCTGCTTTGTATTCTTTTGCTGACGGTTATCACCGCTGTCAAGGCGCAATCATTTGGTTTGATCGCGAACCCTGACGGCCGCAAAACTGTCAGCCTCGACGGTCAATGGAAAGTCATAATCGATCCGTATGAGTCCGGCTACTATGACTATCGTTATGAACCGGGCACAAACGGCTATTTTAAAGATGCCAAACCGAAGACCAGGAGCGATCTGGTCGAATACGACTTTGATACTTCCGGTTCCTTGAACGTTCCGGGCGACTGGAACAGCCAGTCAGATCGCCTGTTCTTTTACGAAGGCACGATTTGGTACCGGAAAACCTTTGATTATCATCCGGCGCCGAGCAATCGCCTGTTTGTTTACTTTGGCGCAGCAAACTATCTGGCTGACGTTTATCTGAACGGCCAGAAGCTTGGACGTCACGAAGGCGGTTTCACTCCGTTCAATTTTGAGATAACCAAACTGGTTCGTGACTCCGGGAACTCACTGATTGTTAAAGTCGACAACAAACGGCGCCGCGATGCAGTTCCAACTTTAATGACGGATTGGTGGAACTATGGCGGTCTCACCCGGCAAGTTCAATTGGTCGAGACTCCATCGACGTTTGTTCAAGACTATCTTATCCAGCTGCAGAAAGGTTCGCGTGATCACATCGCGGGCTGGGTCAAGCTTAACGGCGATAAGCCCGGTCAAAGGGTATCTATCCGGATTCCTGAGGCCCGGCTCAGCAAGTCATTCACGACAGATGCGAAAGGCTATGCGGACATTAGCTTCGACGCCAGTCTGACATTGTGGTCGCCCGATAATCCAAAGTTGTACGACGTAACGATTGAGAGTGAAACTGATCGCTTGCAGGACGAGATCGGCTTTCGCACCATTGAAACGAAGGGTACGGAAATCCTAATCAACGGTAAGCCGGTGTTTTTGCGCGGCGTCTGCATTCATGAAGAGGCTCCGTTTCGCAGTGGCCGCGCCTATAGCCGCGAAGACGCCTTGACCCTTCTGGGCTGGGCTAAAGAATTGGGCGTAAATTTTGTTCGCCTGGCGCATTACCCGCACAACCAAGCAATGCTCAAGCAAGCAGATCGCATGGGCATCATGGTCTGGTCAGAAATTCCGGTTTATTGGACCATCCTTTGGGAAAACCGCAGCACGCTCGAAAACGCGCAGAACCAATTGGCGGAAATGATTGCGCGCGACAAGAACCGGGCGGCGGTAATCATCTGGTCCATGGCTAATGAAACGCCGGTCAGTAACGAGCGTCTGGCGTTTCTTCGCAGTCTGATCGATCACGCCAGAAGCCTCGATAATACACGATTGATATCTGCCGCCATGGAGCGGCATTATGTGGGCGACACGACCACGCAAATGATCGATGACCCGCTCGGCGAATATGTCGATGTGTTTGGCTGTAACGAATACGTTGGCTGGTATGACGGTCTGCCCGAAAAGGCTGATCGGGTAGATTGGAAGATGAAATATCAGAAGCCGTTGATCATGACTGAATTCGGCGCCGAGGCGCCGTATGGAAATCACGGCGATTCGCTGACGCGCTGGACTGAGGAATATCAGGAGAACGTTTATCAGCACCAGTTGAACATGCTGAAAAAGATTCCTTTTCTGCGCGGCACCTGCCCGTGGATTCTCATGGACTTCCGCTCTCCACGCCGCCCGCTACCAGGCATCCAGGACTTTTACAATCGCAAAGGACTGATCTCGGATCATGGCGAGAAGAAAAAGGCGTTCTTTGTCATGCAGAAACACTACCAGCAGCTCAAAGCGGCCGGTTCGAACTAAGAGTGTTTCGAACTAAGACTGGACGGACCTGTTGTTTGATGATATATACCGCCGCCCATAGCTTTTCATCACCTGCATGAGACGGGATCGTGTCGGGACCCGCTCTCAGGATGATTCCTGGCGATACACGCTGGCGGAGGGTATACATGTTCACAACGGGGTCAAATTCAGCTGCATATCAGAATGAGTCCAGGACCGAAACAGGCAATGAAGTCCCACATTATTCGTCTTATCAAAACAACCCGAGCTCTACATTCTCGCCGAACGACGCCTCCGGCCTGTCGCGACCGCTTCCGGAAAGCGAGATGATTGCGCGCGAGATCAGGGAAGGGACGCTTTCCGGCTTTGTGGGTGCCAGCACGAAGATAAGTGCCGACGTTTCGTTCAAGTCGCTGCTCCGCATCGACGGTCTTGTTTCCGGGCGCATCACGTCTGACGAAGGTACGCTGGTGGTGGCAGCGGCCGGCCGCGTCGAGGCGAATGTGACGGTAGCGATCGCCAGGGTCAACGGGACCGTGACGGGCGACATCGTGTGCACCGACCGGATTGAGCTCGGCGCAGCAGCGAAGGTCACTGGAAATATTCAGGCACCCACGCTGTTGATCGAACTTGGGGCAGTGCTGGATGGTCTTTGCCGAATGACGATGGAGAAGGCTGAGCTTGTGAGTCGAGTGGAGCCGCCGACTGCGGCCGTCGGCGAACGGATTGCGGCGATCGAGCCAGTCGTCGATGCACTGGTAGTGTCCGCGCCGCCCTTAGTCGCCGAGCCGGCGCTTGCAGAAGTTACGATCACAAAGCCGAAGATCGCTCGCAAAGCAAACGTTATGAGTGCTAAGCCGAGGAGCGCGCGAACAAAGGCCGCAAGGGCCAAGACTGTTGATCAGGAAGCGAGCGGTGAACAGTCAGCCGCGGCGGCAAGATAAAGCGGCAATCATAGAAACCTTCTTCCACGGCCTGACGGCCGGGGCTATTCAATGCCGCGCCTGCGGCGCTTTGGCGTGATCGCCTATTCCAGGTGCGTCAAATATATAATCACCGGTAAAGCGCGGCCAGAGCGTCGACAAACCTTCCAGATTCGGCGTACCAAACGGAACTTTTTGGGACACCGATTAGACTGGATTTGATTTTTGACCAGCGGATTCGTCGCGCTTAAAGAGACACACCAGCAGCAGACAGCTCACCGGAAAGACAAACGCGTAACCTGCGATTGCTGGATATTGAAGTCTGAAATTACCCGATACCGGACCCGCCAAGCCGGCCAGGCACAACACACCCCCTGCAAGCAATCCCACCCGTACCACGTTCTGCAGCCTATCGCCCCGAAAAATCGTGGCGGCGAACAGCAGCGCGAAGCCGAAAAAGAAATCCCACGCGACCAGGTCGGCGGCGAGCACTGGGGTCAAACGGCCCGTGGCGTCATACAACGCAAATGTCTGACGAATCAGCTCGTTCGGCGCGCGTCGCACTGCCGTCAATTGCACGAAATGAACTACGCCGGTAATACCTGCCAGCAAAAGAGCGAAGCCAAATGCGGCGCGGCTGCACGCCTTGCGATCAGTTGGCGCGTAAGCATGAATTGCCGCAAATACAATTACGATCGCCGGCGTAAGCAGCAATATCAGAGCTTCAAGAATCGACAAAAACGGCTCCGTCGGCTGCAGGCCTAGTGTGCTTGCCCTATTAGAGTTGAAGACAACCCATGTTAGCCCGGTGAGTATGTAGGCAATGGCGATCAGTACAATTGCGATCGCCGACCATTTCCCCATTCTGCGATCGATCTGGGTCATGGGACTCGGATTCAAGACTCACGCGCCGTGTGATTCGTCAGAATGGTCGGAGGCTCTGGACAGATCGCCCTCGACGCTATGTTCAACCTTCCAGAGCCATAGAATGGTCAGGGCGAGAAATGTCACCATGAGGCCGATCCCCAGATTGCCAAGTCCGACCGTTACACCAATCGCAGCCGTCATCCAGACGCTGGCCGCAGTTGTCAGTCCCTTGATCGCGTGCTCCTGGCTAATCTTCAAAATTGTACCCGCTCCGATGAAACCTATGCCGGTGATGATCCCCTGAATTACTCGCGACCAACCTTCGACGGATAATCCGCCGCTCGCCGATGCGACCACGAACGCAGCCGTGGCCACGCTGACCAACATGTGCGTCCGCAGACCCGCCGGCTTGTGCGTGGTCTCTCGTTGAAAGCCGACGAGTCCGCCCAGGATTGCCGCCGCCAGCAGGCGAATAATCACATGCTCTAATTGTTTGGAATCGTGCAAACCGGAGGTCAGCTCTTGCCAGAGAACGTCCAACATTGAGGCTCCTATTATTGATTCATTGACTCATTTAGTCCCTGATTTCATCAGCATGATACTCATAACCTCGAGAAAGCCAAGTTCCTTATTAGCGCCGAAGGCGCGGTAGTTAATAGCCATGGCCGTTGTATTAGTCGGCGACAGGAAAATTATTTCTTCTGGTTGTGGCCACTGAATTCGTCGAGTATGTTAATGCCGTTGAACGCCCAGGCTAAACTCACGCACCGCTATATAGCGACAATCCTCCAGACCTTTGAGGCCAGGCCCCGCAGTGCCTAGAATAATCTTCAATGACGCCGCACCTTTCATCCGAAGTTTTACCGGTCCTTAAGTTCGCGCTCGCCGAAGATATTGGTTCGGGAGACGTGACCACTGACGGAATCGTCCCGCTCGACGCCAAACTTTGTGGGCAGATCGTGGCTAAAAAGGCCGGCGTGGTGGCTGGACTCGATATCGCGTGGCAGGTATTTCAACTGCTGGATGCGCAGGTCGAATTCATCAGCAGAGTCGACGAGGGAACTGCGGTAAAAGCCGGTGATGTTCTGGCTGATGTATTCGGATCTGCCAGAGCACTGCTCACCGGAGAGCGAACCGCTCTGAACTTTCTCAATCGCATGTCGGGGATTGCGACTTTAACTCGACAGTTTGTTGCGGCAGTTTCACATACGGGGGCGGTCATTTTGGATACTCGCAAGACCGCTCCGGGATTGCGCGTGCTCGATAAACTTGCCGTCGCGCGCGGCGGCGGTCAAAACCATCGTTTCGGGCTCTTTGATTTGGTCCTGATAAAGGACAATCACACCGATTTTGCCGGCTCGATCGAAGCCGCTGTAGAGCGCGCCCGGGCATCGGAAAATAACCTTGAGATCGAAGTTGAAGCCCGCACGCTTCGGGATGTGCAAACCGTGCTTGGTCTCGGCATCAAGAGAATTCTGCTTGATAACATGACGGTCGAGATGTTGCGCGACGCCGTTAAGTTGAACGCCGGGCGCGCGAAGCTGGAAGCTTCAGGAAATGTAAATCTGGAGAATGTAAGAGCGATTGCCGAAACGGGGGTTGACTACATCTCGATCGGAGCGTTAACGCATTCAGCAAAATCGTTTGATGCCAGCCTCAGGTGGATCGGATAAAACAGCTCGATCATTCGGCTTACAATTCGCTTTTTCAAAGCGACGGAAGCGATCCACAAAATCACGCGAACGAACACGAACGAAGTCATATTTCGTGCCGTTTCGTGTGATTTCGTGGATTGCATTCAGTCGGCTACGAGCAAGCAACTTAAGGGGGACGCCAGCCAACGCACACCGATTAGGAAGATCGATGTCGCAGTGGCTAAACTATAGCCAAAATGAATACCGCGACCATAACGAGCGCCAATGAAATGAAGCACCAGCTGCAGGCGATTCTTGCCGGCGTGGTGCCTGATTTTGAGTTGGGGTACAAGGCGGAACTGGCCGCCGAAATCAATCGACTCAAGCACGAGAAGAATGCCGTGATTCTCGGCCATAACTATATGGAACCGGCATTATTCAACTCGATTCCTGATTTCGTCGGCGACTCGCTGGAACTGTGTCGCAAAGCCGCTGAGACCGAGGCCGAAACAATCGTATTCTGCGGCGTGCGGTTCATGGCGGAAACAGCAAAGATACTCAATCCGGAAAAGACTGTGCTCCTTCCATCACTGGCCGGCTGCTCGCTGGCGTCGAGTATCACGGCCGCCGACGTTCGTGAACTGAAGAAACAATTTCCCGGCGTGCCGGTAGTGACGTATGTGAATACTTACGCCGATGTAAAAGCCGAGTCAGATATCTGTTGCACCTCCGCAAACGCGGCCGCCGTCGTCCGGTCGCTCGACAGCGACACGGTGATCTTTATCCCTGATGAATATCTCGCTCGCAACGTAGCCCGCGAAACTGGAAAGAAGATAATTTTTCCCAGCGTAAATGGACACGCCAAGTATTAACGGCAACGAGTCAGGCAGTGAGACCGATTTTCAAATGGTAGGTTGGCGCGGCCGCTGCGAGGTGCATGAAAAATTCACTGTAACGGACATCGCAAACGTGCGGAAACAATTTTCTGACGTCGTGGTACTCGCTCATCCGGAATGCAGTCCGGAGGTTGTGGCGGCGTCGGACTTTTCCGGCAGCACCACGGCGATGACCCGATATGTCGCTGAGACCGCAGGCCATCGTTATCTGCTGCTGACTGAATGTGCTATGGGCGATAACGTCGCGGCCGCAAACCCAGCGAAGGAGATGGTTCGGCTTTGTAGTGTGCGCTGTCCGCACATGAACCAGATCACGCTCGAGGATACCCTCGTGTCGCTGCAAAAGAACCAATACGAAGTCACGCTTCCCGAAGACGTGCGGTCGCGAGCCGCACGCGCGGTCGAACGGATGATCGCCGTCGGTTAAGCTAATCAGACGATTTACGCGCGCGCGTACCAATTAAGAAGGCCGGCCCACTACAGCAGGCGGTTCTGACATACCTCGCGGAAATTAATACCGGTTTAAGACCTCATTAACTTCCCGTTAGCATCTGTTGATTAATATCTGTCACGTCATTTGCCGCCGCAAGGGGGGATGCAAACCCTCCCTGGCCAGGTAAATGTTTTCCCGCCTTGAATCGCGTGCCATCGGCGCTGAAGCGCCATCCCCGGCACGCAGGCCGTTTTGAGAAAGCTACGCGACGATGAGACCTCGGCATGCTGCCTTTGCCGAGGTCTCTTTTTGCCCGCAGAACTTCACATCGAATTAACTGATGATTCATACCGGTATAACTTGCCTCAAGTAAACTGCGAATTGAATTCAATGTCCCCAGGGGCGCGACCATAGACGGCGATAAATGGTCGGGCCCGGGAGGGACAGCATGCCCAGACCAATTTTGATCATTGAGGACGATCCGGACATCGCGGAAGTTCTTCGCTACGGTCTTGAAGCGCGGCGATTTGAGACACGCGTGGCGATCACGGGCAGGGAAGGGTTGTCGGCATCAATGGATAAAGACCGGCCGCCGTTGCTTATTCTCCTCGATCTTCTCTTACCAGAGATGAATGGATTGGAGGTATGCCGGCGGATCCGACGAGACCCATCGACCGCCCGTATCCCGATCATCATGGTGACTGCGAAATCTTCTGAAGCCGACTTTCAGAACGCCAAAGCCGCCGGCGTGAATGACTATGTGACCAAGCCGTTTTCGGTCGTGAAAGTCATCGAACGTATCACCAGCTTGCTGGCTTTAGCTGAAGCTTCAGCGAACTCCAAAAATCCAATCAGGTGAGCGGAACGTAATGGATTCCCGAAAGCGAATCGCTTTGGTAGCGCACGACAATAAAAAATCGGACCTGCTCGAGTGGGCCCGTTTTAATCGCGGGGCTCTGTCTTCTCATGAATTGTTTGCCACTGGCACGACGGGCCTTTTGCTGGAAGAAGAACTGGGAATACCGGTGGTCAAGTTGCAGAGTGGGCCGCTCGGCGGCGACCAGCAGATCGGCGCAAAGATCTCGGAAGGATTGATTGATTTCCTGATCTTTTTCTGGGACCCGCTTGAGCCTCATCCACACGACCCGGACGTGAAGGCTTTGCTGAGAATCTCGGTGGTTCGGAACACACCCGTGGCGTGCAATCGCGCTTCGGCCGATTTCATGATCTCATCGCCTTTGATGTCCACCAGGTACGAACAAAAGTTGCCGAATTATGACGCTTATCAGAAACGACTCGAAAAGAGTGCCGTCGCCTGATTTAGCCAGGGAGAGTAATCATGAACACACCAAACCAACGGAAGCAGCCGACTATTATGATTGCTGAGCATGACGAAGATGAACGCGGCTTGATGAGAGCGATTCTGAAATTGATCGGCTTTCAGGTCGTTGAGGCGTCAGACACTCAGCAGACAATCGATCTAATCAGGCAGAAATCTCCCGACGTGCTGGTGCTCGATCTTGCTCTGCCGCGTCTGGGTGGGTCTTCCGGACTGGAAAGAATCAGGCGGCAATTGAAACTGCCTGATCTGCCGATCGTCGCCATATCCGACGCCGGTAGTTTTAGGCGCACCAGGCGAAGCAACGGATCAGCAACCGTCTTTTTGGGTAAGCCGGTTGAATACCGGCAGCTGTACACGTTGATTGATCGTTTCCTCCCCGGTCAACTGCCGGACTTTGCGAAATCGAAATGCGTTCCGCTGTAATGGGATTTGTTTTGCGCCCGCTGCTGTTGGGAGAGGGCCTGAGGCAAGGTCGTTTTCTCGTCCGCTGAAATCAGTCAAGCGCCAACGGCGCGTAATACAAAAGCCTGGCCCACGGCCAGGTGTTGGAGCAGTCGAGATGATGAGCGCCGAAGGCGCGCGATAAGGCGTTTGACCCTGGCGAGGCGGCGCCAATTATGCCGCGCTTTCAGCGCTTGATTTATGTGCGTGATTCGTGACCTAGGCCGTTGGCCCAGGCTTTTGCATCACGCGCCGTGGCGCTTTTGGTTACACGGTTTGAAAAAAATCGAAGGCCTGACGCCCATGTTTTCTTGTATTTCTCGCCGCTAACGCCGCTGTAGCACGCGGGACGCGTGCTTACCAAAAAAAGGGGCTATGCCGATGAATGGCCGTCAGCATAGCCCCACCCCGTGTTGTCCAGGCAAGTCGCAGTGTTGCCTTCGTTGAAAACCATAGCGGCCCAATGCTACGTCGCGGTTACGTCGATTTGAATTTGTCGTTAACTGTTGACAGCGGCACGGGCGTCCCTCCCGTGAACGCAAGCGCAAGAGGCGAACGCACAAGCAAGATGCGCGTGCCACATGGACACCATCTCCTAACTCATCTCATCACCTTTAAGACTCTTCGGTGTTACCAGCCATTTTAGTTTACCGGCCCGCACGCCCACTTTGACCCAGTCGTTGATCTGTAGATGAATAGCGGCCACCGCGCAGGTGGGCAAGCGAGTCACCTCACCCGTCAGCGCCGCCAGCAACTCTTCAAACCCAGGATTGTGGCCCACAAGCATGACCACCTCATTCGCCGAGTCGATTTCGGTAACGATACTTAGCAGCCGGTAGAGGCTGGCGTCATAGATGCGCTCATCGAATTCAGGTTTGCGATTCCAATCAGCGGCGTCCAGGACCAGTTCTGTAGTTTTGCGGGCGCGTTTCGCCGGAGAACTAAGGACCAGATCTGGTTTAATCTTCTGGTCCCCAAGAAAGGTCCCGATTAATTTTGCGTCCTCTTTGCCTCGGTCATTTAGGGAACGATCGAAATCAACCAACGTGCCGTCGTTTTTGACGGATTTGGCGTGTCGCAATAACCAGAGAGTTTTCATTTACAGTTAATCCTTTGAATCGATAATATTGTCAGAGCGACCGGAACGGTTTTGGACTGATGCCTTAGTTGCCCCCTGAAGGCCACAACCCGGATTCTTGAGTCGCTGAATTTTACATGCTTGTAACATAAAGGGTGCGAGAATGTGCAGCAAATGATCTCTTATGGACACCACCGGTACCCGGGCCGGTTGTTTGTGGTCGAGGGAACTGACGGCAGCGGCAAATCAACTCAGCTTTCACTGCTTTATCAATGGCTGAAGTCGGAAGGATACTCAGTATTCTTTTCCGAATGGAATTCCTCGCCTTTGGTTAAGGATACTACCAAGCGCGCGAAGAAACGGCGGCTGTTTACGCCGACTACTTTCTCGCTGCTGCACGCGACGGATTTTGCCGACAGAACAGAACGCAACATCATCCCACCGCTCAAGGCCGGAGCGATTGTGCTCGCCGATCGATATATCTATACGGCTTTTGCTCGCGATGTGGCCCGCGGATGCGATCGCGCCTGGGTCCGCGAGGTCTACAATTTTGCGGTCAAGCCGACGGCCGCCTTTTTCTTCCGCGCGCCATTGAACGTCGCCATTGATCGGATTGCTGTAGCCCGGCCACAGTTAAAGTTCTACGAAGCCGGCATGGATATGGAATGGTCTGATGACGAAGAAGAGAGTTTCAGTATCTTCCAGGGTAAGATCCTCAATGAATACGATCACATGATCAATGAATTTGGTCTGACCGTGATTGACGGGACCCAACCCATCCGCACACAACAACGGCAGATGCGCGACATCGTTAGTCGCTATTTGAAAGAGAAACTGAAAGAGAAGGCGGTGCTGGCAAAATGAGTGAAATGAAATTCTATGGCACGGCTCTACCCAGCATCGACATTCAACGCTATAGCGGCAGACTGATCGTCATCGAGGGCACTGACGGCGTCGGCCGCTCAACCCACGTGGCCCTTTTGCGAACCTGGCTGGAATCCATAGGCTATGCTGTGCTCGATACCGGCATGACGCGCTCGGTGCTGGCCGGACGCGGGATCAAGAACGCGCGGTCGGGCCACACTCTCGGCCGGCTCACGATGCAACTCTACTACGCGACCGACTTCGCCGACCGTCTGGAGAATCAGATCCTGCCGGCACTGCGGGCCGGTTTCATCGTGCTCACCGATCGGTACCTTTATTCGGCCATCGCCCGCGCGGTGGTACGCGGCGCCGATCCAGACTGGATTCGGGCGATCTATGGAATTGCCCTGGTTCCGGACGCGATCTTTTATTTGCGGGTGCAGACGGCAGAAGAACTTGCCGGCCGCGTGCTGGCTTCCGGTCGCGGCTTCGATTACTGGGAATCAGGAATGGACATGGGTTTGGGCAATGACTATTACGACAGTTTCGTCGCTTATCAGAAAATGTTGCTCAAAGAGTTCGATCGCATGCAGGGAGAATATAATTTTAAAGTTGTCGATGCCTCCCGCCCCGTCAAACGCGTCGCGAATACGCTGCGCAACTCGATCAAGCGATTGATCGAGACCGAACCTCCTGCGACCGCGGAATCAGGATTGAAAGAGGTGCCCAAGCCCGAGCCCAAAGAAAGAACCGCATCTGAAAGTCGCCCGGTGATCACTAAACCGCCTACTGACAAATCCAGGGTCGCATGAAAATTGCCTCGATTGATATAGGTTCCAATTCAATCAAGCTGGTCGTGGTCGACGCTGCGGCGAGCGATTCGTTTGCCGTGCTGGCGCGCGAAAAGGACATGGTGCGATTGGGCCATGATACCTTGCGGCAAGGCAAACTTCCGCCCGCGGCGATCGAGCGGGCGGTCGAATGCATAACGCGCTTTCGCTCTATTGCCGAAGCGCGTGGCGCCGAGCAAATCATCGCGGTCGCCACGGCTTCGGTGCGCGAAGCCAGTAACTCGGCGCAATTTATCAAAGAGGTACAACGCAAGGCTGCCGTTACAGTTGAAGTGCTATCGGCGCTCGAGGAAGGGAGGTTGATCGGCCTGGCAGCAGCGCAAGCATGCGCCGACGCCGGCAAGTCGATTCTGAACATCGACATCGGTGGCGGTTCAACTGAGATCTCTTTGATGCGTGATGGCGCACCCGCCAGCCTTCTGTCGGTCAGGCTGGGCGCCGTCGGTTTGACCGAAGAATTTCTTACTACTGATCCGCCAAAATCAAGGGAGCTGAAAGGGCTTAGAGAAGAGATCCGATCTGCCCTGGAGCGTCCGGCCCGTGAGCTCAAGAATGAACACTGGCACAAAGCAACAGGCACGTCAGGGACGATTCTGGCCATCGGCACGGCTTTGCGTCTGCGCGCCCTCAACGGCGATAACGGAACGGCCGCAGGTGCTCGTCCGGCCGGCGACGAAATCGAGATCAGCAAATTATCCGCCTTCAATTTGCGCGCGGCTGAACTGAATAGCAGCGAGCGAAGATTACTGCCGGGCATCAGTAGCCAACGATCGGAAATCATCATCGCCGGCGGCCAAATCCTCGAAGGAGTTATGCGTGCCCTAACCATCGGTTCACTGCGGACTTGTAGTTGGGCATTGCGTGAAGGGGTGCTAATCGACCGGTTGCGTAAAATTGAAGATGAATCACAACCACCGCGACCCGATGTTGACGACTACCGTCTGCGCAGCGTTCAGGCTGTCGGCCGCCGCTTTGGTTACGAGGAGGCTCATGCGCACCAGGTTGCCCGTTTAGCTGAGCGTCTCTTCGATTACCTCTCGCGGTCCAACCTGCCGACGAATCTCGATCGGCACCGGCGTACGATGCTCTCGGCCGCAGCTTTGCTCCACGATGTCGGCTACCACATCGCGCACGAGTCGCATCACAAGCATTCCCTGTACTTGATCAAAAATTCCGAGCTTACGGGATTCTCAGAGGCTGAACGCGACGTGATCGCCAACGCCGCCCGCTATCATCGTGGATCGGAACCGAAAGAGCGTCACGAAAACTATGCCGCGCTGAATGAGGCTGATCGCGACACAGTGAATTCGCTGGCTGCTATTTTACGCATTGCCGACGCGCTGGATCGACGTCACGACAGCCGGGTGAGCGACTTGAGATGCGTGCGCAGCGGGCGGCAGGTCCATATAGAGCTGGTCTCTTCGTTGAACTGCGATCGAGAGATCTTTGCCGCGGAGCAGAAGCGCGATTTCTTTGAAAAGGTCTTCAACTGCCGTTTGGAATTTAGTCGTCGAGCCGCTTTGAAGCGCGCTTAGCTAGGCTGGGGGGCAACCGAAAGGGCGAAAGCACATGGCAAAGGGTAAGGGCATCACTGGCGTCGATTGCTCGGCCGCGGCCGAGGAGATGATCCGGCTGGTGTTGAGCGCGCAAGTGAAGAACATGTGCAAACTGCGCGATAAGGCGCTTGATTGGAAAGATCCCGAGGGCGTCCATCAGATGCGGGTGATTTCGCGGCGCTTACGCAGCGCCATCAGCGACTTTCGTCCATTCCTGCGGCGGAGCAAATTGCCGCAGGCAAAGCTGAGGGTGATCGCCGACGCGCTCGGCGCAGTGCGCGACGAGGACGTAGCGCTGGTCGCTCTGGAAGTACTGCAAGCCCGCGCCAACCCCGAAGCCGCCGAAGGAATTGCCCTAGTCGTCGAGGAACGCCACGAGCGCCGTAAGGAAGCCCGCGCCGCCCTCAAGATTCATATCAAGACGTCGTGGATTGCCGAGTTTCGCAACGAATTTCAATCCGAGCTCGAGCAGATGAGCTTACGTCAGGTTAAGAACGCGGCGTCCGCTAGTGATGCGGAAACTGCGGTCTCATTTCGCGATATCGGTCGCGAGATAATTCTGGCCCGCATCAACGAACTACGCGATGCCAGTCCGAATTTGTATCTTCCTTTCCACGTCGAAGAGCTGCACGAACTGCGCATCCTGGCGAAACGACTACGTTACGCCGTCGAGTTATTCTCAGGGTGCTGGCAACGAATCAACGATGACGCCAGAGAGATTGCCTTGCTGCAAACCTCTCTCGGCGAGTTGCACGATTGCGACGTCTGGCTCAACAGCCTGGGAAAACGACTGACCCATCTGGCCCGGCTGAACAAGACTGACGAAACTACCCTAAAGCTACGAGCGGGCGGCGCGTGGCTTATCAAGCACTTTGCCAAAGAACGAACCGAACACTATCGCAACGCAGTGACTCGTTGGGAAGAATGGCAAACGGTCAGTTTTCTCGACCGATTGCAAACAACTTTAGAACAAACTCCGCTACCGGGAAATTCACGCCCAATTAAGCCAAACGTAACTCGGTCTTAACTCCAAACCTCTAAGCTGAACGGCAGGGGAAAAGCAAGTAAGGAGTCAAGGAGTCAAAGCATGACGATACTGCTTGATGAACCAGCTCTAGAAGATTTATCGGTAGAGGAGGCACCACTCACTGTGAAATGTAGTTGGTGTGGTGAGCTTATGCACATGAACAGAAAGGATCTCGCCGTCGCGATGTGCCAGTCGTGTTACGCACGTCTAATGTCAGAATTCTTGCGCGCCCAGCACGAACTGTCGTGCGCGCCATTCGCCAGCGATCGGTAAACTCACCAAAGTCAGAATTTAATTTTATGGTAGGAGATCGAGTCTCCGGCGAAGCCTGATTAGTGGTCGCTCGGGAACCTGGTTTCGGTGCGGCCAAAGTCAAAAGGCGAGACTTTGAACTTCTCGTACATGATTGGCCGCCGGTCCATGTTCAGCCGGTAGGGAAGCGGTTCGCTACACCGGACACACCAGGAATAGGGATGACTGGCGAAAATTACTGTCTGGCAATTTGAGCATCTGCCAATGACGGGCGGCAGCATGTTGGCAGTGTCAGCGACAGCTTCTTTGTTCATGGTTCACTCGAAATCCTTGATTTCCGATTGGGCGCAATTCTCCCAAACCGTCAAATCGGGCACTAAGGGACACAGCTCTACCAAACCGTCAAATCGGGGCACTAAGGGGCGGCTTTATATCACTGCGCTCAATCAGATTCAAGTCTCTCCGAGAAAAACCACCAGAACGTAACAAAATTGCCTCGGGGTCTCTAACAGGGTCTCATCGCCGAGAGGCCTATTTATCAACATCCTATGAGCCGTAATCGGTAGAATTTCAACCACGAGAGCAACTGACGAGCGAGGACATCTGGCGGTTATAGTTTCAGATTGCGTGCCTTTCGCTGGCGGCTCCAATACCACCAAAGCCGTTGCTCGGCGGGCAGGTCGGGGTTCTTGGCCTGTGCTACCGCGGCGGTAAAAACGTCGAGGCAGCAGATATCCTGTGCCCCTTTAAGACTGCACAGATCGCGATACATGCGGCGCGGGTTCTGCCGCGCCAACTCCGGCACGCTGCGAATGCCGAGCGACTTCAGATCGCGCATCATGGCCGGGCCAATCGAAATCAGATCCTCGAGCCGCCGCTCACCTGCTGCCATTCCAATATCCTCCCAGTCCGATTAGTCCAAATTAGACTACTATTTGACTGGACGGGTCGTCAAGCAAGCAAGCAAGCAAGCAAGCACAATGCGAGGGGATTGTCTGTTGCCGGCTAGCGCTCTAATGGCTTTCGCCGCAG
>AP72_2010_repI_A001DRAFT_1000054_pt1 | contig 22019 bp, 21 predicted proteins | sample AmaPasrepliIA001_FD_9535 | JGI IMG/M metagenome (IMG submission 9535)
CCCTGCCGTGATAATGCGCTCGCACTTACTAAGCTTGAGGAGTCGGTAATGTGGCTCAAGAAACGCACCCTTGATCGCATGGCTCGCGGTGTAGAGGGAACCAACCAGAAATAAGTTATGTCTGAACCAACTATTGTCCCGCCAATACCAACCATCACTCAGCCCGGACAAGGAGTGGATAATTCACCGGGCATGGAGTCCGTCCAGAGGGCTTTTGATAAAGCTTTTCCGGAAATCAAGTCCCGGCCTACTGAGCCATCAAAAGAGCCTGTTAAGCCAGCAGAGGCTCCTGCCAAGCCAGTAGAGCCAGCCAAGGAGCCAGAGAAGCCCGCTGCGGAGGTAAAGCCGCCAGAAACGACTGAGCACGATGTTCCTTCCTTTCTGGAGGAAGCATTGCGCGGGACGCCTTCCAGCACAACTCCTCCGCCTGCTGCTACTGAGGAGTGGCCGGAAGAACTGCCGGAGTTCAAGAATTCCGAGGAAGCCAAGGCTCGTTATAAAAGTTGGCGCGAAGCCTACGGGAAAATCAAGGGCGAGCTAAAGACGCTGCAGGAAAAGCCCACGCTCAACGCCCAGCAGATTGCCCGGATGGAGCATCTGGAAAAGGAAAACCAGCAGATGCAGCAAGTCCTTTCCCGTGTCGGGGTGGAGCATTCCATGGAGTTCCAGAACAACATCATCCGACCACTGACCGCTTCATGGAACGAGGCAGTTCGCATCGTGAAGGAAGCCGGGGCAGATCCGCAGCAACTGGCACGGGCAATGTCGATGTCAGGCCGGGCGCAGTTTGAGGCGTTGGATGATCTCTTTAGAAATGTGCCGGAGAGTGCCAAGGCTGAAGCAACCGAGGCATTGCGGATGTATCGCAAATACGAGGAAGCCCGGAGACAGACCCTCGCCAATGCGCCTGCGGCCATGGAAGGAATCCGCCAGCGGGAGGAGCAGCGTGCTACTGCCGAGCTAACCCAGCAGCGCAAGGGCATGGCTGAAATGTTTAACCAAAACGTGGCTCGTCTGCGCGATGAAGCGAAGCTGGAACTGCTTCTGCGCACCGATTCTCCTGAAGGGAAGTGGTGGAACGAGCAGGGTGAACGCATCGTGAACGAGGCACGCGAACTGTTCCTTGAAAACACCGACATGAATAAAGTGGCAATGGCGTGCATCCTTGCGCCAGCCGCTGATGCTTACCGGAAGCTCTGGGTCAACTCCCAGAAAAAGATCGGGGAACTGCAGAAGATCATCAAGGACAGGATCGGCAACGAACCCAACCTGAGTGAGTCCGGTGGTAGTCAGGGAATACCAAGTGTCGATGCCCAGTTTAAGGCCGACCTCAGCCAGCCGTTTGAGAAAGTGTTCCTCCGCGAGTTCCACAAGTCACAAGCTCGCGGAGGCCGATGAAAGACGGCCTCTACATCGTCCACAACAAAAACCTCTGCGCCGGGTTCGTGGTGCGCTACGGTCACATCACCGAGTGCGCCCCGATCCTGCGCAAAAGGATCGACTACTGGAAGCGTGTAGCCAAACGCATTGCTACCGATCAGACAGTCCGGGCTGCTTCCTCGGCAGTCACTCCCGGCCCCAGTCGTTTCTCAGGCGGAGGCAAGTGACCATCAGGTCGCGTCTCGATGGTTGAGACGGGCTTCTGTTGGGCTGGTTTTGGATGCGGTTTATGTGATGGCTGATCCGATCGCACCTTGGCTGGTGCCTTGGGAGCGGCCCTTCTCTTGGCTGGTGTTTTCTTTTTCATAACACCCTGCATTCGTAAGCCGATGGCAATAAAGGCTGCAAAAAACGCAAAAAACGCCTTGACAGATTTTTCACCATTAGGAATAAATCCTGCGACGATATAGCGATTTCGTCCATCGCAGGGCTTAGGAAAGTTGGAGAAATAGTCCCGTTCTCAAACAGTAAGTGGCTGACCGGAATTAGCCAACCGGGAAAAACGACTGATGCCCGTGGGAGTTCCATGTGGAACATCATCAGCCGACAAACTGTTTGAGTCGAACCAGAGAAAGGATTTTTCCAGCTTATGGCTTGCGAGAATATCAAAAACGCTTTCTACGCTCTAACAGGACAGGTATCTCCTCGTCTGTATAACCGCATTAGCATCAACGATCCGTGGGTCGCTTACGTTGAAAAAGGTGAGTGGCCGACAGGGATGGGTTTCACCATCAACTCGATGATGCTGGAGCGCACGCTTACGGACTCAGAGACTGGCACGGAGTGGGTTGCCGCAACGCCTTCGGGCAGCGGTGACACTCCTACGACCAACAACAACTGTTTGCCGACTCCAGAGGTCTTGAAGTTCGGTCAAACGCTGACGCCATTCACGATGGCACGCAGAAACATCCAAACGGAGAATTTCTGCATCAACGACCTGCAGAACGATTTCATGATCGCTCAGGTCTTGGGCAACGTGATGGATCAGCTTGAGACTGTCACCGAGTGGGTCTGGTCAAACAGGTTCCAGAACGAATACTACTCTCTCTGCGATCACAAAATCACAGAGAAAGCCGCAGGATTCGACATCAATGGAACCACGCATGACTTCGTGGGCAACCCGCCCACCAGTCGGTTGTTGCAGGGCACGTTGGAACAAATCTATATGCAGCTTGTTCTTGACGGTGCAGTCGCTACCAGTGGAGCGATCGGCAAAGGCGCGAACGATCAACCGATCTTTGCGCTGTTCACCGACGCCGCCACCTCCCGCGACTTGATTCGTCAAGACCCGGATCTGCGGATGGATTTCCGGTATGCCGACCCTGACAAACTCATTAACACGCTGGGAACGCCTTACAGCTACAACGGCTACAAGCACGTTTGGCTGAAGTTCCCGCCGCGTTATGACGCTGCCGGGGCGCGGGTGTATCCTTACAACGCGCCAGTCCAGACCACCAAGGGTTGGAAACGAACCATCAATTCGGCGTATATCTATGCGCCGTATCAGGTGAGCTTCATCTTCATCCCGACCGTGTTCACCTGCCTCTACGAGCGACCGAGCACTGCGCCCGGTGGTGGTATCAAGTTCGATTACGCCTCTCACATGGGCGAGTTCCAGTTCCTTGTCATCCCTGACAAGACCTGCAACCCGCGTGGTGAGCTTGGTTTCTTTGACGCGCTTTATGCGTCGGCATCGCAACCCGGCCATACCTACCTTGGATGGGCAATCGCACACATGAACTGCCCGCCGCTCAGGACGCCGCATAGCTCCTGTTACTCTTAATTGAGTGCTGAATGCCTCTCCCTCGATCAAATTCGGGGGAGAGTGGTCAGTGCTGAGTTATGAAAAGACAAAAAGGCGACAGAAACATATTCGGTGGCGACCGGGCACTTGGCGACCGTGGCATCGGGGCAAATCGCGGCGGTGACAGGGGGGCGTATTGATTCCCGGTAATCTCCAGTTACCGACCATCTGGATCGGTTGCGACTGGCAACCCATCATCCTGAAATGGAAGGACGCCAATGGCGATCCATTCGACCTGACTCTTTGGGCACCAAAGGCAACTACCCGAACCGGGATTTCACTTAACGCGGTGGTGATTGATCCCACGGGAGGCGTCACCATGATCTCCCTTCCGCGTTCCACCACTGCGATCATGAAGCTCGGTGTTGAACAGTGGGACTGGGTATGGTCATTCGTGGGAGAACCGACTGCCGTTTATCCGCCAATCCTTTCCGGTAACATTCAGGTAGCTCAATCCAACGTAAGGACATTGCCAATTTCGTGATCCCTCCATCCCAAGTTGATGTGTTTTTTCCGCAGCAACCTTTCGGCGGCGTGCTGGTGGAGTTCCCTGACGCACTGAAACTAATCACGCTTCACACCGGACTTCCGGGGCCACAGGGCGAGCAGGGTGAGAGAGGGATTCCCGGTCAAAGCGGAGCGACACTGATGGCGAGCACTGGCCCATTGATTGTGGGTCAGGATTTCGTGGACATCGTGTTCCCAGTAGCTCAGGCTTCAACGGACTGGCTGGTTCTCCCGATGCAAGTGGTCAACCTTGTGGACGCCAATCCCCTCAACCTGATTCCGGGACTCATCACTCAGAAACTAACTACCGGATGCAGGGTGTTACTCAATGGTGCTCCTGATACGCCTAACTACTTCCTGCAATACGGACTGATTGGAGGTCAGCCATTTGTTCCTCCTGTCGCTACTACCTACAGTTTCACTGGCCCAGCCAGTGGAGACGCCGGGCTTCCTTCCACCAACTTTATCGTTTCCCTTCCCGGTGGATCAACTGTTCCTGTTCCGGTCACCATCACTCCGGATGATGCTGGAGATGGTGGAACATTCACTCCATCCAGCGTGGTTGTGTCCACGGGTGCTCCCTCTGCGACGTTCACTTATACTGCAGCTTCTCCGGGGACTAAGACGCTCTCTGTGACTAATGACGGAGGATTGACCGATCCTGCGCCACTGTCCTATCTGGCAAGCTCTGCTCCGCACTTGCTCGACAGCCTGATCTCCTACTGGAAATTCGATGAAGCCGCTTCTGCTCCCACTTGCGCGGATAACGAGGGTTCACTGAATCTCTCGTTTTTGGTTGGAGCGTTTAATGGAGGGTTTGCTGGCAAGATCAATACCTGTGGGTTCTATGATGGTGCAACTACGGGATGCCCGCTTCACTCCGACAATGCACTACTGAAGCCCGGAGGCAGTTTCACCTTCCAGTTCTGGCTGCGACCTGACGATGTAGCGAACGCGATCATCGCAATGATTAAGGGCAATTTCACTCTTGGAGGGTCATGGGTTGAGTATCAGTGCGGGCACGATCCAACAAACGGGTTCTACTTCGGCGGCTTCGCAGAAACAGCGAAAGTGGGAACGCCAGTAGCAGCGTTCTCAATGAACCATGTTCTTGGCTGGTGGGATGCTACCGCAGGCAAGTGGGGAATCCGGGTCAACAACGGCACAGTCCACCTGTCAGCAGCATCAAGCCACACTCCTAACACGGGTGAATTCATGATCGGTTCGTTTATGAATGGCGCAGGCCAATACAATGGTCTCGGTCAGTGGAACGGACTGATAGACGAGACAGCCTTTTGGGGAAGGCTGCTCACCACTGACGAACAGGATGCGCTATGGAACGCTGGTGCGGCACTGCCGCGAAGCTCTTTTACGGCATGAAAAAACTTTTAGGAATCCTGTTGTTACTCACTACTGCTGCCTTCGGTCAGCAGTTCCCGATCAAGAACGGTGTGCTGCAAAGCGACCTCAATGCTGCGCACTTCAAGATCCTGTCAGCCAATCTGAGTGATTACGCCGGGTCCAATATGTCGTGGAACGCAGTCACCAACAAATTTGACGCCACTGGAGGTGGCGGAGGAGTAACTAACCCGATCATTATTAGTGTCACTGGAGCAGGTCACACCTACGACGGAAAGATTGAAGCCGTTGTCGGGTCACCTCTCACGATTCAAGGCCGCGTGGATGGAGGCGCATGGAGTCCGGGACTGCAAATGCAGTCAGACGGGAAGATTCGTCCACTCAATGGCGACATTGATTTTGTTGTTGCGTCTGGTTACGCGCAGGACTGGTTCAGCACTGGAGGCGATGGATCGCATCCTAACCGGGTGGGAATGTTTAACGACAGCACACCGAGCGTTCCCGGTATCGGGTTCGCCAACAACGCAGAAATCTGGTGGGACGCTGGCAGCACATGGTCACTGCTCCGTGGCGATACCGGGCTGCTCCGAGCGGCAGCAGCAGTGGTGAAGGTGCGCAACCTGTTGCAGCTTGTTCCAACGTCTGCTCCCGGATCTCCAGTGGAAGGGATGCTCTACGGAGACAGCAGCACTCACAAGGTTTATTACCGGGACAACTCCGGCTGGGTTGATCTCACCACGGGAGGTGGCGGCGGAGGAAACGTGTCCAACAGCGGAACTCCAACCACCGGGCAATATGCCCGCTGGACTGATGCCACGCACATCGAAGGTGTAGCGACATCCACGGTTAAGTCAGACCTGTCGCTCAACAACGTCACCAATGACGCGCAGACTAAAGCGTCAGTGATGCCGAACACTGCGCCCTCCTCTGGACAGATCCCGGTTGGAAACGCCGGGGGAACTGCGTATGTGCCGCAAACACTCAGCGGCTCCGGAGTCACTGCCACGTTATCCAGTGCTGGCGTTCTCACTCTGAGCGCGATTCCCAACGCAACGCTCTCCAATTCGTCCATCACCATTGCTGGAACCTCGACTGCGCTGGGCGGATCAATTACTCAGGACACGATCACCGGGCTTTCAACTACGGGACTGGTTAGCAGGACTGCAGCCAACACACTGGGGATCGTCACTGACAATTCATCCAACTGGAACACGGCTTTTACGGATCGCCTGAAATGGGACGGTGGTTCTACTGGACTGACCGCAGCTACCGGGCGCACCAGTCTCGGTGGGACCACTGTAGGTCAAAACATTTTCACGCTGACCAATCCCAGTGCCATCACGTTTCTGCGTATCAATGCCGACAATTCAGTCACTGCTCAGACGGCAGCAAACTTCAAAAGCGATCTGTCTCTCAACAACGTAACCAATGATGCCCAAACTCAGGCTGCGGTAGTGCCCAACACTGCTCCGTCCAGCGGCCAGATTCTGGTCGGTAACGCTGGTGGAACAGCATACGCCAAGCAAACTCTTTCCGGGAGCGGTGCTACAGCGACTCTTTCTTCGGCTGGAGTCCTTACTTTAAGTTCAATCGCCAACGCCACACTGAGTAATTCCGCCATCACGATTGCCGGGACTTCCACTTCTCTCGGCGGATCAATCACGCAGGACACCATCACTGGACTCAGCACCACTGGGTGGGTGAAGCGCACTGCGGCCAACACCCTTGGAATTGTGGCACCGGGAACTGGCGTGGAAACGTGGGTCACCACACCGAGCAGCGCAAACCTGTTTACGGCAATGACTGACGAAACAGGCTCCGGTGGATCACTGGTGTTTGCCACTGGACCAACGCTCACTAATCCGGTTGTAGGAACGCAGGCTGCGCAAGACAACAGCACCAAAGCAGCGTCCACTGCCTACGTTGATAAAGCAGGTCCATGGGATGGCGAAGCGAAAGTCTCCGGCTCCAATTACACCAACGCTACTACCAGCTTGACTGATGTAACGGGCCTTACCACTGGAACACTCACTACGGCGACTCTTTATGAGTTTCAGGTGCTGCTGCAATGCAATTCATCCTCCACTGCCGGGATGCAGGTTGCCATTACGCAAACCGGAAGCGGAACTGGAGGACGAACAACATGGAGTGGGTCAGCCACCAATGCTGCTGCCACCGGAGTTGCAATAGGTAGTAACGCCAGTGGAACCGCAGGACCAGCCTGCGTGTTGGTCAATGGTGACGGTGAAATCATCTTCGCGGGCCATGTGTTCACATCCAGCGCAGGCACGGCGGGCTTTAAGGTGCAGGCATTAAAAGCAACCAGTGGAACGGCCACAATTTACATTGGGTCATCAATTCGATGGAGGAAGTCATGAGTCCGAGAGACAGGGTTGCTCTTATCATAGCTGCCGGATTGGTGGGCTGGGGTCTGATTGCCATTATCGCAGCGGCATGGCGCAACAAGAACTTTACCGAGGGTGGTGGAGAAATCCTACTGGCTATCGCTGGAGGTCTTGGGGCATCGCTTGCGGCTTACTTCGCTACTCACAACAACAAATTATGATCAGCAAAGAAAAAATCGAATCAGAGATCGTAACACTTGAACAGGAGCAGACTACGCTTCAAAGATCGCACGACCAGATGATAAAGGATCGCGCCCAGCGAGAGCAAGCTTTTCAGCAGCAGTGCGTCACAAACCAAAACCGTTTCCAGCAGTTGCAGGGTTCACTGGCAACCCTGAGAAAACTGCTTAACGGACAACATCCCCCAGAATCCCATGGTGAACCCTCATGATGTAGAAACTATCATCCTCGACTGGATCGGGGTAGTTACCGCAGTTGGTGTAGCAATCATCGGCTCAATCGCCTTCCTGTGGGCAAGGTGGAAATCGTCCATGCGGCAGTTGCTTGATGAACACGCTGAAGTTGTCGTAGCTAAAGTGGAACAAAAAACAAAACAGAACGGAAAAACAAATGAACCTACTACTAGCAGTAGCAGCTAATTCAGCATCACTCAGCAGTCTCTTGGTGGGATTTCTGATCCTTATTGTGGCGATAGCGGTTATCGCCGGACTGATTTACGCAGTGGAAACATGGATCATCGGTGCGCCGATCCCACCCATGATCAAACTGGTGATCGGCTTGGTGGTCATCGTCATTGTGATCATCTGGTCGATCAACCATCTCGGAGGAGGATAACTTTATGAGTTGCGAACAGACAGGTATTCCGTGCAATTCCATTCAGGTAATTGAGCCTGATGCCAGCCTCCCGGTGGGAGTTGCTGGTGGCACCAGCGATCCGTCTCTTACCGAGAGCGGGGAAGTGGTGCTGGTGGCAAACCAGTCGGAAGTCAGCGTCACCTTTACAGCGATGAAGGCGAGCGAAGCTTACCGATTTGAATATCTGTATGTTGACGCATTTGGCATCATCAATCCCGGTGCCATCGAGCCAGTGGTGCAGGCCCAGAGCCGATACGGGTTCACCGTTGACTTGGCGGCTGTGGCTCCGGTTCCGGGATACGTTCTCCGTTGGCGCGTTGTTGTTATCGCTCTCGGCTCCACGACTTCAGTGGACAAACCGGAAAGCCTTTACCTGCAGATGCCGTGGGCTACGCCTCCGATCGGGGTGACTCCCATCATGAACATCCTGTTCGTGAACCCGCGCAGCAACGTGAACTACGGGTTCACCGAGCTTCGAGTGGAAAACCTCGTTGACCCACCCGCGTTGCAGACACCGATTCGCGTGCAGGTGTATGAGAAGCGCACGGATGGTTTCCGGATCTGCTTCAATCCGCTCCCGCCGACTCCCAATTACTTCATCGCAGTGAGAACACCATGATTGACCTGATCGAAAACGGACAGTTGAGCACGGACTTAGATGCCATGCTCTACGACCTGAAGAACGTGGGGCTGATGCTCCCCGTTCCAACAAACGTGTGCGCCATTGACGATCCCCGGCTTTCCGATGCCCGGATTCCCTTGGACGGCTCCGTGACAGACGCTTCCATTGCCGATGGTGCGAACATCGCGCAGTTCAAAATCAATTTCAATGGCGTCATTCCTCCTGCGTGGCTGGGCACTGCAGCGACTCAGGCGGCTCAAGGTGACCTCGTAGAGTATCTGTCCAATAAGAACCAGCCAAACGGCTACGCAGGGCTTGACGGAGGCGGCAAGGTGCCTTCTGCGCAGATCCCAGCGGCAGTTGGAACCGGAACCATCACCTCGATTGGACTCACCATGCCGGGAGTGTTTTCCGTCAGCGGCAGTCCGGTCACTGGCGCGGGAACAATCAGCGTGGACTGGGCACTGGTGGCAGACAAGGTCTGGTTCGGGAACGACACTGGCGGGCCTGCTGCTCCGCAGTTCAATCTCGCTCCGCTTCCAGTGGAGCTTATCCCGACTCTCGATGCTTCTCAGGTGATCAGCGGGCTGTTTGATGCTGCGCGGTTGCCTGCCGCGGTGGGCATTGGTGTCGGTCACGTTCAGGGCGCGGTTCCTGATCCCGGCCCCGGAGGAGGCGGCGCACTGGCAACGGATTATCTGGCGCGGGACATGACCTACAAACCGATCCCCGACTTGCTGGTCCCGTATGAGCCGACCGTGGACGTTCCAACTTTCAGTCCTTCTCCAAACCCGACAGGCGACAAGATTGTTGTCATCAATGAAACCATCCCGGATTGCGTGCTGATGATTTCCTTGGCGTCTGCGGTGACTGGGTTCATCGAGCTTCCTGACACTGGCTACATCACCATTGGACCTTCAGTGACGGTGTGGTGCTACGCAGCAAAAGCGGGCTACAACAATTCACCTGTCGTTTCCTACACCAACCCTAATCCATGAACAGGCTGATCGAAAACGGCACTCTAAACACCTCTCTTGACGGGAATGGGATGAACATTCTCAACGTCACTGAGATGCTGCCAGTGCCCGGCAACCTTGTGCCTTTCGATTCAGTGTTGCTGGATGGAGGCCGGGTTCCGATCAATGGATCTGTTACTGACATCAAGGTGGCAAATGATGCGGCCATCTCTCAAAGCAAGCTCAACTTGTTTGCTGGCATTCCGGCAACTTGGCTCGGCACTCATTCGGACGAAGCGGCAGAGGGAGACCTTGCGCAGTTAAGCTCCGGGAAAGGTGTTGCCGGAGGATATGCCGCAGTGGACGCCAATGGTCAGTTGCTGTTGGCAAACCTGCCATCCACTGGCCCACAGGCAGGCACTGTTACTGACGTGAAGATGTCGATGACGCGGGAGTTCGACGCAATCGTGGACCACATCTCTGAAGGCGCAGGCACGTTTGAGTTCGACTGGGTGGACGTTCCTGACAAGTCGTGGTTTGGCTCCAATGGAGTGTCGCCGGGATACGGAGACGAGGGNGTTCCTCGTTTTATCACCGAGCAGATCCCCGACTCAATCATGCCTGACTTGGACGCTTCCAAATTCGTGTCCGGAGTGTTCCCGGTGCTGATGCTTCCCATCATGAAAGGTCTAGGGGGTGGTCATGCGAAAGGACTTGTTCCTGATCCGGGCATGGACGGGAACCCCAGCGACTACTTGGCGAGGGACGGGACGTATAAACACATTGCGCAGCAGGCCGATTACCAGCCATTCCTGCCAGTTCCTCTGATCACACTGTTGTCGTACTACCTCGGTCAAGCACGCATCAATCTTTCTTGTGAGCAGAAAGGTTCCCGCGTGTTTTACCTCGTTCAAAACGCTGCAGTGCCTCCTACTCCAGCCACTTTCATCGAAGCACCCACTAATCCGATCACCATTCTGGTGTTGCCGGGTTACATGGTGTCTGCCTACGCTGCGAGACCGGGATACAACAACAGCCCGATAAACACTTTCTTGGTTCCCCTACCACCTGAGGCAACAACTGTATGAGCGGAGCAACATCTTTAATCCGGAACGGAGTGCTCCAGAACGATCTGGACGCTCGCTTTTTCAGAATCATCAACCTCGATACGTCGAACCTTCCGCCTGCCGGGATTCCTCCGACCATCAATCCTCCTCCGCATTTCTTTCTCAACGGCTGGGATGCCGGGTTGCAGCAATGGTCTGATGCCCAGCCTAATTTCGCAGATCTGGAAGGCGACCTGACGCCGACGCAGAAAGAGCACATCGACATTGTCGGTATCGTTAGGCGCGGGACGTGGCAGGCAACGCCGATTGCCAGCGCGTTCCTTCCGTCGCTGTCAGAGATCACTGCTCCACTCAATAATCTTTCCCTTAATAACAAGCGCATCACCAACTTAGCTGATCCAACGCAGCCTCAGGATGCTGTCAATATGCGCTTCATGGATTCCCTGCTTCAAGGGCTGAAGCCAAAAGAGGCAGTGTTGTGCGCCACCACGTCGGAGGTTGGCCTCGCAGGATTAAGTCGCCCGGTTGATGGCGTGACACTCCATGAAGGCGATCGGGTTCTGGTCAAGAATCAGGATGTTGGTGCTGGCAGGGATTACCAGAATGGAATCTACAACGCGCACGCAGGAGTGTGGACTCGCGCCAGTGACTCGGACACGTTCGACGAACTCAATGGCGCATACTGCTGGGTAACGTCCGGGACGGTCAATGGTGGCAGTAGCTGGGTTCAATCCAACCTCCTCACAGCTATTGGGATTGGGCATCCTGTTGCTTTTGTTATCTTCCAAGTCAACGCAGGTGTCTTTGCCGGAGACGGTCTCACGTTCGTTGGCAACGTCCTGAATGTTGGTGGGACGGCTGACAGGATCTCGGTCGGAGCAGATGCCGTGGATATTGCTTCCACCTACGCTGGACAGCATTCCATTCACGTTCTGGGAACTGTTGACGATGGAACGTGGCATGGCTCAGTGATCGCTCCTGCCTACGGTGGAACCGGGATCGCCAATGCTTACAACATTGGGTTGGTTGGTCCGTTCAACACTGCACTGGCAGGGCTTGCGCCTCCGGGAACTCCAGTGACGTTGCAGGCGTCTGGTCCAACCAGCGTGGAACTTCCGACTTCCGGAAAGCTCGCCACGCTGTCGCTGGCTGAAGTTTTCAGCAACAAGAGAATTGTTAAGCGCGGTTCTTTCTTTGTAAGCACCGCTTCTCCGGTCATCCCAATCGACCTGACTGATTTTGTGTTCATCAGCGCACAGGCTACAGACATCACCTCCCTGAGTGGTTTCATCGGCACTCCCAACGCTGACGATCAGTTGGATGTCTGGATTCGGGACAATGGAACACCACGACTAATCAACTGGGGAGCGTCTTACATGGTGGCTGCTGGACAGACGCTACCAACAACGACATTTGCCGGGGCATGGACGTTTTGCAGGTTCATCTACAATCAGGTAGCCGCAAAATTTGCAATGGTAATCAAGCAGGAAAACATGATCTAGGAGGAAACGATGCCTTTTGTTACTGAAGCGTATCTAAAGTATCTGGAGCAGCAGATGCAGCGTGCTTCGGGCACGGTGGCTGGTGGAGAGTCTGCACTGCCTCCTCCCGATCTTCCTACTCCTGCTCCCACAGAGCCATCAATGGTGCCAAACAATCTTCCTCCGGGTCAGGGAGGGCCGGGATCTTATCCTGCTGGAGGTCCAACGCCTAACGAGGGAGGTTATCCGATACCCATTCAGTTGCCATCTCCAACTCCCTCTCCATCTGCTGTTCCGGTAAGTTACGATCCGAACACTCCCACTCCCGACCAATGGGGGCCGAATACGAGTTTCGTTCCAATGCCTGTTGCGATGTCTCCGGGTGCTCCAAATGATGTAGCTCCCCTTCCAACTGGAGGTGTTACGCCTAACGATCTCGTCAATCCTCCGGCAAACCTTCCTCCGGGAACGCCACCTCCGCCTACCAGCGGTCCAATGGATTATCCTCCGGCCACTCCTGCGCCGCCGATGCCGACTGGCAGAGGAGTTGGATACAACCCGGCAGGCGTAAATCTTAGCATCAATGACCGTATCAACATGATTCTGAACAGTCTTGGTTTGCCTCCTCTCCCAGCCGGGTATGACCCAACGGGAGGTCTCCCGGCTGGGTTCACTGAAGGCAACAGGTTTGGTGGCGGAGCACCCGTGTTCACTGGGCCGGGTGACTTCGGTCCAAACTTTAGTCCGGGTGGAAGCATCTTCGGAGGCCGAGGGCTTCCGATCGTGCCGGGATCAACGGCAGGGCCGGGCAACCTCGGAGGCGGAGGAGGAATGCTCAGTAGCCCATGGCAGTTTTACGAGGGGACGCGATCACCTGCGTTCCTTGCATGGATGGCGGCTAACGGGATTAACCGACATGACGCCACCAGAATGTTTGAGACGGGTCCGAGCGGCGCAGCGCAGGGGGGTCCGGGTCATGTTCAGGCGACTACTTCAACGCAATGATTGCTGACAAGAACAGGATTTTTGACGGTTGGATCAACCTTGAAGCCGGGGTTGATGCAGGCCGCGCCCCGCAGATGCTGATGCCCAATCAGGGTGCCAGCGCGAAGAACATGACGTTCCGCGGCGGGGACGCTTCCACTCGTCCGGGGTTCAGGAAGTTGACGGAGAACTTCCCGGCTATTGTGGCGCAGACGTTCTGTTACCACCGCAACTACATTGAAGATCCTCTGGGAGCGCACATCCTTCATTTGGAAGGTGAATACGCCGACATCGCTGATGTGTTTCCTATTGGGCCTCCACCTCCTCCAGATGTGTTCACGGGAGAGAACTCGGAGAACATTTACAAAACCGGGATCTTCCAGAGCGCAGCGGCTTACTCGCCACACTTTGGCGACGAGTGCATCATTGCTAACATCGGTGGACGGTTTTTTAAGATTGTCCCGATGGTGACTGGCGCAACTGTTTCGGAAATCGTTCCCACCACTGACCGACCTCCATCCAAACGAAATCCCAGCGACTTGAACCTTTCCTACATGGTTCAGGCCGACAAATGGTTTGTGGTGCAGGACGGTGTCAGTAAGCCAGTCATCTTCGATGGCAACCTTTGCAGGCGTGCCAAGACGACTACCGACAGGAACAGCACCGAGATCCCGACTGGGACGATCATGTCGTATGGCATGGGTAGAATCTGCTTGGTGGTCAACGAGCGCGATGTGGCCTTTGGAGACCTCTACGGCAGTCATGACCTGCCAGATCCTGCCGATTCTCTGGTGTTTTTCACCGAGCGCAATTTCCTTTCAGAAGGATTCGATGCTGCCATTCCGTTCCAGCAGGGCATCGCCACGGGAATGACGTTCTTCCCGCAACTCGACACTTCCACCGGGAACGGTCAGTTGCTGGTGTTTGCCGAGCGCGGGGCATCGTCCTTTTTCTTGTCACTTCCAAGAGAGCTATGGAAAACCAGCCAGTTCCAAATTCTGTCCTTGCTCACTACTGGGCTAAGGGGTCACCGTTCCATTGCCGCAGTGAATGAGGATCTCTGGTTCCGCGCCGATGATGGCGTGCGCAACTACAGGCAGGCACGCAGCGAGTCCACTGGTTACGCCCACATCCCGGTGTCCACTGAAGTCAGGCAATACCTCGACAACGACACTCCGTGGCTGTTGAAGTATGCCTCTGCAATTTACTTCGATAACAGGGTGATCTGCACCATTTCTCCGGTGTGGAACAACAAGAAGGTCTATCACAACGGGATGCTGGCAGTGGATTTCGACATCCTCAGTTCCTTTGGAGTGGACTCCCGACCAGCATGGGAGGGGCGATGGAATCTCCCTCAAAATGTTAAGGTGCTTCAACTGCTCACCGGGGAGTTTAAGAACGTCACCCGTGCGTTTGCTTTTTGCCTTGATGAAAACAACCAGAACCAGCTATTTGAACTGTCCAAGGCCGATGTGAACGACTGGGACAACCAGCGCATCGAGTGGGAACTGGTGAGCAGGGCACTGGACTTCAGTAAGCTGTCACAGGAGTCAACGCCCTACAACGAGTCTGAGATTTACGACGCAGACATCTGGCTCTCAGGAATTGCCGAATAATGCACACACTGGAAGTATCATATCGACCTGATGGCTACCCGGACTGGGTGCCATGGAGGAAGTTCACTCAGGCGTTTGACCTGATCGGACAGCCCAGTGTTTTGAACATTGCCGGGATTCCCACGGCTAGGGCAGGATTTGCGGTCAGGGTTTCACTTGGAAAACCGTCCAATGCCTGCGATAAAACAACCATGCGCAGGTTGCGTCGTGGTTACCAGTTTCAAGTGAAGCTGAACGGCACTGGTCATGTCATCATCGACCGATTCAGGCTGCACGCCCAGAGGATGGTAGAGAAGTCCACCTCCAACTCCACACCAAAATGCTAACATGAACCCGGAAGTAGTAACTCAATTCGCCAATCCAGATCCGGACGCTGCGCCGTTGAACATTACTCAACTGGTGGCGTTGCTGAACACTCTGGTCAACTCGCAGATCCAAGGCAGCTACATTCCTTACGTTATCCAGCATGGCGAACCCGGAGTGAACGACCGGGACAAGGCGTGGATCTTTATTGACACTCAAGGCCGACCGATTGAAACGCGCATCTGGTGGGCAAACGGTTCAGCATGGAGGCGCATCTACAACGGAATGATCGGTGAGGTGCGCTTCTACAACGGAGATCCCAGCATTGATTTCGACACCAATGGGCTGGGTAACATCGGAGGGGCTTACGACGGCTGGCATATCTGCAACGGACTCGATGGCACGCCCGACATGAGTGACCGATTCCCAATCGGTGCCCACATGAACAATGCCACAGTGAATGGTTACCAGCCAGCCAATGGAGGCTGGGTGACAACTGAAGTGGACAGTGCTGGCAAGCATCAGGGTGGCGTTAAAGAGATCACCCTCAAAAACAACACCACTTACGAGAATCTTCCTGAGGTGAAGGTGGGCAAATACACTATTGCCGGGGCAACGCTCGATCCTGCCGGAATCATCTGGGGCAAAATAAGCCTGACTGATGATACCAAGAACGAGATCATCTTCCCTGCCGCGACTAACACAACTCCTGATCCCATCAACATCATCAATCCCTACAACGCAATCGCCATGATCATCTTTGTAGGCTACTCCACATGACAACCATCCCTGACGCACCAGCACCGTTGCCAGCCCCGGCACCAATTTCTCCTCCTCCGGGTGGGATCACCTTCCGTGAAGCCGCTCCCATGCTGGCGACTGTCGTGGACAATGGTGTGTGCCCTGATGATCCAAGGGTGAAAACCCGGCTGAACGAAGCCACCAAGATGGTGCTGGACTACATGGTTCCAGTGGGCGGGATGTGCCGCGCAAACGTGGCAGCAGTCAACGGTATGCTGGTTCTTCCTCCGGAAATGGAGAACATCTACGAAGCAGTTCCATCGGACACTGCCAAGGTGTTCGGTGACTCCGACATCACGCAGGGCTGGTATGACATCGTGAACCAGTCGATGTATCTGGACACCACCTCGGCCTACGACAATCCCTTGGTGGACGCCGGGCTGTGGAGTGATCCGGCCACTCCGGAGGTGCTGCGCAGGGCTTATATTTATCCGGGGCTGGAGCCACCTAACGCCATCGTGAGCGTCACGGGTGCCAAGCGTTTCGTCCCGGTGACCAAGGACGATGATTTCCTGATCGTGCAAAACATCGAGGCACTAAAAATGTTGATCCTCTCGATTGAGCGCAACGAGAACTCTGCTCCGGACGAAGCGGTGAAATACAAGCAGCAGGCCATGGAACTGCTGCAGGCCGAGGTGAAGAAACACATCCTTGATCCCCGCAATTTTATGCGGCGCAAAGGTGAGTATTCCCGCGACGTTGCCACCTTCCCTGAGAACAGTCTGGGCTGGCTCCGAGCCAGCATCGCACTGGACATCGACGAAGCACTGAGACTGGAAAAACACCAACTTACTTGGGTGATCATGCAGTCCGAGCGCAGGTTTATGCAACGCGCCATCTACAAAGACACCATCACTCAGATGCAGGCAGTGGTGACCGGAGGCATCGTCTATTTCCCGATTGATGTGGGCTGCGTTCTGGCGATCAACCTGAATGGTCACCCTATTCCGATCCGTGGTCAGTTTTTCCAGTCGCTGGAGAACGGTCCCGGAATGTTCCCGCAACATCCCATGCTGATCGACCAAGGGGATGAAACCATTGCCAACGGATCAACTCCGCGCCGGAAATACAAACTGATCGCGCATTGCACCGAGGGGCAGTGCATCAACGCGGTTTGCAAACTGCGATGGCGTTACAAAAAGCCCGGCGAGATCATGGTGATCAAGAACTACGAAGCGATGCGTCTCATGGTATCGTCCACGCTCCGGGAGCGGAAGGATGACTGGCAGAACGCTCAGGCGGGTCAACAGCAGGCTTTCGATATTCTGGACAAGGAACTCCAGAGTTATTTGAGCGGAATCAAACACACACCCCAGATCCAGACCTATGGTTTTGGTCTTGGTGAACGCGGATGCGACTACTCAGTGAGGTAACATTATGAGCTTCTTAGATGCTGTTTTTGGTCGAAAACCGGATGTTCCGGCTTTGCAGCCCACTGACCCATTGGCTGAACTCAGCACCCTTCTCGGTGGTGAAATCAAGGATTGGCCGCAGATCGAACAGATCAGCAACCTTTACCAGCAATATATGCTGGGTGCGCTCGATACTGCCATTCCCGGTTTCAGCGACATCTTAAAACAGGGAGGCATCGACACTCAGGACATTCTCGCGCAGGCCGATCCGCTCATTAAGGGAGAGCTACCAACGGATGTTAAAGAGGCAACGATGCGCAATTCGGCATTTGAAAGCCTGATGGGAGGAACCGCAGGAAGCCCGATGGCTGGAGCTTTGACCGCACGCGATCTTGGCCTAACCAGTCTCAATTTAATGAATCAGGGAACCCAGATGGCAGAGGCTGGTTCCAATGCCGCGCAACGCTGGGCATCCATCGCTGGAGGCACTACACTGTCGCCAAGTGCCAATATGTATAGCCCTGCATGGTTCAGTGACTTCATGGCGAAACAGCGTGCGTCTCAGCAGGCAATCGCCCAGCAGAGAGCAAACGTCGCTGCGGCACCCGATCCGGCACTGCAGGCTCTCAACCAGTGGATAGAGCAGGTTGGAGGAAGCGTTGTGGCGAGTTACGCCGGAGGCGGAATGGGTGGAGGCATGGGTGGAGGGAGGGGTAGTAATTTTGCGACCTCGTATAACGCGGGTAGCTACCTCGGAGGGGCTACTGCCGATCCCATGAGTGACGTCAGTAATCCGGGCTACTACTCAGGAGGAGCCAATCCCGGAACGATCACTCCATATAACCCTTACGCTTACAATCCTTACATGAGTCCATTCAACGCAACGATGGGATAACATTATGCCAGAATACGGTCCTTACGAACAACCCGGTTGGCCGAGCACGCTGCCTTACTTCAAGCCAGCGGAGACTTTCCGCAATGCCTTTCTTGCTGGTCAGGAAATCAATCGAAGGAAGCAGGCACTGGAAAATCAGATGATGGCGATGTCGTTGCGGGCGCAGCAGAACGACATCAACAACCAGATCAAGGTCGCGGAATACGAGCGCAGGCTGGAACAGGGTAATGCACGGCTGGAAATGATGCAGCAGGGAGTCAACACCCGCGACATGATTGCCAACTGGAGGATGGACAAGGACAAAGAGGCAATCGAGGACATCGGAAATCTGGCTACTGGACTTGGTAATCTCGGACTGGAGCGTGGCGATCCCAAGACGCCGAACGCCATCATGGGAGTGCTGGCAAACAACAGTAGGGCACTGAACACTCGTCAGGGGCAGATGCTGGCAAGGCAGGCATTTAACACCTACCAAACCGATGCCAAGGCAGTTAATAACAAACTGGACAGTGATTACAACGTGTTCATCAAGCAGGTAAAGGACACTATTGGACGTGGACAGAGCAGCGACCTCGACCTGCTTAACAACCCGGAGGCATGGAGAGACGAGTATAAAGACAAAGCTGGAGGACTTCACACATATCCCGTGGATAAACAAACGGGACAGGAATATCCAGAGGGCAAATTCCCAGACTGGGCGAAGGACTGGACGAAAACCGACACCAAGTATGTGATTATGCCGGATGCCGCAGATCCCAAAGTGAAACACTACATCAGGGTTCCGGCCAAACAACTGACCGACATGGCTAACGAGTGGAAGGCACTTCAGCAGCGGCTCAAAAACCGTCCATCACTAAAGATTCCGGACGAGTATCAGGAGATTAAAGACTTGCCAGCCGACAGGTCTCAATGGGAAGTAGGTCAGAAATACAACACCAGAATGGGTGTTGGGACTTGGAACGGTCACAACTTTGACAGACCAGACTAATGGCGAACCAGTTTTCAATCGAGGAAGCAACAGGCGGAGCAACTCCTCCACCGTCGAACAGTTTTTCTGCTGATGAAGCGTTGGCCGAGTCCACGCCTGTCTCGACGCCAAAAACCACTGCTGCCCTGAATGAGACTGAAACTCTGTCGCAGCAATTAGGCCGGGTTGTCCCGGCAGCATGGGAGACAGTGAAACGCAATGCTGCGCCCGCGGGTGATCGGATCTTGAGCGAATTGCATAAACCATCCCCGCCATGGCTGCAGCCCTTTGAGAGGTCGGTCAAGAACGTAGCTACAACGCCATTCCTTCCTTCAGCGCAGGACGTTCAGGCATTAGCTCGCGGTGTCGGGTTACCGGATCAGCCAGCAGCAGGATCGCACTTGGTTGAAACCATGTATGATCCGGTTCGGAAAGCTGCCACACTGGAAAACGCCGCTGTAGCGGCATCGTGGATTCAGCCGGAGATCGGTGCTGCCATCACATCTGCCTACCTTGCGCCTTCGGTGGTTCCGGCAGCGAAGCAAATCAAGCGGCTACCAGAGATGACGCCGGAGGAAGGACTGCAACTCGGCATGGAGATTTGGCCGATCGTTGCGGCTCCGTTCATTCATGGACCGCAGCCGACATTTAAGCCATCGGAATTCACCGGGTTCCCTAACGATCCATTTGTGCCACCAGACGTTCCTCCCACGGCTGCTGAGGCAATGAAGGTCAAGGGCACCAATGTTGCGCCTGACTTCACTGCTCAGGATCAGCAGACTCAAAAAGTCCTCTCCAAAACCGGAGCCACTTACAGTGACCAGAATCTTGCCGAGCACTTTCCGAATCACGAACTGGATGACCTGCAACAGATGGGCGTGATCAGTGATGCCGGGAACGGTTACTTTACAGTCAATCCTCCCGGAACGAAGCCTGCGCCACCGGAACCGCAAGCTGCTGCAGTAGCCGAGCCTGCCCAATCTCAACCAAGTGAGCCAGTCAAGTCTCAGAAGGAACTGGACGACGAGCACCAAATCAGGCTGGAGGAAGTTGAAAATCGTCTTGCCATATATGGTGTTAAACCGATCAACACCGAGGGCATGACCACTGAGGAGGCAATGAAGGTGCTGGAAACTCAGGAGGACGCCATTCCTTATTCTGAACGGTTAGGATCAATCCAGTCCGGCAAGACCCTTCAGGAAAACAGGATTGCTCGACAGTTGCAAAACCAGTGGCTGGAGCAGCGCAAGGGAACTATGGGCACCACTGATCTGAACAAACTTGCCTACAGCATCCCTCAGTTTGACGTAACACGGGAGCCGGGTGGTGGCTTTCGTGTTAGAACCAGTCCCTACGAGGAAGGTGTTGAAGTGCCGACAGAGGGCACGGGCAAGTTTGGGAGACCAGCAAGGCCAGTTATCCAGCGACAGACGGTTCCAGCAGCAGATTTCTTCTTAGACAGAGAGGGAGGTGAATTACAACCTTATGCCAGCAGAGTCAGAAGCACAACGACGGTGGGCGTTCGGGGTCAAGGGGAAAAAGTGGGCGAAAGCCCACCACTTCGACAACAAAGGCCCACTCCCGGCGCGACTACATCGGGAACACAACCCAAACCCGACAGCGAGCGGCCCGTGGCTCCAGAGACACCGAAAGAGACTGTCCCGACACGTTATGTAGTCCGTGAAACTAACAAGGGCGCAGTGATCAGGGATCTGGAAACTAATAAAGTGGTTGGAAAACAGGATGATTTCCAGTCCTCGTCACTGCATCCCACTCCCGCGCAACTGGCAGAACTTCGGCAACGCGCCCATCAGCACGCTGAACGCTTACAGGAGCGTGTTGCCGAGGAATTCAAAAAAGCGGCAAAAGAATCAGAGCCTCCGAAAGAGGAGGAAGCTGCGCCTGAAACCACGTTCAGGGTTCGTGCGCCCAAGGACGAGTTTGCCAGTTCCCCGACAACGCCTGTAGCCACTGCGGTATCTGATCTGGGAGGCATCCTGTCCCGTAACACAGCCAAGAAACGAGGGCGATTTGAGGGCAACGAGGCTCTCTGGAACGATCTGCCCAAACTGGCCGACATCAGCCACAACAAGATCTACCAGCAAAGCGGGGAAATGCCGGACGTGATGGCGCAAAGCCTTTACGACAGGGGGCTGATCAGTGAACCGACAGTGGGCGAAATGTATCGCTCACTGGAAGCGGAGAGCCAAGGCACCCGTGGCAGGGCGAAAGCCGAAAAAGCCAGTGCAGCTTCCCGTAATGTCATGGAGAAACAGGCCGAACGCTTCGGTAGGGAGCAGCGCAAGGAAGCTGATGAAGGAACTGCTGCCATTCCTGCTTCCGCTCTCAAGGTTGGTGACACGGTCAAGGTGGGCGACACCAAACTGAAGGTCACTGAGATTGATCCACAGGAGCACCTCGTCACGTTGGAGAACGGCAAGAAATACGGCATTCAGGAAGTGAATGACGACGATGTTATTTTCGGTGAACACAATCCGGAGCAGAAAGCCGCGCCCAAGATTGAGCCACCACCTGCGGCTGCTGCTGCTGCTCCCAAACAGCCGCCTCCGGGCATCTCTGCCGAGCCAGTCAATCTTCCACCAGCTACCGCAGGGAAGGGCAGGATCTGGCAGCGCAGGCAAAG
>AP72_2010_repI_A001DRAFT_1000055_pt1 | contig 21990 bp, 14 predicted proteins | sample AmaPasrepliIA001_FD_9535 | JGI IMG/M metagenome (IMG submission 9535)
GAATCGCGCCAGCGCGTCGTTCCCGCCGGGACCACCAGCAGGCTCCCGCCATGTCCGTGCGCGCGCATGGAGGCGGCCAACTGGACCAGCACGTTAACCGAGTCCGCGTCCCTGGCCGGCGAAGTGAACGCCCGTAGCGACTTATGGAGATCCGGGCAATCAGGAAGGCTGGTGGCTAGTTCATCAACGATCTTGATTTGCTCGCCTTTCAGAATTGCCACGTTGACGTATTTTCCGAAGCCGTCGATACGGCGGTGCTTGACCACCAGTAATCCTGGCTCAACATCTTCAATCACAAATCCCAGACTGGGAATGACCGAAGTTGCGCCCCAGACAAACAAATCCTCACCCTGACGCCAGACGCCGAGATGAATTCCCGGCCGTTCAACTGCCGGAGCGAGTTTGGTCAGCATGGCTGGGGTTACCGGAAGCGGGTGCTCAAACCGCAGCGCCTGCTGGGCCCGTTCTGGTGAGAGATATGCCAGCGAGATCCGGGGAAATCTGCCTTCTTCGGGACGAAAGCTGGCCCAAAAGGTCGCGTCGATGATCGTCTCAATGGTTGTGGCATCGGGCGCGTGGGCGAGTTCGACTTCACCGCGGCGGCGGGCGTCTACGAGGTGCGCACCAAAGTGCGCTTCGATGGTTGGCGCGACGAGATGCGCGGCCCGATAAGTTGGATTTCCCGACATGCTGACGTGGTAGACGCAGCTTATTGTATCGCAGGGCTGCGATCACGCAATGAGCGAATAACCTTCAATTGATCTAGAATGCGCGGTGCTCAGCTTATCGCTCTCCCATTGGGAGAGTGTTGGGTGAGGGCCTACGCGCAATTTATCTGACGTGCGAGATAATTTTACCTACCAAGCGAAATCGTCTCGCACAAACACACACTTTAAGTATTTAGTGCGCGTGCTAAGCTCTCATCCCAAACCCTTCTCCCAAGGGGAAAGGGCTATGCGTCAAGTATATTATTGCGACTGACTGGCGCGCGTCCCCTCGTGAACAGACCCGCAGGATGCGCGCGCGGCAGAATTACTCTTAAACAAACAACAAACAGCGAGGTGCACGCTTGCCCCTACAGGACCTGAAAAATCTTCTGGAGCGGATTCACAGCCGGCTGGATGACAGTGTCGTGGGAATCAGCCAGCTCGTTTCGGAACTCGCGCCGGCCGATCTGGCCGACCTGATCAATCAATTGACGCTGGCCGAAGCGGCGACGGTCGTCTCGATGTTGCCAGTCGCGCGCGTCATTCAACTCTTCGATAATCCGATCATGCGCCGGCGCGGGGCGATTCTCGAACAACTCGAGCCTGAGCGTGCCGCCCAAATACTATCAGGCCTTTCCGCCGACGAACGGACCGATGTGGTCCAAAGAATGGGCCATCACCCACGGCACCTGATCGTTCCCAGGTTGCCTCCCGAGGAACGGAAAGAACTTGAGGGGTTGCTGCAATATCCGCCGCGTACTGCCGGTGGGATTATGACGACTGAGTTCGTGCGGCTGGATCCAAAAATGATCGTGAGTGACGCTCTCAAGCACATCAGATCGGTAGCGCGCGAGAAGGAATCAATCTATGCGTGTTATGTGATGGAGCCGTTGACGGCGAGGTTAATCGGCGCCGTTTCGCTGCGCGATTTGGTGATGGCGGACATCAACACGCCCCTTACCGAAGTGATGCGAAGGAAGCCGGTGACGGTTAACACGCTCGATGATCAGGAAGACGTCGCCAAAAAGATTGGCAAGTACAACCTGCTGGCCGTTCCGGTGATCGAGCAGGACGGTAGTGTGGTGGGATTTGTCACGGTGGACGATGTGATTGACGTGATGATCGAAGAGGGGACCGAAGACATCCTGCGTTTAGGAGCCGTCGAGCCGGGAGCTCTCGACAAACCTTACATGCAGGTTTCCCTACCGTTGATGATTCGCAAACGCGCCGGTTGGCTGGTGATCCTATTTCTGGGAGAGATGCTGACCGCCACGGCCATGGGTTTCTTTGAAAAAGAGATTGCCCGGGCCGTCGTGCTCGCGTTGTTCGTGCCGCTCATCATTTCGTCCGGCGGCAACTCCGGTTCACAGGCATCGACGCTGGTAATTCGCGCCCTGGCCCTGGGTGAAGTCACGTTGCGCGACTGGTGGCGCGTCATGCGGCGAGAGGTCTTTTCAGGTCTGGGACTGGGTGTAATTCTTGGCACGATCGGATTTTTGCGCATCACGGTGTGGTCGGCATTCTCTGACCTGTACGGCCCACATTGGCCGCTGGTGGCCCTCACGGTCGGGGTGGCCCTGATTGGAATTGTCTTATGGGGCACGCTCGCCGGTTCGATGCTGCCTTTTGTGTTGCGCCGCTTCGGTTTCGATCCGGCGACATCGTCAGCACCATTTGTCGCCACCCTGGTTGACGTCACCGGCCTAATCATCTACTTCAGCGTTGCCGTGCTGATTCTGCGCGGAACTCTTCTTTAAATAGGTTAGAACCCCGGTCAGTAACGGTCCGAAGGTGCCGCATTGAGGCCCGAAGGGCCGCGATTGAATAGCCATGGCCGTCAGGCCGTGGCAAAGGTCCTTTTCAGTAAGGCAAAGGCCCGAAGGGCCGGCAGTGGGTAATCGAAATGTCGCACCTTCGGCGCTCTCACGCATTTCCGCTTTGTTAGTCCACGGCCTCACGGCCGTGGCTATTAAATGCCGCGCCTGCGGCGCTCTCGGTGACTAAACATTTACAACTTCTTAATGATTCGTTTCGCCCTTTTTTACGGCCTACCCAGTACGATCAAGCTTATGGAATCCCATGAGGAGGGCGGGTGATGTCGATTCTCAGTGGAATGCCTCAGACGACTTTCAAGCGTACGCCGCAAATGGATCGCGAAAACTCGCGGACCAGGCGGCACACAATCGAGTTACAGACGGAAAATAATTTTTGCATTATCCGCCGTTGCGATATGGAAGAGAGTTCGGGAAGCGGCACTGAGCATTGCTTTGTCGTGCGCGACAGGGATGGCTATGAACTCGAAATCACAGTGAGTTTTGCCGAAAGCGCTATTGCGGAAGCGGTCCGGCGAAGTGACGGCCGGCCCAGGTTTGAAAGCGGGTTCTGGCTTACATGTGCTGAGCGCCATTTGGCTGATTATCTTTGGGAGCACGATGATTATCCGCCAGATTCCCGGATCACCATCGATCGTTTGACACCGGATGACATCGATCTAATTTGCCGGTGCGGATTTAATGCCGATTGAAATGACAGACATCGTCTCAAGTCGAGGAGAGATCGGAAAGCGCAACGGGAAAAAAGTTTTCGACAGGGACGCGTTTAGAACTGACGGTGGCAGTGGCGTGCGCATTGGTTTAATCGGTCTTTTGGTGACCGTTTTGTCTTGTGTGGCCCAGGCGCAGGAGCTAGTCCCCGGGGAGGCGTCGGCCGGTTCGACAAGCAGCACAGAGGCTGCCCAATCGACCCCTTCGCCGACACCGGCGCCGGATCCTCCAACGGCCACGTGGCATTACGGCGGATTCATCGATGCCGGTTATTTGCTGGATTTCAATCATCCGGAGAATCGTGTCTTTCGCAGTCGGGGCACTACCTGGCACGTAGATCGCCCGCAAATCAATATGGCCGCGTTTTATTTGAGAAAGAAGGCCACTGAAGACTCGCGTTGGGGTGTTGAGTTAACCGCGCAGGCAGGTAAAGACGCCGAGGTATTCGGTTTTTCTGCGACTGCGCCAAACATAGGTGGTTACAAGTTTTTGCGCCAACTTGGGCCGACGAATGTTTCGTATCTGGCGCCGATCGGAAAAGGCCTGACGATTCAAGGTGGAATCTTCAACAGTTTTATTGGGTACGACTCGCTGTACGCGAAAGACAATTTCAATTACACGCGGCCGTGGGGCGCCGATTTTACTCCTTATCTCATGATGGGGGTCAACGCCACTTACCCATTTACCAAAAGGCTGACCGCATCATTTTTCGTCGTCAACGGCTATTGGCATCTGGCGCATGCCAACAACGTTCCGAGTTGGGGCGGGCAGGCCGCATTCACTGGTACTTCACATTTAACGGTCAAGCAGACTGTTCTGGTCGGACCTCACCAGACGAATACAGCCTTCAGGTTCTGGAGATTTCTGTCCGACACGATTATCGAACACAAGACAGAAAAGCGGACGATTGCGGTCGATACAAATTTCTCGACCGAACAGGTCGACGCGCCGGAAACACGGCGAGCTTGGTGGTTTGCGTCGCAACTGCCGATGCGCTGGCAGTTGAGTCCGCGTTGGGCGATTGCCTTTCGTCCTGAAGTTGCCAAAGACACGAGCGGACGTTGGACACTGGCGCGCCAAACCGTAGTAGCTATTACCGAAACCGTTGAATACAAGCTCCCCTTCAAGTCGAGCGCGATGATTTTTCGACTTGAGCATCGTTACGACCGTTCCACGGGACCGGATGGCGGGTTTTTTCGCGGGCGGGTGGTGAGTCCTGGAGTGGTCGGTCTGGTGCCCGGCCAAAATCTTTTGATCTTCGCGACCATTTTTACCTTTGACCGGTGAAGGACAACTCTATGTTGGATCTGATCTTTATCGCGGCGACAATTCTTTTTTTCCTCGTGGCGCTGGCTTATGTGCGAGCGTGCGAGAGATTGCGGTGAGTTAGTGGCACGGGCGTCCCGCCCGTGAATCACGCGCAAGATGCGCGTGCCACTTAGTGAGGTGAGGAATGACAATTGGAACAATACTAATTTTGACGGTTTCAGCGCTGCTGCTGATTTATTTGACTTTCGCGCTGCTTAAGCCGGAGAGGTTTTAATTTGGAGTGCGGCGGTCTTGACGCCGCTTTGGATTCGCATGAATGAGGAGAGTTAAGGAAGTCCAAAGCGCCGTCGCCGCTTCGCTCTGCCGGCGCACTCCAAAAACGGGGTTGATTATGACACTAAACGGTTGGTTACAGATTCTGATTTTTATCGCCATCATCATCGCCATCGCCAAGCCGATTGGCATTTTTCTGACGCACGTCTTTAACGGCGAGCGCACTTTTCTTCATCCCATACTTCACCCCGTTGAGCGAATCATTTACCGGTTAACTGGTGTCAATGAACAGCGAGAGATGCGTTGGACTGAGTACGCGGTCGCAATGCTCCTGTATAGTCTTGTGTCTTTGCTACTGCTCTATTTCCTGCAGCGCATCCAATTTTATCTGCCGTTCAATCCTCAGAAGTTGCCGGGCGTCGATTCGTCGTCCAGCGCGACGAACGGCTTTGTCGGTTCGGCCTTCAATACCGCCGTCTCGTTTACCACGAATACAAATTGGCAAAGCTACGTGCCCGAAGTAACGATGAGCTACTTCACGCAGATGGTGGGATTGGCTTATCACAACTTTGGATCGGCGGCGACCGGTATCGTGCTGGCTATGGCTTTTATTCGCGGCGTCGCGCGTCGCGAGTCAGACACGATCGGAAACTTCTGGGTCGACTTTGTACGGTGCAATCTCTATGTGCTGCTTCCAGGCTGCATCCTTGGCGCGCTGTTGCTGGTCTCGCAGGGAGTGGTCCAGAATCTGCGCCCTTACGATACGGCGCAGTTAATCGAACCACAGACAGTCGAGGTCGATAAGAAAGATCGAAACGGCATAGTTCTCACGAATCCTGACGGCACTACTCAAAAAGAGACGCAGAGAATCACAACTCAAACCATCGCCCAGGGTCCGGTGGCTTCGCAAGAGTTCATCAAAGAGCTGGGCACGAACGGAGGCGGATTCTTCAATGCAAACTCGGCACATCCGTTTGAGAATCCCACGCCGTTTACGAACTTTATTGAGGTGCTCGCAATCTTTGCGCTCGGCAGCGGCCTGACATACACGCTGGGCCGGATGACGGGATCACCGAGGCATGGTTGGGCGGTGCTGGCGGCGATGGTGTTGTTGTTCCTCGCCGGCGTCCTGACCGCCTATTGGGCCGAAGCACGAGGAAACCCATTGTTGGCGGGAACAGATCAGGCAGCCAGCGCCAGTCAATCCGGGGGAAACATGGAAGGCAAGGAAGTTCGTTTTGGCATCGCCAACAGCGCCCTGTTCGCCACGATTACAACCGATGCCAGCTGCGGCGCAGTCAACTCGATGCATGATTCGTTTACGCCGATAGGAGGCCTGGTGCCGCTCGTCAACATTATGTTGGGGGAAATTATTTTCGGCGGCGTCGGTAGCGGACTTTATGGAATGCTGATCTTCTGCATTCTCGCGGTCTTCATCGCGGGTCTCATGGTCGGTCGAACGCCGGAATATCTAGGGAAGAAGATTGAGGCATATGACGTAAAGATGTCGATGCTCTACGTCTTGATCTTTCCCCTGGTGATTCTTGTATTTGCGGCCATCGCCGTGCTGGCGCCGAGTTTCGGCACCTCGCAGCTTGCCAATCAGGGTCCGCACGGACTGTCGGAAATTATTTACGCATACACTTCCGGAACGGGAAACAACGGATCGGCGTTCGCTGGAATTTCGGCGAATACCTATTGGTACAACTCGACGATTGGGGCGGCGATGCTGATCGGCAGATTTCTAATGATCGTGCCGATGCTGGCTGTGGCCGGAAACCTGGCCCGCAAGAAGCTGGTGCCGCCGAGCCTGGGAACGTTTCCAGTGACGACTCCGCTTTTCACGGTTTTGCTCGTGAGCGTCATTCTGATTGTGGGAGCGCTGACATTCTTTCCGGCGCTAAGCCTTGGTCCTATCGTCGAACACTTGTTGATGTACGCGGGAAAGGCATTTTGATTTGGAGTAGCGGTGGCTTGACACCGCTGTGGATCGCGTCAGAACCGGGAGCGGTAGCGACCGGATCATGTGAAAGCATCACCAAGCGACCGCAAAAAACATGACTACAAAAACTGAAGAGAAAGCAATCTGGAACTGGCCGATCGTCACGCGCGCGATCCTTGACGCCTTCATCAAACTAAGTCCACGCAAGATGATGAAAAATCCCGTGATGTTCGTCGTTCAGGTAGGTAGCGTCTTAACCACGATCTATTTCATCTATGGATTAGCCCGCCCGGTCACAAACATCACCGACCACAAGTTCGAACTTCAAATAACATTGTGGCTGTGGTTCACGGTGCTGTTTGCAAATTTTGCCGAGGCGATGGCCGAAGGCCGGGGCAAAGCGCAGGCTGACAATCTGCGGCGTTCGCGGACAGAGACAATCGCGCATCGCGTGATCTCTACGGGCAACCAAACCGAGGATGTGGCAGCGCCCGAGTTGCGCAAAGACGACATCGTAATTGTTTCGGCCGGCGAATTCATTCCCGGTGACGGCGAGATTATTGCCGGGGTCGCGTCCGTGGACGAGTCAGCGATTAACCGGCGAGTCAGCGCCCGTGATCCGCGAGGCCGGCGGCGATCGCTCCGCGGTAACGGGCGGCACGCGCGTACTTTCGGATCAAATCACTGTGCGCATCAGTTCAAACCCCGGCGAAACTTTTTTAGATCGGATGATTGCGCTCGTCGAAGGCGCTGAGCGACAAAAGACCCCGAATGAAATCGCGTTAAATATTTTACTCGCCGGGCTGACGATCATCTTCCTGCTGGCAGTCGTGACCTTGCAACCATTTGCCATCTATTCCAGCGCGCCGCAAACAATTTTTGTTTTGGTCTCGCTTCTGGTGTGCCTGATTCCGACGACGATTGGCGGCCTGCTGTCGGCGATCGGTATCGCCGGAATGGATCGTCTGATTCAGCACAACGTACTGGCGATGTCGGGTCGCGCAGTGGAAGCTGCCGGTGATGTGAATACATTGCTGCTCGACAAGACCGGCACTATCACGCTCGGCAACCGCCAGGCGACTGCGTTCATACCGCTCGCGGGAATAAAGGAGGAGGCGCTGGCCGAGGCGGCGCAGCTTTCGTCTTTGGCTGATGAGACACCTGAAGGCCGATCCATTGTCGTGCTCGCTAAAGAGAAGTACGGATTGCGCGGTCGTGAGTTCACCACCGTCCAGCCGGCTTTTATTCCGTTCACGGCGCAGACACGCATGTCAGGCGTCGATCTTGACGGCTTGCAAATTCGTAAAGGAGCCGCTGACGCGATCGAGAAATATCTCGCCGGGCTGGGATCGCCGCCGCCGAAAGAGCTGACAACCATCGTTGAGCGCATCTCACGCGAAGGCGCGACGCCGCTGGTGGTCGCCCAGAACCAGACGGCATTGGGCGTGATTCAGTTGAAGGACATCATCAAGGGCGGGATGGTCGCGCGCTTCAATCAACTGCGGGCCATGGGCATCAAGACCGTGATGATCACTGGCGACAATCCGCTGACCGCGGCGACGATTGCACGCGAAGCCGGTGTTGATGATTTTCTTGCCCAGGCTACGCCTGAAGATAAAATGGCGCTGATTAAACGAGAGCAGGCAGGCGGGAAACTGGTCGCCATGACCGGCGACGGCACCAATGATGCTCCGGCACTCGCCCAGGCGGACGTTGGCCTGGCGATGAATACGGGCACGCAAGCCGCGAAGGAAGCCGGCAACATGGTCGACCTCGATTCGAATCCGACAAAACTGATCGAAGTCGTGGAAATCGGAAAACAGCTGCTGATGACACGCGGCGCCTTGACGACTTTTTCGATCGCCAACGACGTGGCCAAGTACTTTGCGATCATTCCGGCGATGTTCAGCGCCGTTGCGGGGCTGAGTGTGCTCAATGCGCTCAACATCATGGGCTTGCGCACGCCGCAGTCGGCGATTCTTTCCGCGGTTATCTTCAATGCGCTGATTATTATCGCGTTGATTCCGCTGGCTTTGAAAGGCGTCAAATATCGTCCGATGAGCGCGGCCTCGCTGCTGCGTCGCAATCTTCTGATTTACGGCTTCGGAGGGATCATCGCCCCGTTTATCGGCATAAAGATCATTGACGTGATTATTCACGCAATTGGATTGGCATGAGGGGGTGTCAGAAGCCCGACCGTCAAGGAGGGCCGGTGGGCGCGAGTTGCCCTCGCTTACGCTCGGGCTTGTGACACAGAAAATCGATCATGAAGAATCTAGTAACAGCAATCCTGATGACGATTGTCACCACTGTATTGCTCGGCATCATTTATCCGCTGGCGGTTACGGGAATTGCGCAGCTGGCCTTTCCCGACAAAGCCAACGGTCAACTAATAAAGCGAAATGGAGTTATTGTTGGTTCGCGGATTATCGGCCAGCCATTCTCCGGTCCGGCGTACTTTCATTCGCGACCGAGCGCCGCCGGCTACGACGCCGGCCTTTCCTCAGCTTCGAATCTCGGCCCCACCAGCCAGGTGCTGGTTGATCGCGTGAAAACTAATGTTGAAGAGCTGCACGCCGAGAATCCAGAGAAACCTGTGCCGGTCGATCTGGTGACGACCTCAGCCTCGGGTTTGGATCCGCATGTTTCTCCGGCAGCCGCTGAATTTCAGATCCCGCGCGTAGCGCGCGCACGTAACATGAGCGAAACTGAGGTGCGGCAATTCGTGAGTGCGCACACTGAGGGACGTACGTTTGGTTTTCTGGGCGAGCCGCGGGTAAACATACTTGAGCTGAATCTCGATCTTGATGACCGAACGCCGATGCCGGCGACTAAACCGTGAGGTCGACCGGCAGTTGCTAGGCGGCGAATGATTATGGCTGAAACAACTCAATTAGCGCGGCTCTCGCGGGGCATTTGGACGCTCGCTCATTATCTGGTCGAGCGTTCGCCGGCGCCTATGCCGCAGATCGTTGGGTTGAAAGATAACGTTTTAGAAGCAGCCAGGGTGGCGGTTACATTTCCCATTCCGCGCACAATTTATGTAGTGAATGAAGGCGGAGAGCTGCAGGGGATGATTCCCGCAGAGCGCCTGACCTCGGCCGTTTTCGATTTGATCGACGATTCTCAGGCAAAGAATCCTACCGGCGCATTTTTCAAACATGCTCTCGTCAAACAGGCGTCGGCAATAACCACTGAGTCGCTGATGGTTCCGGTGCCCGTGAGCATCAAGGACGAGAAGAATCTTGCCGAGGCCATGAGAATTCTCTATTTCTCTCAACTGGATCAGATTCCAGTCCTCAATGAACAGAATCAAATCGTCGGAGTAATTCGCGCGCTCGACATCATTCGAGAGTGGGTTGAGGACACTCTGCAAACACAACTGGGAGACGAAACGCAATCCATTCACACCACATTTAATTTGGCCAGTCTGCCGCGGGACGGCCATAAATGCACTCCGGAATCTCTGCTCCAGAAGATTCAGGAGCACGAGCAGGCTCGGCTGCGCGTGTACATCGGCGCGGCTGCCGGCGTCGGCAAGACTTATCAAATGCTCGAGGAAGCGCATGAGCTGAAACGTCAGGGGGCCGATATTGTGCTGGCGTATATAGAGCCGCACGGACGCATCGAAACCGAAACCCTGGTGGAAGGACTCGAGCAGGTCCCGCGAAAGCGAATTGAATATCAGGGCACTGCCTTCGAAGAATTGGATGTAGATGCGGTCATTGCGCGCCGGCCGTCAATAGTGGTAGTTGATGAACTGGCGCACACGAATGTGCCAGGTTCAAAAAATCATAAGCGCTACCAGGACGTTCTCGAAATTCTCGACGCCGGTATCTCGGTAATCACGGCCGTCAACATTCAGCACATCGAATCGCTAAATGATGCGGTCACTCGGATTACCGGTGTGCGAGTGCGCGAAACTGTGCCGGATTCGTTCTTCAAGCGGGCCAATGAAGTCGTCGACATCGATGTGTCCATCGACACCCTGCGCACTCGTCTGCGACAAGGCAAGATCTATCCGATTGAAAAAATCCAGCAGGCACTGAATAACTTCTTTCGCAAGGGTAATTTGTCGGCGCTCAGGGAACTGGCACTGCGTCAAGTAGCCTTGGATCAGGCAACTAAAGCGCACGACTACCGCCAGCGAGAAGGTCTGGAGCAGGCCACTATTCCCGAGAAAGTTATGGTGGCGATGGCTTCTCGCGGCAGCGCCAAGAGGACATTGCGAGTTGGTTCACGTATAGCAGGACGATACGCAGCAGAGTGGTACGCCGTTTACGTTGAGACACCGCGCGAAGAACCTGGGCGCATTGATCCTCAGGATCATGCCGTATTACAACAGAACATTCGGTTTGCAAAAGAGCTTGGCGCGAAGATAGTAAAGCTTAAAGGCAAAGACGTTGCTGATTCGCTGATTGATTTCGCAGGCCAGGAGGGAATTACTCACGTTGTATTTGGGCAATCAGCGCGGTCGCGTTGGGACATTCTTTTGCATGGCTCAGTTATCAACCGCTTCCTGGGTGAGGTACGCGATGCCACCGTCCAGGTGGTTCCGCTCGAGAGCCCCCAGGCAGAAAAAAGGGGCAACGGTTCTCCCGCTTCAGCGAATCTATAAATCCGGCATCCCGATCCCGATCCCGAAGATAGAAGATAGAATTAGCTGGAGTAGCGGCGCGTGAAAAACCGCGACTCCTCAACATACAAGTGCAACTTTCGACAAAATTTCACGAACTATTTGTTTTAAGAACGACATACTTGACTCGGCGTTTCGGTCGAAATCTCCAGTCAAGCTAATCCAGCTCTAGTTCTGCAGTGCAAATCCAACCGCGGTTTGGCCTTTGCAGTAGATCCAGCGTAAGGAGGGCTCCCGTGATAACCAGGCAAGAACTTAGCGCCCGTGTCGAACTGGCGCCGGAGGCAATCAGTCCTGACCTGTTTCTTTGTCCTGTATGCGGCAGTGTCGGCATACTGGGGCGACAGGGATTTGCATTAACTGAACGGCCGGCATGGTTTCGTTGTGGGTCATGCGAATACGTTTTTCGACGGGAGGCGACGCGCAATTTCCAAAAATTAGGGGCAGATCATGAAGTACGAGCCTGACGATCACCGGTGCGCGAATCTTTTTTGTGGATGCAATATTTCCGCCACAGACATTTATTGCTGCGAAGCTTGCCGACTAAGCAATGACATATTGTGTCACTGCAATCACGGCGACTGCATTTCTCCTCGGGCGCCGGTCTGGGACCCGGAAGCGCTGCCGTTTTTTGCGGGACGCCTCCTCTAAATTCACTTCCGAGCTTATGCGGGGAATAATCTTCTATTAATGAAGTGCACGGCGCTCGGCGAAACCGAGCGGATTGCTTCGGCGGCAATCAGCGAGCGGCAGGCTCACGCGAACCGAAGGCGCACACCAATCCTGGTAGTATGCCGTCTAATTGGCGGCAAGTCTGCCCAACGCATTAATGAGGGTTGGCGTGAAGCAATAGGGATCGAGTTCTACAGGACTGGGTCGTTTGCACCGGCGGCCTGATCCTGGTTCACGTGAATGCTGCCGTCCCCTGAGTCGATATAAAAATGCCGCTTGCCGCTGGCGTCCGAATCCGGATCAGCATTTAACGTGTAAGCGGTCGGCGATGTCGGTGTTTTGGGCGTGACCTTCATCGTGAGCACGTAGCCGTCGGCGTTTGGAGGGTTTCCGTCGAACTTGGAACTTAGCATCTGTTCCTTCACCAGTTGATCAAACGTGCCGAACGTGCGGCCATGGGTGTTGTAGTATTGAATTTGAACGGCGGCAATAGTCCTGAGATTTTGGGTAGTGGCGGCCTCGTTACCGGCTTTCGTCGCGGCTTTCCAACTAAAAACGGCCGCGCCAATCAAAATGCCGATAATCGCAATCACGATCATCAGTTCAATGAGCGTGAAACCTGATTCTCTGCGGGGGTGATTACGTCGTTTCATAATAGCTTCCTCAATTTCCCTAAACGGCGAGAACGCAGGCTGGTTCCAAAAGAATACCGCTAGCCGCTCACCTATAGAGGAATTCTACTACAGGCGAATGCGATGCGTCATTTCCCGGTGGTCGGGATCGCCTCTTGATTACCCGGGGCACCCATCTCGACGGATTGAAACCACGAACCCAGAAGAACAACGTCCTTTTTCCTGTAAATTCGGGGTTCAAATTGGCGGGGCATTAGAATGTCACCGATAGTCATGGCCCCCAGACTACATGTATTATGACCACGCAAGTCATGCGAAATCTCCGCCCAGCGAATTCTGATGTTCTCGCCGCCACCGCCGCGGAAAAAGTCGAGCTGTTGCAGACCGCGGTTGAGCGGGTAATCCGCGGCAAACCGGAGGCGGTCCGGTTCGCGATTGTGACGCTCCTGGCCGGCGGTCACTTGCTAATCGAAGACGTTCCGGGAGTAGGCAAGACGACGCTGGCGCACGCTTTGTCGCGCGCGCTCGACTGCTCGTTCCAGCGCATTCAGTTCACCTCCGACCTGCTGCCCTCGGACGTGATCGGCCTTTCTGTATATAACCAGATCGAATCACTATTTGAATGGAAAGCCGGGCCGATCTTCGCCAATATAATTCTGGCCGATGAAATCAATCGCACCACGCCCAAGACTCAATCAGCTTTGCTGGAAGCCATGGCGGAAGGCCACGTGACTGTCGAGGGCGTGACCCATGCATTGCCGAATCCTTTCATGGTCCTGGCGACTCAGAATCCGATTGAACATCACGGCACCTATCCGCTGCCTGAATCCCAACTGGACCGGTTTATGCTCCGCCTGCGGATCGGTTATCCCGGCGCGCTGGACGAGAAACAGATTCTGCGCGACCGTGAGCATGCCGAGCCTTTGAATGACATGCAGGCAGTGATGAATGCCTCAGATGTTCTGGAGTTGCAACAGGCGGTCACAGAGATCTCCGTCGACGACGCGATCGTTGACTATCTGATGCGGATCGTGGCCGCGACGCGATCTTCAGAGATGCTCGATCTGGGTGTAAGCCCGCGCGGCACGCTGGCGCTCTTTCGCGCCGCGCAGGCTCTGGCGCTTACCGAGCAACGCGCTTACTGTCTTCCCGACGATATCAAGCGGCTGGTGGTGCCGGTGTTTGCGCACCGGATCGCAGTAAGCACTCGCTACTCTTCTGCCATGCGGCGCAGCGAAGAAGCCGAAGCCGTGCTGCGCGAAATCATGAAGACAATCAGTGTCCCGCTGTAACCAAAAAATGAAGGCGGAAGGATGAAGGATGAAATAGATCGATCGCCGGATAGCTCATCCTTTCTCCCTCATCCTTCATTTTTTGCCCGCTGGGGCCGGCTGGTCCTCGGCACCGTGCTCGTCCTATCGGGACTGGCGACCGCGATACTTACCTTGATGGCCAGACAACTTGGGGTGCCGGAATTAAGCACGCCTGGAGCAATCGCTTCGCTGGTTTTTGTCCTGCTGATCACCGTTCTGGTGATACCGCCGCTGACCCGATCGGCTTTCGCTGAGATTGCCGCAACCGGCCTGCCCATTGAAGTGACCACTGGTGGAGTGATCTTTGTGGTGGTGCTTGTCATCGTCGCCTTTGCCGCATGGAACACGGGCAACAATTTACTCTTCCTGGTGCTGTCGATCATGCTGTCGACGATCTTCGTCTCGTGGATGACGGCACGGTTTTCGTTACGTGACTTGAATGTCTCGGCGCGTTTTCCGGATCACATCTTTGCGGGCGAACAGGCTGAAGTGCTGGTAACGCTGCGCAATTCGAAGCGCCTGCTACCGTCGTTTTCCGTCCTGGTGGAGATGCGCGGCAGCTTTGACCGGCCGGGGATTGTGCAGCGGAGGCAGGGGCCGGCAAAGAAAACCGCGCTCGCCTATATGACTTACATCCCTCACCAGGCCGCCGCCGAGCAGTCGGTTGAGCAGATGTTTCCCAAACGCGGTCATGTGCTAGTGAAGGGTTTCGAACTTTCAACGCGCTTTCCGTTCGGGTTTTTTCGTCATCGACGGCGCCTTAGCGCCCGCGATGTGGATATTGTCGTTTATCCGAAACCCGAACCAATCACCGATAGATTGAACCTGTTGCCGTTACAGTCAGGCCAGACAACTTCGCTGAGACGCGGGGCGGGTCAGGACCTTCTGCTGTTGCGCGATTACCAGGCGCGCGACGATCTGCGCCACATTGACTGGAAAGCCACCGCGCGGGCGCGACGCTTGACGGTGCGTGAATTCACCGCGGAAGACGAACGCCGGATTACGGTCGTGCTCGATCCGACGCTCACCGACGACATCGATGAAGAAAACTTCAGAATCCGTTTTGAGAACGGCGTGACCCAGGCGGCGTCGCTGGTCAAGCATTTCATTGAAGAACGCGCCGAAGTTCGTCTGGTTATGGGCGACGACATCGGCCGTTTTGGCTCGGGCCTCGAGCATCTGTACGCGTGTCTGAGACGGCTGGCGCTGATTGGACCAGTGCGCGGGGACAAGAGCAATCTGCAATCGACTATCGACCGCGCTGCTGTTTCTGAAATGCGGGGCGAAGCTAATTATCTGATTCTGCTGACAACCGCGGCGCGCGGATCAATTGCGCCAAATATCTGGCGGCGAGCATTCGTCATTCACCTATGACTGGAGCGCAAGCGTCCTCGCTTGCTCTTTGGTTCGCGCTTCGCGCTCATTGCAAGCGAGGACGCTTGGGCTCCAGTCGACTTGGAGTTGTTTTGGTGGCTTTGATTACCCGACCTTATCGCCCACGTTAATGTTTCGGCCGTTAAGAAAGTCTCGAGCCTTCATCCGCCGCGAGCCTTCTGCTTGCAGTTCTGAAATGCCCAATACAGTCCTGTTGCCACAGGCTATGGTCAGGAGATCTCTGTGAGTATCGACGATCATTCCCGGCATTTTCGAATGTTCGCGAGGTTCCGCCTCCGCTCGCCAAACAATTAATCGCTGAGAATTCAAATTCGTAAATGCATTGGGCCATGGTTGAAACCCCCGCACGCGCCGCTCGATTGACGACGCCTCAAGCGTCCAATCGATTAGCCCGTCCTCTCGTTTGAGAACCGGAGCGAAGGTAGCTTCCTCATCCAGTTGAGGTTTCGGATCGATTTGATCAAGGTTACGAAGGGTTTCGCTGACAAGGTCCGCGCCGAGGCCGGCGAGCCTGGTCAATAGCTCGGGCGCTGTCTCGTGCTGATCAATCCTGACGGCTTTCTGCAAAAGGATCGGGCCGGCATCCAATTCCTGCACGATGCGCATGGTGGTCACGCCGGTCTGGGTCTCACCATTTACAATCGCCCAGTTTACGGGTGCGGCGCCGCGATACTTCGGTAGCAAAGAGAAATGAACGTTGACGCAGCCATGCTTTGGCGCGGCCAGAAATTCGGGTGGCAGGATTTTTCCGTAGGCGACGACTACCGCGACATCTGCATGGTGAGAGGCAAACAGATCCTTCGCTTCCGCCGTCTTAATTTTTTGCGGCTGGTGCACCGGGAGGCCGTGTTGCAGCGCAATTTCGCTGACCGGTGGAGAATGCAGCTTTCTGCCGCGGCCCGCAGGCTTATCCGGTTGCGTCCAGACAGCGGCAACTTCGTGACCATCATCGATGAGCCGTTCGAGAGACGGCACCGCAGATTCAGGGGTTCCCATGAATACGATACGCATGCTTGACAGTTTACAGGCAAGGGTCCGTTAATTGCGCCGTCGCCGCGGAGCGGCGAAATACTTATAGAACGAGGTAACAGATAGAGTTCCGGCCGGATGAAAAGTCCGATAGCATTTTTTCATCCGGCCGGTGAAGGGTGACGATTTTAGCTCTAAACATTTCGCGCCTACCGCGCGAAAGAATCAAACCGCGGTGCCGGCTTCCGCTCGCTTGCGGGTCGCGCCTACCTTTTCCGACGATAGCTTTGCCTGCATGAAAAGCAGCAGATAATCGCGGCCACCAGCCTTCGAATCGGTACCTGACATATTGAAGCCACCGAAGGGGTGGACACCGACGAGCGCGCCGGTGCATTTGCGGTTCAAGTAGAGGTTGCCGACGTGAAACTCATTGCGCGCGCGATCAAGCTTCGCTTCATCGGTCGAATACACAGCGCCCGTCAACCCGAACTGCGTGCCATTGGCGATGCGCAAGGCATCCGTATAGTCGTTGGCTTTGATCACCGCCAGCACCGGGCCAAAGATCTCTTCCTGCTCGATAGTGGAACCAGCGCGCACGTCNGCAATCACCGTTGGCTCAATGAAAAATCCCTGCTCGCCATCTGAGCCGCCGCCAGCCACTACGCGCCCACCCTCAGCCTTCCCTTTTTCAATGTAGCCATTAATCGAATTGAAAGCCTTTTCATTGATGACAGCGCTCATGTTGTTCGCATTGTCCGATGGGTCGCCAACCTTAATGGTCGCCGTGCGCTCGGCAATTTTCGCGATCATCGGATCATAGACCCGCGCATCGATGATCGCGCGCGAGCAGGCCGAGCACTTTTGACCCTGAAAGCCAAATGCCGATTGCACGACGCCCGTGGCTGCCTCGTCGAGGTCTGCATCATCGGCCACAATAATCGCGTCTTTGCCGCCCATTTCAGCGACCACCCGCTTAATCCAAAGCTGCCCGGCCGGCGTTTTGGCGGCGCGCTCGTTGATGCGCAAGCCCACTTCTTTAGAGCCGGTGAAAGCGATGAAACGGGTCTGCGGATGATCGACTATTACGTCNCCGACTTCGGCGCCTGAGCCCGTCATAAAATTCACTACGCCCGGCGGGAGGCCGGCTTCCTCCAGCAGCTCAAAAAANTTGTAAGCAATGGCCGGCGCATCGGACGAAGGTTTCAAGACGACCGTGTTGCCGGTGACAATCGCCGCGGCCGTCATGCCCGCCATGATCGCGCAGGGAAAGTTCCAGGGCGGAATAACCGCTCCCACACCCAGCGGAATGTACTCCAGGTGATTTTGCTCGCCCTGGAGTTTTGTGAGCGGCTGATCGCTCGCATAGCGCAACATCTCGCGACCATAGAATTCGAGAAAATCGATCGCTTCTGCAGTATCGCCATCAGCCTCGGGCCAGGTCTTGGCGACTTCATAAATCATCCACGCAGAGAATTCATGTTTACGTTGTCGCAACAACTCGGCGACGCGAAAAACCAGCTGCGCTCGTTCTGGCGCCGGCACGTTGCGCCACGTCTTAAAAGTTTCGTGCGCAGTCTCGACGGCCTGGTTGGCAAGTTCGGTGGTGGCTTTGTGGAATTTGCCGACCACCTGCGCGCGGTTCGCTGGATTGATACTATCGAGTGTCGCCCCGGTCTTGATGCGTGCGCCGCCGATTACCAGCGGGTATTCTCGCCCGAGTTCACTTTTGACTTTGTCGAGCGCGGCCCGCATGTCACGGACATTTTCTTCTTTGCTGAAATCAGTAAGCGGTTCGTTTCTGAATTCTGTTGGCATGATTGGTACGCACGCCTCCGGCGTGCACTATCCTTTTCAGTTAGTACGCACGCCTCCGGCGTGCTTTAGTTTGTTTCAGCAGCGCGCCAGAGGCGTGCGTACCTATGCCGGCCATTCGCCGGCCTTCTGTAGCTTCTTAATCTTGCGTTTGACGATTTCGCGTTTCAGGGGCGACATGCGATCGAGAAAGACTATCCCATCGCAATGATCCGTCTCATGCAGCATGCAGCGAGCAGTTAATTCCGTGCCGTCCAATTCGAACTCTTTGCCGTTGACGTCATGAGCCCGAACAATCGCCCTCAGGTTGCGCTCGACACCAAAAAAGATTCCCGGAAACGACAGACAACCTTCGTCACCGTCCTGCTTGCCCTCCTGGGCGATGATTTCCGGGTTGATCATCACGATGCGTTGCGCCGGATCCTTGCCGCCGGAGCAATCCATTACGAAGAGCCGCTGCGGGACTCCGACCTGCACTGCGGCGAGCCCCACGCCCGGCGCGGCATACATGGTTTCGAACATGTTATTGACGAGGATTTTCAAATCGTCGTCAAATTTCGTGACCGGATCCGCAGGATTATCGAGCACCGGGTTCGGCCAGGTGACAATTTTTAAAAGCGACATTCTTAAATTTGCTAAGTCCTTAATTATTTTTTAATACTTCATTTTACGATCAAGAATTATGTTTCGCTAGTTCCCGACACGGAACCATTGGTGCTGTAACTTGCTTTCTTGTTTAGGTTAAGGGCGATCCAGGAAATCACACGAAAAAACACGAAGACGAACAAATACGAGCAGGTTTGTTTCTGACTATTCGTGTTTGTTCGTGTGATTTCGTGGATCGTATTTGCAGTTGCGGCAGAGCGCGTCTAAATCTGAACCTTCTCAGCGCTTGGCTATTGCTCGCTACCTAATACCCTCGCAACTGCTGCCGATAGCCCTCAAAATTCCGCTTCATCTCTCCTAAACTATCTCCGCCGAATTTCTCGCTCATGGCTGCCGCCAGGGTCAGGGCGACCATCGCTTCGCCGATCACTCCGGCGGCCGGGACGACGGTGACATCAGACCGCTCGAACGCGGCCTTCTCTTCCTGCTTGGTATCAATATCTATCGACCGCAGCGCGCGACGTAAAGTTGAGATAGGTTTCAGATGCCCGCGGATGCGCAGTTCTTCGCCGTTAGTGACGCCGCCCTCGAGTCCACCGGCGCGATTCGTCTCGCGAATAAACTCCCTGGTTTCCTCGTTATAAGTGATCTCATCGTGAACTTCCGAGCCGGGCAGGGAACTGGCTTCAATGCCGGCGCCAATCGCCATCGCCTTGACGGCATGAATCGACATGATCGCCTGGGCCAGGCGGCCATCAAGTTTTTGATCCCACGACGTGTGTGATCCCAGGCCGGGAGGAACCTTGCACGCCACGACTTCGAAAATGCCACCGAGGGTGTCGCCTTCACTTTTTATTTTGTCGATCAATTCGATCATTTTTTGCTCGGCAGCAGAATCGGCGCAGTTGAGCGGAGAATCGTCCGGGATGGCGGAGATTTGATCGAAGGTTAGCTCCAGTGGTTCAACGGGGATGCCGCCCAATTGAATTACGTGGCTAACAATCTTAATACCAAAGGCGGCCAGCAACTGTTTTGCGAGCGCGCCACAGGCCACCCGGGCCGTGGTTTCGCGGGCGGAGGCGCGCTCGAGCACGTTCCGCAGATCGCGGACATCATATTTCAACCCGCCCGCAAGATCGGCGTGACCGGGCCGCGGCCGTTTCACGCGCCGGGATTTCTCCGGCGCGATCTCTCTCTCGTCTGTGGCCATAATGTCCTGCCAGTTCGCCCAGTCCTTATTCTCGATCATGAGCGCCAGCGGAGATCCGAGTGTCAGGCCATGACGAACGCCGCTAAGAATTTCGGCGTGGTCCTGCTCAATCTTCATCCGCGCGCCGCGACCGTATCCTTGCTGCCGCCGCCAAAGCTCGTGATTAATCTCGTCAATGTTGACGGGAAGCCCGGCGGGCAGACCTTCGACAATAGCGACCAGAGCGCGCCCATGTGATTCGCCGGCAGTGGTGAAACGGAACATAAGAACGAGAATCGTAAAGGTAAATCGCGAATAGTAAAAGCGTTGAGGCGCGAAGCGCAGTTATTAATTAGCCACGGCCATAAGGCCGTGGATCGAGTTCGTGCAAAGAATGGGGAGCGCCGAAGGTGCGACATTGCAAGGTCTTTGTCTGCATCGACAAGGAAAACACATTAATGAAATGGTGTTTATGGAATTGTTTTTAATGCCGCACCTTCGGCGCTCGCGGTAATTAACCGCACCTGATCCACGACCTTACGGTCGTGGCTATTCAATAACGGTCCTTCGGACCTGCTCGTCTTAAATCAATCTATCCGGCCGGGCGCGTTCTCATGCGTATTTGATCAAGAACCTTTCATCAAACATGTTGCCTCGTCCGAGAATCCCCGCCGGATCGAAGGCTTGCTTCAACTTAGCCATCTCGCGCAGGTGTTCATCACCGTAGAGTTCGCGCAGATACTCACGTTTCAATTTTCCAATCCCATGTTCTGCCGAGATCGTGCCGCCTACTTCCACGGCGCGATGAATGAAGGTGCGATAGATGGCCCAGGCCTTCTCAGCTTCGGCCGTATTGCGCGGCAGGATGTTTACGTGTACGTGATTGTCGCCGATGTGACCGAAGATCGTGTAACGCAGATCTCCGTGGCGTAAACTTTCCTGGTAGAACTGCAACATTCCGGCAAACTGATCGTCAGGAACCGCCATGTCCGTCGATACTTTCCGCTGATTGTGCTGCGCAAACCATTCGTTCATCAGTACCGGCAGCGCATGACGAAACTCACGCAGATTTGCTTGATCCTGTTCGTTGGTCGCAAACCAGGATGAATCGGCCATTGCCTGATGAGATTCAAGCAACGACAACCATTCGTTCATCAACTCGTCCTCCGTTGACGGGGTTGTTTCCTGCTCGAAGAAGACTGCGCCGATCGCCTGCTCCGGAACGGTGTCGTATTTTTGGCGCAGGAAGCGGAGCGATTCGATGTCGAGATACTCCAAAGCGCGTGCATCGACCTGATCAGACCGGCCCTCGCGTACACTCGGGCTGCTGACCCGGCTGGCGAGCGATCGTTGACGCGCATCGCGCACGAAGGCGAGCAGATTGTCTTCCCGTTCGAAAAAAACAACTCCGCTTAAGAGCCCTTCCGGCTTTGGTAGTAGTTTTAGTTCGGCCGCGACGATCACGCCCAGTGTTCCCTCGCTGCCGATAAACAGATCCAGCAAGTCCATTGCCGGCGCGACGTAATAACCGGAAGCGTGCTTGCGGACGCGAGGCATCCGGTAGGAAGGCAATTGGGTTTCGATGGCGCCGCCGGAAGCCAGCCGAAGGTGAATGCGGCGATCCTTGTTCGCATGCAATTGTCCGCGATGCAGTTCGACTACATCTCCCGTCGTGAGCGCAACCTTCAAACCTTCCACATAATTTCGTGTGGGCCCGTACTTGAAGGTGCGCGCGCCTGAGGCGTTGGTAGAAATGTTGCCGCCAATAAAACAGCTTCGCTCCGTAGGATCGGGCGGATAGATCAACCTTTCGGCATCCGCGGCCCGCTGCAAATCGAACAGCCGAACTCCGGCTTCCACCTGCGCCCGTCCGCCGGATTCTTCATGAACGATGGGCTTGAGTGAGTTGAGTCTATCGGTGGCGATAACGATGCCGCCAAACGGGACGCGTCCGGCCACGGTACCGGTCCCGGCCCCGGAAACAGTCACGAGCGTTTCGGTGCGGGTTGCCTCAGACAGAATTGCGGCCACC
>AP72_2010_repI_A001DRAFT_1000056_pt1 | contig 21922 bp, 15 predicted proteins | sample AmaPasrepliIA001_FD_9535 | JGI IMG/M metagenome (IMG submission 9535)
TCCTGCCACTCTCGATCTACCCCTTCGAGCTTGTAACGAAAACGGTTCTTTTCCGGCGCGACCAGACTCAATGCGGTGTAGTCAATCTCTAAATCGTGAATCATTGGTAGAAGACGCAAGTTCTCGCTGGCATCGGACAGTGCGTCGTACGTCTTCCGATCAGCGGTGATCTGTTCAATGTGGACGGGCGGCGGAACTTTGTTGAAGGGAATGTGATGAGGGTCAATTACGCTGACGCCATCCCAAGGTAGGAACCAAATTTTCCCATCGGGAGTCTTGGCGACCTGTGGGTGGCACTCGCTGGGGATGGAAAGACTTTTAACTCCATCGAAGTTATCAAACACTGTAACCCGCACTGCCCGCGTTGTGTCTTGTCCTTTATCCGCGGCTACGGCCCAAGCGTCTAGCTCGGACTGGACAATTCGTATCAGGCCACAGGCTGTGTACAGCCACAATGAATGGTCGTTGTCTTGAATGGCCCAATGGACCTTGTCGCAAGGCAAGCCATTCTTGCTGGTGAGCGTGGCGACTCGATTGTTCTTCAACCGGCTGAGGCCGCCTTCAGTGGAGATCCAGAGCGTCCCTTCCTCGTCGAAGTAGAAGTCGCTGACACGGCCCGTTCCAAGGCCATCGGCTGCTGCAAACGATGCGCGTATCTGATTTTCCGAGAAATAAGCGATACCGCCTCGGAAGAATCCAATCCACACTCCGCCCCGATTGCGATCCGCGGCCAGAACGCTGGCGTGGTCCTTATGTCCGAGACTTGACCAGGGAATCTGTAGGACATAGTTTTGCGGTGATATCCGAGAGAGACCGAATTGCTCGCTCATGACCCAGAGGTTTTCAGCATTATCCTGCGTGATGGAAAGCTTCCATCCCTCGGGAACACCCTTTATAGGTTTGAAGCGGCCGTCTTCCAGGTAACCAAAGTCGCGAAATGTGGAAACCCAAATTCGCCCTCGATCGTCCTGAAAAAGAGATGATGGGTTATTTCCGTTGAGCTTTCCGTCTCGCTTTGAACTTCCGGTGGACGGAATCGTGATTCTTCCGTGAACCCATCGGTTCAATCCCTCAACAGTGGCGAGCCAAACGCTTCCAGCCTTGTCGGATAAAGTCGATAAGACAACCGCTGTCGACAAACCTTGTTTCGTTGTGAGGGTAGGCGCGGAAAGGTCACGAAAGCGGTCGAGACCTTCGGTCGTGGAGACCCAGATACTTCCTTCACGGTCCCTGAAAATCGCATACGCCCGGTCACCAGAGAGACCATCAGTCTTCGAAAACACATCCGTTCTTCCTTGATGTACGTGAACGAGTCCCAACTGTATCGTTCCAATCCACAGGGAATCATTTCCGTCTCGGAACATTTTCTCAGCAAAGAAATGAGTCGAAAAACTTGGAAGCGAATAAGGTTTTGCTTTCCCATCAACGAATCGGAAGATTCCGCCTCTCCAACCGATTAGCAGAGTGCCGTCAGAGTCATCAGCGAGGGCTAGTATCCCCTGCGGCGCACCGGGCAGCGAAAAGAACTTAGGAGGCCCGGGCTTCCATCTCCACAGCCCGTCTACGACTCCGGCCCAGACATTACCACGCCTGTCTTCATGCAACGCGAACACGCCGGGGCCGAGCTGTCCATTACCGCCAAAACAGTCTACGGCGTCGCCCCTAATCGCACACAGTCGGCCGGCGGTCGGAGCCCCGCCACCGCTAGCGGCGGCCCATAACGTGCCATCTCGATCTTCTAAAAGAGCGAAAATCCATGTCCCCTCAAGCTCGGGATATCGAGTAAGCTTGCCATCCTTCCAACTTGCAAGGCCTTTGCTTGTGCCGATCCAAACCGTTCCATTTCGGGAAACCAGCAGGCTATAAACGGTACCGGGAGGGAGATGCTGGTTTCCTGGTGGTTGCCAGGGAACTGCCCGAACTCCGTCGAAGCGAAGTAATCCGAACTCGGTACCCAACCAGAGATAGCCGTCCTGTGTTTGGGCAATCGAATCAATCTCGCCCTTTGCGAAGCCGTCCCGGACCTTCCATGCTGTGTGCGAGTATTGGCTCACTTCAAGGGACGGATCTAGTGCAAAAGTGTAGGCGCAGCATGCCAGCAGGCTGACTAGGGCAACAAACGACTGTGCTCGTGCGCGCATATCAGAACCAAGTGTTGCTCATGTTATCGCAGGTAGATGGCCGTTTGCTGATGATTATGCATTTATGGAATGCCCTCCCAAGGCAAACTCCCCACCAAGAACTGCGTTCCTGAGTCTGTGATTGTAATCACAGACTCATGTGATCCGAATCACAGACCAAGCAGCCAGTTTGAGTGATACAACAAAGGCGCGTTCCGTATTGTCGCGTTACAATCTCAGAACCTCATCTCACGCCAGAGGTGGCACCATGATCCCCTGGAGAGGCCTGACCTCCCCGGCGGCTGCAGTTCTTTTCTTTGCGGTCTCCCTCCTTTCTGTTGCACATTGCCAAACTGAAACCGCGACAATCCGCGGAACAGTCGCTGATTCCAGTGGTGCTGTCATTCGCGAGGCAAACGTTCGCCTAATTGACATAGATCGGGGCCTTCGAACCGAGGTTGCAACTGGAAGTACCGGGTTTTACAGCTTCGCCAGTGTTCGTCCAGGACACTACTGGATGGAAGTCGAAAAGAGCAGATTCAAGACCGTTCGCCTGACTGGAATCACCATCAATGTACAGGACAATCTTGAACAGAATTTCAAGCTCGACCTCGGCTCTACGTCGGAGACCATAACGGTGATAGCGAATGCTGTGAACGTGAATACGACGGATGGGACCGTGAGCACAGTCGTGGATCGCCAATTCGCTGAAAATCTTCCCCTGAACGGCCGCAGCTTCCAAAGCCTTATCGAACTCACGCCAGGGGTGGTGGTGACAACAAGTAATTTCCTCGATAACGGCCAATTCAGCGTTAACGGGCAGCGCGCCGATTCTAATTACTGGATGGTCGACGGCGTCAGTGCCAACTTCGGAATCGGGCTAAACACCGTGTATGGCGGCAATGGAGTTGCCGGAGCGCTGCCCGCGTTCAGCGTTCTGGGAGGAACAAACAGTCTCGTATCCGTCGATGCCATGCAGGAGTTTCGCACACAAACTTCAACGTATGCGCCGGAATTCGGCCGTATGCCGGGTGCGCAGATCTCGATCGTCACTCGTTCCGGCACGAACGAGTTCCACGGGACGGCATTCGACTATTTTCGAAACGATGTCCTTGACGCAAACAATTGGTTCAACGGCTACACGAATAGCCCGTCGCTGCCGAAGGCTGAAGAACGTCAGAATGACTTTGGGGGTACGGTGGGGGGGGCAATAGCAAAAGATCGGACGTTCTTTTTCTTCTCCTATGAGGGACTTCGGCTGCGCCTGCCACAAACAAGGTTGACCACCGTCCCCGATCTAACTGCTCGAAAGAACGCCTTGCCAGGCGTTCAACCGTTCCTGAATGCCTATCCACAGCCAAACGGCGCTGATGATCCCGCGACAGGGATCGCCCAGTTCAATGGCATCTATTCCGACCCTGCTTCACTCGATGCATACAGCATTCGAGTAGACCATCGAGTAAACGACAATTTGACTCTCTTTGGACGGTACGACGATTCGCCATCCACCATCTCCCAGCGTGCGGCTGCATTTAATGGCTTCGCGGCACTTAGTACCATTGCTGACTCCGACATCCACATGCGGACCGCGACCGTAGGAAGCACCTGGGCCCTGAAGCCCGACCTCGTGAGCGATTTGCGGTTTAACTACAGCCACGAGAGTGCCACCGACTCAGTTCGTCTCGACAATTTTGGAGGTGCTGTCCCATTCACGCCGAGTCTTCCGAGCCCATTTACCACAAAGAACGCTACCTTTGACGGCTTTATTTTGGGATTACAACAGTTTGCACTCTACGTAGGGCAGGGCACCGAAAGCCACCAGCAGCAGCTTAATCTCGTTGGTAGCCTAATTCTACAGACCCATTCACATAGCCTTAAGTTCGGGGGGGACTTCCGGCGGCTCTCTCCGAACTTCAACAGAGGTTTGTATTTGCAATTCGTCGCGTTCCCTGATGTTTCGTCGGCTGAAAATGGAAGCCTTTTGTTAAGTGAGGTTGTTTCTAAGAAAATTCCCGACTACCTGTTCCGAAATCTTGGTCTTTATGCGCAAGACACTTGGCGTATCCTCCCGCGCCTTACACTCACTTATGGTCTCCGCTGGGATGTGGATTTCGCCCCCACGTCGACCAACGGGCTGAACTTCCCCGGTGTGACTGGCTTCAATCCTAACGACCTTTCTACGGTTGCGTTTGCTCCGGGTGCGCCGCCCTACAAAACAACTTATGACAATTTCGCACCACGAATTGGTGTTGCCTATCAACATTCTGAGCGTCCGGAGTTCCAAAGCGTGTTCCGTGGTGGATTCGGCCTCTTCTACGATCTTGCAAGTTCGGAAGCAGGCAATAGTACCGGCTATTATCCACAACAAGGATTGGCAATAAATTTTGGCGGCACGTATCCCCTCAGCGCCGCGCTGGCTACCCCGCCACGCATCGTGCCTCCAACTGCTGCGAACGGCACCCCGCTCTGGGGTTTCGACCCTCATCTCAAGCTGCCGTACACGCTGGAATGGAATGCTGCCTTCGAGCAAGCGTTGGGGAAAAACGAGTCGTTCTCCCTCTCCTATGTCGGTGCGGCTGGTCGTCGCCTCCTCACGCGCGAGTTTTCCAACCATGTGATGGGCAATCCGAACGCGAGCGTCGTTTACATGATCTTCAACGGACGAACCTCGGATTACGACGCGCTTCAGGCCCAGTTCCAGCGCCGGCTGTCACGGGGGCTGCAGGCACTTGCTTCATATACATGGGCGCACTCTATTGATGAGGGGTCTGCCGCGTCCTATGCCAACCAGTCCAATACTTTTGCGCCAAATTCTGCGGCCGGGTCGAACCGTGGCGCGTCTGACTTCGACATTCGTCACACCTTTACCGCTGCGGTGACGTATGACATTCCGGCTACCCACGCCAATGCCGTGCTTAGCCAAATCACCCGAGATTGGTCAATCGAGAACGTCGTGCTCGCCCGCTCTGCGCCACCCGTGGACGTGCTCGACGGCGTCTATCAGTTCTCTTACCTTGATGGATTTAACGCTCCGGTCCGCCCCGACCTCATTTCAGGTGCCGCGATGTACCTTTACGGCTCGCAATACCCAGGTGGCAAAGCGATTAATTCCGCGGCCTTCGTTCATCCCCCGATCGATCCCACGACGCAACAACCTGTACGCAACGGCAACGTTCCGCGGAATTTTTTTCGCGGCTTCGGAGCGGCCCAATGGGATCTCGCAATCCATCGCGTGTTCCCAATTCGCGACAGGGTGGCGCTTCAGTTTAGGGCGGAAATGTTTAACATCTTGAACCACCCGATTTTTGGACCACCTGCGAACCTCTATGGAGTGGGTGGTTTCGGCGTCTCGAATCAAATTCTTGCGCAAGCGCTGAACGGCAAAAACCTGGGCAGCGGCGCTTTCAGCCCCCTATACCAAATCGGTGGCCCTCGCTCGATCCAACTCGCGCTCAAGCTGCAGTTTTAGTTAAGGTCGAATTTGTAAGACAACGGATTGGGCAGTCCCGTAACTCGCATCGTCGCACCTGCTGAAACGTACGCGCGAGAGGCGCAACGGACCCGCCCAGTCCACTCGTTAAATCAACGGCCAGTCGTGCTCGAATTCGAAGTCCGGTGCACCAAACAGGCCGCTCTCCGAGCTACCGCCAGTCGCGCCCATGACAACAAACTGTGCTTGCCCGATCACTGTTAGTTGGGGAGCTTCGTATGGTTTTTGCATTCGTTTCACCTCCTTTCTTTTTGGGCTACGAAGCTGCCATTGTTCAGACAGCTCGTTACACTTGACCAAAATCCTGATTGCCCATTCGGCCGCGCAGCCAGAGTTCGAGGACGACTACATATCGCATCTGGTCTACGTTGCAGTCCAGCCCCACCGAGAGTCGTTGCAGGCGGGATAGGACGTTAGGGCCGTCCACAAATCCACGCTCAACGACCTGCAACTGCTTGCCTTTCAAGAGCAATCGGGCGAGTGGACTGAGACGTTCCTGCCACGGCAGATTGAACAGAGCTTTGGAGCGCCGCATTTGCAACTTGACGGGCCAAAGATCCGATAGGGCGGATCGCATCAGTCTCCGCGGTAGGCCGGGTCGACACAGAACGTCCACCGGCACCGTCATCAGAAACTCAACCAAGGGACGATGCGTGAATGGGTGTGTGTAGTCCAGGTGCTGCCAAAGTTCTGGTACCTGGAATGTCCTGACTTCTATTATTCTGGACAGGGAGCGGAAATACTTCCGACGTTCAGGCGGAGCCTCCATCCAGGCATCAGAAAAGAAATTTCCGGATTCGAAAAGGCCTAATTGGTCGATAAGGCCAGGCACGAGCGAGGTCTCCGTGCTATTTGGCGCGTACGATCCGTCATCTTTAGCATAGACCTTGGCTGGCGCTAACGCTGAGGGAAGAGCAGCGCAGGCGGCATGCCAAAGCACTCGATACATCGGAAGTCGTAGTATCTTGCTCCACTCAATCGCCTCCTTACATGCTCGAGCGATACGAAAGGAACGCAACGAAGCCGAGAGTTGCAGGCTATCGTCGAACAAATTTCCCATCATGAGATCGCCGTTTTGTCCGGTCAGAAGAACTTTGGCTCCGAGCTGGCGTGACAGCAACGCAACGGACCTCCGTAAAGGCCAAAACATCTCCGGCTGTGCATTACCTGCATCGTTTTCACTAATCACAGGTGCATCATGAGTCGAAATGTGCACGCCTCTGATTCCGCAGAATGATTCCATTTCGCGGATGAATGGTTCATCCAACGAGTTCCGCCAAACGTAGCTAACGCTCGTAAGCGACCTGGCAGGAACGGCACCGCTTCGGATGAGGTGATTCGCCATCGAGACGACCGACGAAGAATCCAGCCCACCACTCAGTTCAGCGAGTACAGGTGCGTCCGTCCTTAAGCGAACGGAAACTGCCTCGCGAAAGAGTGCGCGAAGCTGCTCCTCATATCGATGCGGGTTTTGGTAGCGAATCTCGTCTCGCACCGGCATCGACCAGAAGCGGCTGATCTTTGTGCCCGTGGACGAGACAATGACTGTGTGCCCTGCGGGGACGGAATAGATTCCCTTATAAGGAGTACGGTTCGGGCATCCGCCATACAGCAAGAACGCACCCATGTACTGCTCATCGAGTTCGGAGATCCCAGTTGCGTCCACAACAGACTGCAGTCGATCCGACCAGAACACATGTCCCTTTTGTACCGAGTAGTAGAGCGGGCGTACGCCGGCAAAGTCGCTCGCAAGGATCGTTGCTCGGTTGGTTTCGTCTTGGATAACTACGCTCCAATCGCCAATCAAATGAACGAGGCCATCGATCCCCCACCGGTCGTAAACCGCAAGCGCGATGGCAGTATTACTGGTGTCACCACGAAGTAAGTCCGCCAACAAGGGCATCAAGTCGTTGCGGTTGTCGAGTCGGCCATCCCAGTGGAGGATGCGACTTCTTCTCGCACCGCCGTTTCCTGGCGTCGGCGCATTCCGCCGTGTTTCATCAATGAATTCGATTGCTGTACTCATTTCGTCTCTTTCCTATGCGGTAGCTAAAATTTGAAGGCGCTGCTGATAAGCCGCGGAGCCGTAAGCAACGTGGCCATTGACCTCTACCCAAGAGTGAGAAAAGAACGGGGCCGGGCGATAGCCGATCACTACCTTTGCACCGATTCCATATTTCCTTAGCAGGATCGTCGTACATACGGATCGCTGCAAGCACAGCACCGGTTTCCAATAGAAACAGCTGGCGAGCAGAACGGCATCGCAAATGGCCTTTTGTAAGTCCTCACTGCATCGCGTGACTGGCACATGCTGGCGCCGCAATTGCCGCAGGATTCGACCGATACCAAGCGAAGAGACGATCACGTCGTAACGCGCCATCTCGAATAAGGCTCGGAGGACCAGGAACGCATAACGTGCTCTATTCACAAGCCCTCCTCTCTTCGAATAAGAGAATGCTGTTCCAGGTCGGATACGAAAGTCCTGATGTGCTCGCGTGCCGCAGTGATCGGAATCTGATACTCGTCACTGATTTCAGCGGCTATCGCCTTCAAGGACTCCTCCCGCTCAATGCCCCGCCATATGCGGGCGCCGGTTTCATTCGACGAGAACACGCGCCCGTTGCCCAAATGCAAAATCACTATTCCATCGTCGTGAATTGAAGTGGCCGCGTCGGAATCCACTGTAAGTCGTCCGTTGTTCATACGCTCATCTCTCCCTTCTCGCGATTCCTGACGCTGATCGCTTTTTTCGTTCAACATCATGGAGAGATTCTGCAGGAGTGCTCAATCACGAACAACTCCGAAAGAGCGTCGGCAAAGGCAAAATCGATAACGGAAACAATCTCTTTTGGGTCAAGACGTCGCTCGTTGGGGCACTGATGAATGCTCGAAAGTGTGGGTCGTCAGCCAGCACACCTGTTTGTCAAAACTGAAAGGGTCTAAGACGTGGCGGTGGATCCGGGATCAGAGGTTTACCAGGGAGGAGGACGCAGTGTGCGATAAAGAGACCGTCGCGTTTTTGATAGATCGATCCGGTACATCTCAGGGGCGCACTGAAAGTGCGCGCTCGTTTCTTAGAGCACTTCAGGCGACCCCGAACACGAGGAGTGGGACCGGGCCATAGGCTTTGTAGTGGGGGAGTGATTTCATTTGCTTTTGGAGTACTAAGGTTGCCTTCGAAACCTGAACGCCCACTCGTCCAGTCAGTTCGAACGCTTTTTCAGAGCTCGATAATGCCGCGTTTCACCCCGATCATCGCGGCGTGCGTGCGGTCGTGGGCATTTAATTTTGCAAGAATGCTCCTCACCTGGCCTTTGATGGTGTCCTCCGTTGCTGCCAACTCGGTCGCGATTTCTTTGTTGGAATTCCCGTCGGCAATAAGGCGCAGTACGCGCACCTCCGTGGGAGACAAGGTCTCCTCAGCCACATGCTCCGCGAGTTGAAACGAAACCTCCGGAGAAAGACTCTTATCGCCTTCGTGTACTGCCCTGATCGTGCGCAGTAGTTCTGTTCGCAAGGTGTTCTTCAACAGATAGGCACGAGCCCCGGCCTTGAGAGCACGCAATACCTGGACGTCGCCCATGTAGGTTGTCAGCACAATGATTCGTGCCTCGGGAAATTCTCCGCGAATGGCAATCATTGCGTCCAGGCCACACATCTTAGGCATCTGTAAATCCATGAGCGTGACGTCCGGATGATGCTTCCGAAATTGCTCAATGGCCTCTCGACCGTTTCCGGCTTCGCCCACCAAAACCATATCCGTTTCATCGGCGATGAGTTCGGCGATGCCTTCGCGCAAGAGTGTATGATCATCCACCATCAGAATGCGAATTCGGCTCGCCTCCTGAGTCATATATTCATGCTCGCATAAGCTTTGCTACGTCTTGAGAAAATACGAAAGTACGACGACCACCCTGAACACGTGCTGTATGCAACGCTGGCGGGAATTTCTAGATCTATCACGGTGCCGAAATCGGGTTTACTCCAGAAGTCAATATGGCCGCCGATACCTTCGGCGCGCTCGCGCATTCCGTGCAAACCGAAATGTCCTTTGGGTGGCCCTTTCTCAACTCTCTCCTGCGTCATGCCCCTGCCATCATCGCGAACCCGCAACCTGAAGTGAGACTCTTCGTATTGAATCTCCACTGCGATGCAGCGAGCGTGCGCGTGTCGAACGGCATTGCGCAACGCCTCACAGGCAATGCGATACACTTCATCTCGCACCATCGGCTGTAGATTCCGTCGAGTACCTTCTGCCTCAACCTGAATCACGGCGGAATTCGCATCCGTTTCATCCCTCGTTAGCTCCTCTCCAAAGCCTGCAATGGACTCAGCCAAAGCGTTGGTTTGGAGCGCTGATGAGCGCAAGCCCTGCACCGCGTCCCTGGCCTCAGTGATAGCTTGAGTAGCCCTATCCAGCGCACGTTCCAATCGATCCCTGGCTTCCATCGGCCGTTCCGGAAGAAGCTTGAAAACCGATTGGAACTTGAGCAGGACACCCTGAAAGCTTTGCAGCAGAGTGTCGTGCAATTCCCGACCAATACGAGTCCGCTCAGCAACGCGCGCGTCCAGCGCCAAATTGAACCGCCAGGTCAATTGACGAACACGCAACTCATAGGCCGTCCAGAGTAATAACAGAAAAACACCTACACACATCGCACGAAACCAATTCCTCTGGTAGTAAGCTGGGTCAACCGAAAACTCCAGCGTGTCGCCTTGATCGTTCCATATGCCCCTATTGTTGCTCGCAATGACGCGGAACCGATGGGTTCCGCGAGCTAGGTTTGTGTACTCGGCTTTGCGATCGTTCACCGCCAGCTTCCAATCCGGGTCCTGCCCCTCTAACTTGTACTTGAATTGAACCTTTTCTGGCGCGACCAGGCTGAGGGCGGTATAGGTAATCTGCAGATCACGAGTTCGCGCTGGCAAGTGCACGTTTGATACTGTCCGACCCGGCAAGTTCTGCCAGTAGGAGGTATGGTCGGCAATGATTTGCTCGATATGTACTGGCGGCGGGAGATTGTTATCAGCCAGATGATGAGGATCGACGACTTGGACACCATCTCCCGCGATGAACCAGAGCTTGCCGTCACTGGACTTAGCGACCGCAGGATTGTGGCGTCCAGGTGATGCCGAACGGAGCAGGATACCGTCGTCTGCGGCCCAAAGCGTTGTTTGTACCCTGTGTCCTGGGTCGGCGCTCCACGCATCGACTTCGGTCCGTGCGATCCGCACCAGGCCGCAGCCCGTGTATACCCATAACGAACGATCGTCGTCCTCAATCGACCAGTGAATTATGTCACAGGGCAAACCATTTCTGGTCGTGAGCGTTGAGATCCGGCCATCCTTAATGCGGCTAAGGCCACCGACCTCTGTCGCAGCCCAAAGGAAGCCGTCGCGGTCGAGTCGAAGGTCGGAGACATTGCCCTTGCCCAGCCCATCTGCGGCGCTGTACCATGCGCGGACCTCACTATCCTTGAAATACATGACGCCTGCCGTATACCCGAACGAAAGCCAAATTCCATTTTGCTGGGGGTCGAAAAGTACCATCCTCGCTTGATCGCGACGACCCAGAGCTGACCATGGAAAATGTTCGATTAGACGTCGATCCCGCATGTGCGAGAGGCCCGTATTTCCGGAAAGCCACAGATTTCCTGCTTTGTCTCCCGTGATGCAATATACTTCTTTGCTAGGTACACCTTTCAGGGCGAGGAATCGACCGTCGTTGAAATAAGCTAGCCCTTTACCCGTGAAAACCCACACGCGTCCTCGATCATCTTGAAAGAGAGAACTCACTACATCATCAGGCAGGCCATCCTTCTTTCGGAAAATTGTTGTTTGTCCATTTTTCCACCTGGTCAAGCCGTCGTGCCCGCCAATCCAAATGCTGCCGTCTGTGGATGCGAGCACAGAGACAGCGTCATCGGTGGGTAAACCCTGCTTCGCAGAAATCGTGGTGGCGGGAAGCTCTCGGAACCGGTCGAGTCCTCCATTCGTCGAAACCCAGATAGTGCCCTCACGATCCTCGAAAAGGCCGGCGATAATGTTGCCGGAAAGACCATCTGATTTTGTAAATACATCAGTCCGACCATGATGAATATGGATAAGTCCCCGTTCTCGGGTTCCGATCCACAGACTTCCCTCGCGGTCCCTGAGCAGTTTATTAGAATTGACCTCTCGGTCCGGGAGCAGCACATTTGGATCAACTGCGCTCCGAACCGGGTATGGTTTGACTTTGCCGCCAGCAAGATGCTTGAGTCCTGCGTAGCTTATTGCAATCAAGACATGCCCGTCGTCGGTCGTACTGAGGTCATCGACCCGCACTCCGGGCATCGGATATTGCTTTGGGGGACCAGGCTTCCATCGCCAGACTCCGGATTCTGCGCCCGCCCATAAAACGCCTGCACTATCCTCACACAAACTCCAAACAAACGAACCGAATGCGCCATCTTCGCCATAGCATTGCGATCTGCTGCCTCGAATTGCGCACAGTCGGCCTGTAGGGGTTCCGAGCAAACCGCCAAGAACTCCCGCCCAGACAGTTCCGTCGCGGTCCTCGAGGAGCGACGTGACAAAGCGTCCCCCTACATCCGGATACCCGGTCAGCTTGCTTCCATTCCAACTTACAAGGCCCTCATAGGTGCCTATCCAAAGAATGCCGTCGCGGGTCGCTAGCAGACTGTAAGGCTTGGATGGGATAAGTTGGCCCGCAGGTGGTTGCCACCGGGTAAAGTGGACCCCATCGAAGCGAAACACGCCGAATTCGCTGGCGAGCCAGAGATAGCCATCGGGGGTTTGAGCCATCGCGAAGATGGTTCCTACGGAAAACTCGTTCCGTACGGTCCATGCCGTGTGCGCGTACTGGCTCACTTCCAGCGATGGATCCAGCGCGAGAACGGGATCTGGAGTGAGCAAAGAGCAGATTGTACCCATCGTGAGAAGCAGCGCCTGAATGCGCCATGTTGTTATTTGCATTGGCAGGAGACTGATTCAACCCAAGTTGAAGAAGATTTTTCTGGCGGCCTCAGACCAGCAAACGGGATTCCAAAGAATGCAACGTAGAAAGCAATGCGGGAAGGAGAACTCTACCGCGACCCACAAAGAACTTAACCGTCCATGCAGCAAGTATTCCGTCCCCGTGGAATAATCGGAACCAATTTCATTCCTGCAAGGTGCCCAATATAGGTCAGCCTCAGCGGTTAACGTGACCATATATGGGCATCAAGCCGTGCCTGAGCTTTTCGCCAAGGAGGGCTGGATGCGGCTGATGAACCCCGAAACAATCGCGCACAGAGACATCCGATCGATCCGGGCCGCATTTAGTCTGCCGACATTTCCACGGCCTGCGGTTGCATCGCAGGATCGACGCTTTCGATGCTTTCGATATTGTTCGTGCTGCACATTTGGACTTCAAGCTCTGCCAGCTTCGCTTCAATCTCCTGCTCAGCCTTCCGTCTTTGAATGACCTGTTGCCGATAACGCCGCAGGAAATAATCAATCGTCTCCACGCGGATCTTGATCGAGCCGCTTGGTTTGTTTTCATCCAGGTCTTTGAAACAGAAGTAAGGAGTGCCCGACTGCTCGATGATGCCTTCAATTACGCCGTAGATCGGCGCGTCATGGCCGCACTTGAAACTCGAAATTTCGAGCGCGACAAGGTTTGGATGACGCGCGGTAAACTTCGCCGCCCATACTTTATGGTTGGTACTGCAGGAATAGGAATTCTTCCAGGCATCGGAAATGTCGAGAGGGCTGCTGATCACGCCGGCTCGGACTTCGTCCCCGAACAGTCGCTCCAGCAGATCTTCGTCCAGCGGCAGCGTATTCTGCGAGAAGATCGGATATCCGAGCTTTTGGAATTCATCGAGAATCTCATGGTTAAGGCCGGGATCGTGATGATAGGGACGACCCAGCATCACGATGCCAATGCGGTCCTCGCGCTCGAGTTGATCGAGCACCTGCCGGGCACGGCGGCGGATGTTGGTGTCGTACTCTTTCAGTGCGGCAAATCCTGATTCTACCGCCCGGTCGTTTTCCTCCGACGAGAGCCCCAACACCGCTTGCCAGGCTGTAAGCATTTGGAACGCGAAGAGTTTGCGGTCCGCGAAATTCAGCATCGGATCGATGTACTGGACGTTGTGCTCGGCAAATACGTCATTCTCTTTTGTGAATGCCGCCTTTACGGTCTCAGGCGTCGCGGTCACGGTTGGGCAAGCGTTCGCAGCGACGATCTTCACCAATGAAGAGTGCAGCACGTCGTACATTGGGAAAAAGATTGCGTTCAGCGGCTTCTTGCGGTGTTTCTCCTGAATCAGGTTGTAAACGTGCGAAATTCCGATCTTCGCCGGGAAGCACGGATCGATCGCACCCCGGCTGGCACCTGCGCGATACAGATCGGAACTGGTGTAGTCGGAGTAGATGATGTTTTCGGGCTGAACTCCGAGACTTTCGAAATACGCATTGAACAGAGGTGCATAGGTGTAGATGTTCAGCACGCGAGGAATGCCGATGCGGACCTTGTCGCGATTTTCTACCAATGCGCGCCGCTCTTTGTCCCCTTTCTTCCACCCGGCCCAACCTTTGGTTGGCAACGGGTCAGCAACGCTGCTGGCATTGGTAGGCCGGAAGACTTCCTTCGATGCATAGTCGACGAAGTTCGGATGCTGGGCGCGGATGGCCTCGAGTCCGGCCTTGATGTCCTTCATGTCATTGACGTCCTCAACCGTGCCCTTTTCGCAGGTGGCAATAATCAGGCGCTGCTCGCCATGCATCAGCGGAACCTTGGTCACTTTCTGGATGGGCACAAAGCTGAGGTCATTCTTGGGTTGAGTGCGAATGTCGATGAACGTGCGCAAGCAGTCATTCTTGCAGAAGTGGCAGCGCGTGTCTTCGTTACGCGTGGTTCGGTACTCGATCTTTCGTACCGCATCGAGTCCGACGAATGTGGTCTGCTGACCGTTGCGCCACAGCCGCAGCGACTCTTGGGCGGCGCCGATCGCGCCAGACTCTCCGCAGTGCTCGTGCACGATAATTTCCGGCTGCTTGCCGGTGGCGCGGAAGCTGTTGCGAATAAAATCCACTTCAGCCTTTACCACGGCTAAATTGTTTTGCGTACCGCCCTGCAGCACGAATCGCGACCCGAGCGCCGCCAGGTTGGGGATGCTGGCGACGTAGAGGAAAACGTTCTTTGGCAACACCGCCGCGAGCCCTGCCAGGATTTCCTCAGCCCGCCAGCCCTGCCGCTGGAAATTGACGATGTCGGATTGCATGAACACGGCACAGCCGTAGCCGAACACCGGCATGGCCTTCGCCGAAAATGCAAGGTCGGCATACTGATTGACACTAAGCCCAAAACCTTCGGCGGTTGATTGCAGGAAGTACCCATTGCCCGCCGAGCACTGCGTGTTCAGCTTGAAATCCTTCACGCGCCCGTTATGTAGGATGATGATCTTGATGTCCTGTCCGCCGACATCGACGATCACATGCGGATCTTCATAGAACTTGAGAGCGGATTCTGTATGCGCTACCGTCTCAACCAAAGCCACGTCGGCTTTGAGAACATCTTTAAGAATGTCTTTGGCGTAGCCGGTAGTGGCAACGCCCAGCACTTCGAGTTTTGCATTCTGGCCTTCGACCTGCCCGCGCAGGTTCTCGAACATCTCGATCGTGTCCTGGATCGGATTGCCGTTCGACAGTTGGTACGATTTACACAGAATATCTCCGTTCTCGTCCAACAATACCGCCTTCGTGGAGGTGGATCCCCCGTCGATGCCGATGAATCCGCCTACTGTCGAGCCCTTCCGAAAAACTGCAGGCGTGAACTTCTTTCGCTTGTACGCTTCTTTGAAAAGCTCGAATTCACCCGGCGCTTCAACGAGTCCTTTGCCACCCGATTTGGCCTTCTCCTCCTGACGCCCGTAGTCGATGTAATGAATCAGTCGTTCGTATCCCGCATAGCAACCGATGCAGTCGTCTTCACTGCGACCAAACTCTACGGCTCCCAGCGCCGCGAAATATTGAGCATTCTGAGGAACTTTGATCAGGTCTTCCGGCTTCGCACCTTCCGGAATCTGAACCTTCCGCTCCTGCCACATCCGAGGAATGTTCGCCTGCCAGGCCTCGCGCATGCCGCGAATGAAGCTGTTCGGACCTCCCAGCAACAACACGTGAGGCCGCAACGTATGGCCGCGAGTCAACACACTCAGGTTCTGCAGCACGATCGCGTCGAACAACGATGCCATTAGCTCATCCGGAGGCGTTCCAACCTTCTGCAAGCCATTGATGTCCGTCTCCGCGAAAACGCCGCACTTGCCGGCGACTTTATGCAGCTTGATGCCGTGATACTTCTGCTCTGCCAACAGCTCAGTCGGAATCTTCAGCTTTGCATTGATCTTGTCGATCACCGCGCCGGTTCCACCCGCGCATTTGTCGTTCATCGAAGGAATCTTCTTCTTGCGTCCCGTCTCCTCGTCGTCCTTGAAGACAATGATCTTCGCGTCCTGGCCGCCGAGTTCAATCACGGAATAGACTTCAGGATGCAGCTTTTCGACCGCGAGGGATACCGCCGTAACTTCCTGCACGAATTTCGCGCCAATCTGATCCGTAATTCCGCTCCCGCCCGACCCGGTCATAAACATTCGCGTATTGTGGCGAGTGATGCCCACGTCGGACTCCATTCGCTTCAGAAACTCGAGCGTCTTCTCGGGCTGCTTGGTCTCATGCCTCTGGTAGTCCTGCCATAGAACCTTGTCGGTGTGGGCATCGATCACGACGGCTTTTACTGTGGTCGACCCAACGTCAAGCCCGACCAGGAATTCGGTCTTTTGGTCGTGGCCGTGATGCGCGTGTCGAACTTGCTGGATCGAGGGCGGAGGAGTCTCGAGCGGAGCGATTTGGAGTAGTTGGGGGCCCTTATGATCGTGCATGAAATCCTCGAGACAGCGGAATCGTTAGCCAATAAGTTTGGATGCCATCGGACCGACTTTGCCAGCAGTGGGAAATCACCATATGGAGCCCGAATTAATCTCCTGACATCGCCGGGGCAGTTTCGACCCGCACTCGCGAACGCTTCCAGAAACGCGTGTCCTTGTCGATGCGATCGCCCACGTGCAGGATGAACTGCGCCGCAGTGCCCGCGATTCCTCCACGATGGGGCACGTGATAGAACGGCCGCTTCAGCTCGGGATGCTCTGCGATGTACTCACGAATCTCGCTCATCTTTTTTCCGGTTGAACTCAGGCACTCCTCGAACTCCAGCTTGGCTTTGACCTTGGCTTCACCGAGCGCCATTTGCACGCGGCTATGGGCATTGACCTCGCCTTCGCCGGACGTTTCGATGGGCAGGAAGATCATGTCTTTGAATTTGTTGATGACGGCCGACTGCACGCCATCCGACTGCGATGACGGCATGCAGCCAAAAGGCTTCAACGCGAGTACCATATGGCAGAGTTTGTGCACCGTGTAGTAGACGTTCTTGCCCACCTCCAGATGTCCTTCGCCGCCGCGGGCGAACTGGTTATAGAAAGGATGCGCCAGTTCCGCGAGCTCGGTTTGTGGTGCAAGATGATGGGTGAGACCGCCCATGTTCTTGGCAGTACGGTGGTAGAAGAAACTCCACATCCGCTCGCCCGTGCCGATCCCCCACAACTTCTTGCGCAAGCCGATGTAATTCAAGAAGTTCTTCTTCAACTCATACCACTTCGGATCACGATACGGGCGATTCACCGGCCACTTCGCGATGGCGTGCGCTTTCGCTTGATACATCAGATATGCGACCCAGGTTGCAATCGGCTCAACCAGCACCTGTGCGCCTTCCCGTTCCAGGAAGTCGAACATATGGAAGTTGCCGTCGCCTTCGGTGATCTGTGCCCAGAATTCGCCAGTGATCTTGACCACCGGCTTCACCCGAGTTCGATCCACTTCGATCGAGTTCATGGTTTCTCGGGCATCACCGAGCGCGTTCAGATAATCCTTGCCCCACATGTGTTCGTGCCATTTGCCGAAAACATTGAACGTATTGCGCAGGATCTTGTTGCCCTTGAACTTGGGTTTGGCCCAGTCGGGGGCACACCGTTCGATCTCAAACGACTTGCGCGTGCGTAGATCGTGGCAGAGTTCGCTGACCATCTCACGAAAAACTTGATCCGTTTCGCCCTTCTTCGCCTCGTAGGGACGGATCTGGTAAAGGAGGTCGTTGATTACATCGCCGAGGTGCATGGCATTGAGCATGCCGAATCCGAAATCGACCGTAAACTTAAGCCCAGGTTCGCCCGAGGCAGCTTTGATGCCGTCACTATCTTTGAAAAGAAGGACGCGGAAGCCGTCGAAACCGGCATTCTTCAACGCAAAACGATATTCGGCCTCATACATGCCGAAGCGGCAAGGTCCGCAGGAACCGGCGGTGAAGAAAACATAGTTGTCGAGAATTTGCTGCCGCGTGAGACCTTCTTTTTCGAGGAACTGGAGGTACTGCACCAGGTTGCCGACCGTGAAGTACGTGGGATTGCACTGGCCGTTATTCCCAAATTCCTTGCCAGTCTGGAAACCGGCAACATTGGGCACAGGAAGCTTCTCGCAACGATACCCGCAGCCCTGAAACACCGCCCGGATCAAATCCTCATGCTTCCACGTGAAGCCGCCGAAGAGAATTGTGGTATGCGGACGCTGCTCGGCCGTGAACGCGCGCTCCACCGGACGGTGAAAGTGTTTGGGCGAATCAAGCCCGGCAATTTTGCGTAGACGCCTGCGCTCGGCCTCCAGCCGCTGCTTGATTTCAGAGCCCTTCTCGATTTGCACAAGATTTGTCGTCATAGGCGTCCTGTTCGATGGGGTCGAGTCTTGTGAATTTGGTTTCTCGGGCAGACCAGTTCGCACTTACGGGCGTTTCCACCCCCACTTACAAACAGCGTGAATCAGGCTGTCTGTTTCGGAATGGTCACGCTCTGTTGCAGCGTGAACTCAAGTAGCGTTTCGCTCGGAATCTTCACTTCGTCTCCCTTGGTTATGATTTCAGAGCCCGCGCCCACGCCCGCTCCGGTTCCCGCTCCGATGGCCGCCCCCTTGCCGCCACCGGCGAGCGCCCCGATGATGCCCCCAATCGCGGCTCCCCCAACGGTTCTTTTCGCCGTGCTTTCCCCCTTCGATTTTCCGGTGAGTTCATATTCTCCGGTGACTACCGGCACTGTCTGCCCATGGACGACGATTCCCGTCAATTCGAGTTTCAGTTCCGACCTTCCCGTGAAGGTTCCGGTCTGTTTGGACTCGTCCAGCCGCCCATAGACGTCCGCGCCCTTGGGAACCACCACATGACCATCCACGGTCAGAGGTTCTTCGAGCGAAGCCCCAAAGCGATAACCCACATGATTCTTGGTCGAGTCAATGGAATCGATCGTGCGAATCGAGATCCGTGTGCCCGCAGGGATGGTTACGGATTGCGAAGTTTTCGCGACTTCCTCTTCTCCCATATCAGGCGCGCTCGGCTGCCTCGAGGGATTGGGGGGCGGGACGGCATGCGCATCGGGACCGAATTGCAGCGAACGAATATCAGCGACATCATAGGTCTGCACGGACGATCCCACCTGAAAGTTGATGCTCGTCTGGGACCCGCCCATGAATTTCCCGTTGATCAAACTTCCATTCTTCAATTCCAAAGAATCTGCATGGGCAGCAAGTGCTGCCAGGACTACAGCGAAGATCAGCCCACAAATCTGCTTGGTATCCATCACGATTCCTCCTGCACATTCGGTGTGCACTTTTGTTGCCTATGTACGGCCCTCAGGCCGATATCAACGCGCCCTGGCCGCGTTCCCAGCGGTTTTCTAAGCGTGGTTACGTTTTCCTCTGGCATTGCCACGGTAAAGATCTCCCCACGACCAGAGCGCTCGCGTTCTTTCGCCGGTCTGTGATTGAGCATTACTGGCTCGCACTGTAGTATCCGGTTCTGGCTTGAACGTGAAGTTCGGGAGTACCTCGTGGAAGGCGGAGACGGATTTTGATCTTCCGCCACTTGCCATCACGTTTCGGCTCTTGTGGCGAGTAGCCGAGAATGTACTGATTGCGCAACTCCAAAGCGATGTGACTTGTGATCCTCGGCAGATCGTTCGGATTCTCGAGCACGTACGCGCTGGCTCCTGACAGACTGCTGATGTTGCCGAGGAGTTCCGGCCCAAGACGCTCTTCCAGCGTTCGAAATTCTCGGTCGAAGACCCCGATGGAGTAGACAAGGATATCGGCCTCGCGAATCAGTGACTTGATGTCTTTTTCGGTATACCGGCTCCGATTGTCGCCCCCGTCAGAGATGATGAGCAGCGCTTTCCTCCGATAGCGCGCCTTTTTCATGTTATTTGCGGCGAGGACAATGGCATCGAGCAACGACGTCGCGCCCTTCGATCGTACGAACGGCAACCATTGCTGGATTTCGCTGACATTTTGCGTGAAGTCCTGGACCAGGCTTGGTTGATCGGCAAACGTAAGCAGAAAGAATTCATCGTCGCGGGGTTCGAGTGATCGAGCAACGCTTTCACTGCATCTTGTGCCCGCTCGAGCTTATCCTTCATGCTGCCACTTACATCCAGAACGACACCGACAGAGACGGGCTCGTCTTCTTTCCAGAAATTCTTGATTGGCTGCGGGTGCTTGTCCTCGTACAGGTGAAAATTATCTTCCTGAAGTCCGGTAACAAATCGGTTGCCCTGGTCCATCACCGTCACGGGTACGAGCACAAGTTCCACACTCTTGCGGATCAGGCCTGCATTCTCTTTTGACAATGACGGAAAACCAGCGGCGTAGACCGGCGCCTCATTGGAAGCAACGTGAACCTCATCAACCGTGTTTTGCGCCCGGGCATAAGAAAAACTGAGCACCATCAGTGCGGCGTCGAAACATATGTAACCAAGCCAGTGCTTACCCGTTTGCATCATGGCGTTGCTCCCCAAAATTCCGTTAACTTCGCCCGGTAGGGTGACAATGCGTATGCAAACCTTGTGCCAGACGGTTCGGTTTGTCGGCTTCGATTCTCGGCAGCCGGGAAGCAATACGAGTGGCGGGCCGCTTCAACCCCAGACCGAAGTGCCCAACATGGGTCACTTCATGGCAAAAAACGGTCGCATCGTCACAAACGAATCGAATTCGTTGAACGCCGACGGATAAGGTCAGAGATCACCATTTGTCGCTCACAAGGCCCCCGGCTTGCTCCTCTGGTCTCGTCAGGATTGCAGCGCTTATTTTTGTGCCGGAGGGAAGTTCTTCAAGAGTTTTTGCGCTCCCTTATTTAGTTTTTCTTGATTTTTTTCTGGCTTCTTGCTGGGTTCGATCGCATGTTGGGCAGCCCCTATCCACACGAGCTTCTTGGTGACGGGGTCATACATACCGACCACGAAAGTCCCGATGTAATTGCTTGAAGTATTCGCCGAGAAAGTGCCGAAGGTGTTGCCTCCCGGCCCCCACGGACCCCAACCGCCCCAACCGCCCCAGCTGTCTCCGAACCCGTTGATTTGCTTTTCCTGATCGATCGCGAGTTGATAGCCAAGAAGCAAATCAGCTTTGCCGGCGTCTTGTACCTCGGTAAAACCCTTGGCCGCCATTTGTGAATCGATGGCCTGCTTGACTTGGGCGTCCAGGATCTGGTCGGGACGGACGCCTACGGTGGGTACGCCCTGTACCTGGCTGACCCACGCATAGGTGTGGTATTTTGAAAAATCAGTTCCCGGCATATAGTTGGTTCTCACATCCTGCGCGTATGCCGCAGCGCAGGCGACAAGCGCCAGCAGAAGTACAGGCGCAAACCTTGACACCCCGTTCTGACATCCCTGCTCCATCGTAGTTTTCCTTTCAATCAGTGCCTTAAATTTCAGTGCCCTGTTTTTGCGTGCCCTGTCCTCTTCGAAAGGACTCTGGAATTGGACAGGACTCTGCGTTCCAGATTCGTGCTGCCTATTTGGCCATGCTGCGGTCGACCAAAAACTTTCCCGAGGGCCCCCGTATGTTCAAAACGGGCTTGTGCGTTACTGCTTGGCCTTGGCATAAATTGTTCGGACTTTCCTTTGCCGGCTGCGAAGTCGTTTTCACCTTCCAGCTTCATCAGAGGCGGGGCCTATTTCCTGCGTCCCGGAGGGAAGTCCTTTAGCAGTTTCCGTGCTCCCTTGTTGAGCTTCTTCTGGTGTTTTTCCTGTTTCTCGCTGGGTTCAATTGCATGTTGGGCAGTACCCATCCAAACCACCTTCTTTAGCGCAGGGTCATACATACCAACGACGAACGTGCCTATATCGTTGTAGGAAGTACTGGTCGAATTTCTAGCGAAGCCGCCCCACCACGG